>Ga0247805_1001034_pt1 | contig 13683 bp, 17 predicted proteins | sample UWRJL044104R1_FD_180930 | JGI IMG/M metagenome (GOLD analysis project Ga0247805, IMG submission 180930) | Plant litter microbial communities from Arlington Agricultural Research Station in Wisconsin, United States - UWRJ-L044-104R-1 | ecosystem: Environmental > Terrestrial > Plant litter >... | reverse complement strand
TATTGGGATCAATGCCTTTGTAGATCCATGCGTAACCTCTTCCATTAACTGGCTGACCGATTTCCAGAATGCCTGAGTAATTTGAATTGTCGAGGTTTTCAAATTTGAGCAGTTTATTGCGGTTAAACGAGATATTAAAGTCAGAAGTCCACTCAAAGCTGCCAGACACTACATTCCTGGTATTTAACGTGAACTCTAAACCCGAGTTCTGGACTGTAGCAGGAAAATTATAGCTCGGAATACTGCTAAAGCCCGTGAATGAAGGAATGGTATAATTGATCAACTGGTTTGAACTCCGGTTCCTGTAATAGGCCGCAGAAGCAAGGATCCTGTCTTTAAAAAAGCCCAGGTCTACTGCAAACTCAAGTTTTGCATTTTTTTCCCAGGCCACATCTGGATTTGATAAAGAGCGTGGTGCAAATCCAGTCAGGCCCTGGTATGTGTTGGCACCTCTGCTGGCATAAAGGTCATAATATGCATAATTGCCAATGTTGTCGTTTCCGCTTGTCCCGTAACTCGTCCGCAGTTTACCGAGGCTAAGAAAGGGAAGGTTATTCCCGATCAGCTTTTCTGAAGAAAATATCCATGCGGCTGCAGCAGAATAGAAATTTCCAAATTGTTTGCCCGGGCCAAATTTAGAAGAACCATCTCTTCTTGCAGTAAAGTTAAGAATGTATTTGTCGGAAAGATTTGCATTGAGCCGGCTATACACTGCGTTGTATTTGTATTGGTACGAGCCGCCATCTTGTGCAGAAACCAGGCCTGCATTAGATAAATTGCCGATCACCACATCGCTTACGAAATTTGTGCCCACAAAATAGTGCCCCTCATTATCTGATTTCTGAAAGGTGGTACCAGCAAGCGCACTGAATTTGAGGTCCTTTAATTTTAGCTCGTAACTCAATTGTGGTTCTATGATCCAGGTTTTCTGCTGGTTGATCGTATTGATTAAAGTGGGAATGGAAGCTGCGGAAAGTACCGAAAGGTATAAAGGTGAGTAAGTAGCAACAGGTTGTTTAATTTTAATATTGGTATTTAAGTTTGTGAATCCCAGATTGGCGGTAAAGGAAAGTCCTTTCGTAATCTGGTAACTTGGCTTTAAACTGACTATGGAATTGTCCGTTTTATTGCTGTAACTGCGTAGGGTATAAGCGTAAGGGTTGTTGGCATTGTCAGAGTTTGTTCCACCAAAATTTAACGTTCCATCAGGTTTAAAAGATTCTGGTGCATTGGGTGCCCTGAGGGTATATGCGGCCAGGTCGCTTTGTGAGTTCTGATTGTTATCTTTTAGCGAGCTACCAGAAAAATCAATTTTTAATCTCTTATTTTTCGAATAGGCTGTGATGTTAAAGTTTAATCCGCCCCTCTGGTCATCGAAGTTACCCGGAGCCAGGCTCCCCTGCCTGTTGTAGGTACCTCTGATGGCGTATTGTACCTGCTCATTGCCGCCGGAAAGAGAAACATTGGCATTGGTATAGGCTGAAAAATTTCCCATCAGTTCTTTCTGCCAGTCGGTATTGGTAACCTGGCTCCATGTTCCATTCACATCGTAGTTTGGATCCCCAGGGGATTGCGTGATATCGGGTACAGGAACACCATCATTTTTGAAGGCTTCCCGACGCATCTCCAGATATTGCTGGGTACTCATCAGTTTCAAGGGCTTGGGTGCCTGCATAAACCCCTGATTCATGTTTACACCGATGGACATCTGGCCAATCTGTCCTTTTTTGGTGGTGATTAAAATAACGCCGTTTCCACCTCTGGATCCATAGATCGCTGTGGCGTCGGCATCCTTCAAAACGGAGATGCTGGCAATGTCGTTCGGATTAATGTAATTTAAAGGGTTTCCCTGAGGACTGCTTGCTACAACACCGTTGCCTCCATTGTTTCCAAGTGGGTCCATTAACAGTGCAGACTGATAGGGGATTCCATCAATTATATATAGCGGATTGTTGCCCACCACATCGTTCAGGGAAGACCTTCCGCGGATCAGGATATTCATCGAACCATTGGTTACACCGCTGGTCTGGGTGATTTGAAGACCTGCAACACGTCCCTGTAAGGCAAGTAAAGGATTTATAACCGGTTGCTTTTCAATGTCTTTTGCGGTTACAGTTACTGTGTTTCCTGTGGCTAGTTTTTGCGATTCCGTATAATATCCTTTGTTCACCATAACCTCGGCCAGTTCATTGGTAGCCAACACCATGCGGATGTTCAGTTGTGCCGCTGCTTTCACTTCACGGTTAATGTAACCGATGTAACTGATCAACAGCAACTCGTTTTCTTCAACGTTTTGAAGGTAGAAAAGACCATCTTTACCTGTGGTCACAGCTCTTTTTCCGTTTTTAATGGTTACTGTTGCGCCAGTAAGCGGCTGGCCATTCTCGTCCGTAACCTTTCCGGAAACATCGATCGTTTTATAAAAATCTGTTATTTTTTCAAATATTGATTTTTCTTTTTTCCTAATGATGATTGCCTTTTCATCTATCAGGTAGGCTAAAGACTGATTGGCCAGGCATTTTTCCAGCACAACCTCCAGTGCTTCGTTGCTCACCACAATGCTTACTGGTTTCTTGGTGTCAAGCAGGTTTTTATCGTATAAAAAATCATAGCCGGTTTGGTTATGAATTTCCCTGAAAATCTTTTCAAGAGTAGTCCTTTTTTGATTTAGTGTGACGCGCTGCGCATACATTTTGGCACTCACCTGCATCAAGGTCGCAATTAATATGACGGTAGTTAATCGCATAATCAGCCATAGTTTAGCGGTAAGCCGATTGGGCATACCTATTTTGTTAGCATAAATTTTATACATTTGCTTAGTTTGGTTCAAGCAATTGCCCTTTAGTTTCGAAGCCTTAGGCAATTGCGGTAAACAGTTGATTTAATTATTGACGATGCCAAACATCGACCATGTCCCGATCAGTATCGGGATTTGGTTTTTTAACCCTGGTTTTTCTGTCGTAAATACTTTTTCATTGAGTTGGTTTAAGTTAATGGTTAGTTGATTGGTTGTACTTATTTGCTTACATACAGTTTTTTGCCCTCGATACGGAAATGCACTGCACCAGTTTTTTCCATCAATCTAAGTACAGCGGATAAATTCCTGGTTCTGGATAAAAATCCGCCAAAGCGAAAGTTTTCGGGTGCGTTTGCTTCATAGATCACTTCTACATCATACCATCTGGCGATTTTCCGCATATTGGTTTTGAAATCATCATTTTTAAATAGAAATTCATTGTTTTTCCAGGCTACAGCTTCATCGGGATCAACCTGGCTGATGTTGATCCGGTCGTTCGCCAGCATGGCCTGCTCGTTGGGTTTAAGGATTTCAGAATGACCGTTGGTACTTAATCTGATACTACCTTCCAATAGGGTAGTCTTTATGGTTGTCTCATCACCGTAAGCATTGACGTTAAAATGGGTTCCAAGAACTTCTACTTCCTGCTTACCGCTACTTACAATAAAAGGATGTGTTTTATCTTTCGAGATTTCAAAATAGGCTTCACCGGAGAGTTCGACAGGGCGGTTTTTAAGTCCGGCGAAAGAAGTCGGGTATTTTAAAACAGAGGCCGCATTTAAGTATACGACGGATCCGTCAGGCAAGCGGAGTCTTGTTTGTTCTCCACGAGCTGTGGTTAACGTATTGTACGCTGTTTTTCCCGGTTTGTGGCTGATGACTTCATAAACGATTTGCCCATCAGCAGCTTTAGAGATCCGAACACCAGGTTGGCTGGCTATATTTCCCGTCCCGGCATCAGTAATCGAAATGGTTTTTCCGTTGGCAAGGGTAAGGGTCGCCCGGTTTCGTCCCGGGGATACGTCCTGCTGGTACACTGTTTCCTGCTGGTTTTGTTGATCCGTTTGGTAAAAATAGAAAGCTATGCCGCAAATGAGGATAATTGATGCGGCAGCAACGAGACGTGGCCAAAGCCTTCTTGTCTTGCCCTTTGCGTGTGTTGTCTGTTTGAATACATTCTTTAACAAGACATTTCTTTGCTGATCAGTCATGCCTTTCTCCTCATGTATACGCTCGTAATCGTTACCGATTAAGGCATCAATTTCGTTTGCAAATAAAGGATCGTTGATATAGTCCCATAGTTCATTTTTTTCTTCTTCAGATGCCATTTTATCCGCATAGCGGTTGAAAATCTCCTGAAGTCTGTTGTTTGTCTTATCCATCAACGTAGGTATGGGTTTAGGTCCAATACTTAACCATTACTAATATGACTTGAAAAATGCCGGTACAGGGTTAGTCGGGCGATCAGATTTTTAGAAAATAATCTTAACGATCTGATTTTTAGTTATTTTATTTGTGCAGTGCCAGGATGAGCATGGGATATAATACAGCATGTTTTCTAAAATGTGCCCTTATCTTTTGTAATGCCTGTTTCATATGGGCCCTCAGGGTTTCTGTAGAAATGTTCATTTCTTTTGCCGCTTCCTCATATTTCATACCTTCCTGGTGGCAAAGTCTGTAGGCAATTTTTTGCTGCGGGGCTAGTGCCGATAAGGCTTCATCAAGCATATTAACGGCATCCTTGTAATCCAGCAACTGTCTTGTAGAATCGTCAAACTCTGTACTTTCCTGTTGAAGTTTAACGTTGGATTCTGTTTCGCGGGAAATGTGTTTCAACACATCGAATACCTGGTTGCGAACCACCCTGTTTAAGTAGGCGCCGAAGTTGTCGACAGTGTTGAGCCGCTTTCTGCCCGTCCATATCTTGATAAATATATCCTGAACAACTTCAAGGGCATCATCTTCAGAAGGTGTCATTCTTTTGCTATGAACAAACACATCTTTTTGGTAGTGATTGAATAAAATGGTAAATGCGTACTGATCTCCTTCAGCTATTTTAGCCAACAGTTCTTTTTCATCTTTAAGGGCTTGTACTGCCATTTATTTACCTGAATTATTCAATCCAATGATAACCAAATTTTATGAAATAGTCAGTCGAAAAATTTTCAGTTTGGACAAATCCAGGTTTTCGAAGCCAATACCAGGCTCATGCTACGTTAAAAAAAAGTCTTTTTGTGTATTGCTTTCAAACATTTTCCGGTTGAAATTGGTTAATGGCTTGCTTTCTGGTTATTGCTTAGCTTTTTAAGGATGTACGGAAAATCTAACTATTGTTTACCGATACCTGGTACAGGTATTAAAATTCAGAAAAAATGGAAGAAGCATTTAACATTAAGATTGGTTTTGGCAGCAAGGAGGTTACACTAACCATACTTCATCACAAAGATTATTTCAAGGTGATTTATTTCGGTGGAATTATGGGAGCGGTTAAACAAGTAGCGGGTGATTGGGAATTAATGGACCCTGAAGAAGTAGATGCAGGTGATCTTCCGCAATATACCCCGGATCTGAAAGGTGAAAGATTAGAGATTGTGCTTGACGAAGATCAGGTAGATACGATCGGTGCAGAAATTGAACACTATTATTCCGATGAACAGGATTAATTCAAAGAAAGGTTGGGTCAAAAGAAGAAATTGAAGGTAATAAAAAAGGCGCTTAGCGCCTTTTTTATTATAAATCTGTACCAGGTGTTGTTCCCGGTTCGTGACTGGATCCCAGTGGTTTGTGTTTTCGATCTGGCCTGGAGATCAGGTCTGTCCTGCCCAGATCTGCAACTGATGAAGTTTCCCCGTTATCAGGTTGTTTTTCATTGATGCGCTCCTCTGTTTCTTTATAGATCTTTTTCTTTGGCGCTTCGTTGCTGTTTGAATTATCCTGTTTGTTTTCCATAGTTGTAAATTTTAGTGTAGCTGTAAATGATAACAATCGGTATGGATATCTGTTTTTATATATTCACATTTGGAATCTGCTGAGCTTAAATTAAGTTCATTCTTTCCGCAATGCGGCATGCTTCAAGGGAGTTGCTTACCCGTAGTTTTTCCAGGATATTCTGGCGATGCCTGTTTATGGTATTGATACTTACAGAAAGCAAATCTGCTATTTCCTTACTCATCTTACCTTTACGGATCAATTGTAATATTTCTTTTTCACGAACAGACAATAGCTTATTGCTTTCCTGCGGATCTGGATTAATGGTTTTGCCGGTAGCAGAATTGAAAATCAGGCCAGCAGATGCTGTAGTTTCAGCTTCATTGTAAGGAAAATGATAAAGACATAATGCCAGCCATAAACTCCCATTTACGGCACTGCTGACATAAAACATGCGATGTGCTATCGCGATATACTTTTCATCCCGGTTGCGCATTCGGATTTGACTTTTTACATGATAATCAGATCTTTCCAGGATGGGCAGACTTTTCAGCATGTTGAAAAACTTAAGCTCCAGCAGGTGTTTTTCTAAAAGATCATCGGGATGAATCTTTTTAAAAATATCTTCTTCCCAGATGGAGTTGATTTCTTTCAAAGTTTCATGTTCAGTAAAGCCCAGTTCCTTAGCCACTTTTCCATTGTAAATATAACTTTTATTGGCCTTCATGTCGCTTAACACGGCTATTGCATTTTCTGTGCGGGAATACATAAATGCCATGTACTGGTATTGTGACAAGCTTAAAGGGGCATTTTGTTCCTCTCCAAAAACTTGCTTCAGCAGCTTTTCATTTAGTGTATTGACTATGTTCATTAAATATGGTTATTAATCAGTATTGGAGACCACTATGCGTATTTTACCTTTGTAAGGTAAATATAAAAGTATGGTTATTAACTCAAAAAAGAATGAAGAAAATTATCTTAGCAATCGCGGTATTGTTGATCGGACAGAAAGGTTTTACGCAACGCCTGGAGAAGATGCAGTGGTTTAACGAGCCACAAAAATGGGAGGTGAAAGACAATGCTTTCCATATGTTTGTAACCCCGCAGAGCGATTACTGGAGAATTTCTCATTATGGATTTACCGTAGACGATGCACCGTTTTATTACGGTACTTATGGTGGTGAATTTGAAGCAAAAGTTAAAATCACCGGAAACTATAAGGCACGTTTCGATCAGATGGGGTTAATGTTACGTGTTGATCAGGAGAATTACATTAAAGCTGGAATTGAGTTTGTAGATGGAAAATACAATTTAAGTACAGTTGTTACGCATAAAACGAGTGACTGGAGTGTAATTGCGTTGGATAAAACACCTGATTTTGTCTGGATTAAAGCCATCAGAAGACTGGATGCGGTAGAAATTTTTTACTCTTTTGATGATAAATCCTACACGATGATGCGAAATGCTCATTTACAGGACAATGTTCCTGTTATGGTTGGCTTTATGGCTGCCAGTCCGGATGGAAATGGATTTGATGCAAAATTTGAAGGCTTTGCAGTGAAACATTTACCCGATCAACGAAGGTTGGACTGGCTAAAGAAAAACAACAACTAAATTTTCGCTCAATTACCATTGTTCTCCCGGCCTATGCCGGGAGCTAATTCCTGAAAACAAAAGGGTGAGGCTTAACGTTAATACTCGGTAAACAGAGCAACGAATCCCAATGAGTACAATTTCTGGAATAAATATATTAGCGCAACAATTAACCCCGCAGCAACTTGATCTTTTACAGAAGGCTGCCGATTTACATAAAACACAATCCAATATCGAATTCAGCGTACTGAAGATCGAGGAGGGGATACTGCAAATTTTAGTGCAGCAGGGGGAACGCCCTTCTGGTAACTATGCAAGTCGCAGTACTTTGATCAAGCGTGCCCATGAGGTTTTTGACAAATGGATGCCTGCATATCTGATTCAGGTAGAGGTGGAAGAATTCAGACCTTCAGTTACTGCGGTGGTCAATCCGGCATGGCTGGAGCGGATGATGGAGGAGAAGGAAGTCCGCATTAAACAAATTGCCTTCGATACCGGTGTAGACCGGGAAAGCATCGCAGGATGGGTTTCCGGAAAAAAGAACATGAGCCAGATCGTAAAGGCAATGTTTTATTTCTATCTTACAAGTATCGTTGTCGAAGACTGATCATGCGAAAATCGAGTAACATGATTTATGGCATGATGTAAAATGCTTTGAGGTAAGTTGTGTTTCAGGGCTATTCTGCTTTTTCGATGTACGTCCTGATCTCTGACTCGATCCTTTTACAGGACAATAGCCATGGTTTTTTGGTGATGTTTAAATCAACAAGATCTCCATTGATTTGATAATTCCCCGCCAGTTCAAAACCTTTGGCGGTGAAGGAGAATAGTCCGCTTGCGGTGTCACCCTCAAATAGTCCGTTAGTCTGTGATTCGATAGCGATTTGTAGCTGCTGAATCATTTCGTCTTTTGATTTTGGGTATTCAATTGTGAAATTGCACATGATGTTCCATTTGTGTAAATGACCAATTCCAGGTGTCTTTTTCTTTTGTTATAAAACAATGGATCCGGTTAAATAATTAATCTTCGGTTTTGTCTTCTTTTTCATCTTGCTGATCCGTTTGATTTGCCTGATCTGGACTATCAGAAGTGGTTTTGGTCTTTTTCTGTTCAGTCTCCGGAGTTACTGTTTCAATTTTTGCACCAGCATCTTCGTGTGGCTTTGGGTGTTTGTTCTCCTGCTGATCGTTGGTGTTTGTATTTTCCATTTTTTTTATTTGTTTTAATATTAACGATTGCCAGGTATATAATGTTTTTATTATTTCCTGAAAAATAGGTTCTGTCCTGGAATTACAATTTTCAGGTAGCTAAGCTTTCCTATCGGATAGACAAGTCGGTCATTTGATCGGTCAAATCCAGTCAAATCCGGTCAAATCCGGTCACACTTTTTCAAATCAGCTGCTTTTTTGATTTTCCCATATACATTTGGTTCATGTTTGATTCTGGTCTGGATCTGGGTGGGGTCTGGCTCGTAACAAAAGGATACCAAACAGGAGTTACATAGGAGTTTCCTAGGACTCGGCTAGGACTAGAGTCCTATAACGCTCGAAGGAAATCAAAGTTTTACCCAACCGTTATGCCTATGGTTACCAAACCAGACCAAAAGGATGTGCAAGAGTCCTACAACTAACATGATTTTAACAACAATTAAACGTATAAAAACAACGAAAATGGCAAAATTAAAACATGGTATGTTCGGATCGGTGTCGGGAAAACCTGCAATACACTTTGTTTCGTATTCTTTTCTTTTTATGGCCATATTTTATATGCTATGATGGATAGACGAGAGTGGCTTTTTTCTAAATTGCAGAATAAAACTGATAAACCAATGGAATTTAAAGTGACCGATCCTCAGATTTGCATTTTACTGTTAATGAATTTTCCTTTTGCATTTGATCCGGAAGCTGAACAAATGCTAGACGAGTTTTTGACTGAAAATTATGAAATGCCCTCTGAAGAATGGTTTACGGAAGTTTCTGGAGATGTGGATGAAAATGGCGAGGAAATATTGCCCTTTAAAGGTACGGTATATTCATTTGTTATTAATCCGCAGGTGACGCTGGTGGTTGAGTTTCATCCATACGAAGTAATCTATTTTCTGAATGATGTGTTCATTGGAAATAGCGGAGGACACTTTATGCTTTCGCTGCTTAGTTGGCAGGAATTTTTGAAAATTATCGGGGCCGGAATGGATGACACAATGTTGTTTTTCTTGTTGCTACCTTTTGTTGTTGGAGCAAAGGGGGCGGAACATGAAATTAGAAAGGAAATTGAAAAACGGCTGGAAAGCATGGTCTTTAATGCTGAACATATTCCGGTGATCGCTAATTACCTGGTTCACCATGCAATATTTGAAGAGGATGAAGTGGAGATGTTTTACGATGATCCAGAGATTGGTATAATTTGTAAACGGAATCATTCGGTGAGAAATAAGGAGAATGAGGCAGATGAGATTGCCAGGGTAAATCAGCTGATTAATATGGCGATGGATTGATAAATTTATTTTATAGCTTGAAATATTTTCTACAAAATTTTTTCGATTTCAGTAGTTACATCTTTAATCAAAGTGTCTGAATATCCATCAAGTGAGAAGGCTATTTCGCCATTTCCGTTAATGATGAATAATGCGGGAGAAGAATATACATGGTACAATTTTTCAATTTGCTTACCATTGTAGACGCTAGTCATGGTTAAGGCCCTGTTTTTTAGGAATAAGGATAACTTATCTCTAATGGGGTCATCCAATGTGTTTATACCTACAAAAACCACTTTTTGCTGGTCAAACTTGTCATGGAGCTTTTGTAGGTCTATCATCTGTTTTTGGCAAGGTGCACAAGCCTTGTACCAAAAGTCAAGGATGACAATCTTATGCTTAAGGTCACTCAATTTCAAGGTTCCTCTGTTGATCAATGGCAATTCCCAGTCGGGAGCTATACTGCCTTTTTTCAGGAGCTTTTTAGTTTCAGATTTGACGATTCCATCAACTATTGTTTCCCGATCATATCCTGACAAAGATTCCTTGCTAAATTGTCGATCATCTAGGTTTTTATTGGGCTTAAAGTCTGAAATCCAGCTTTCGAAAGTCTGGATTTCTTTCGCATTAGCAATCATATTTTCAATAACAACCGTGCGCCCAATGGGTAGGAAAGTGGCTGCCGATACATAGTAAATACTGAAATTACGGTTGTTTCCGCTGGCATTTGGTGGACTGCTGATCTGATAGCACAACTGCCCTTTGTAATCAACTTTATTTTGGGCTAAATCCCATGTTTTTAGTGTTTTATATTTGATGGTCCGTTGAAAATCGTTTTGAATCAATTTTAATAAGGGGTAATTGCCAATACCATTTTTTAGGCGTTTAATGATCTGCTGATTATTGGCGGCTGGTGTGATCTCCAGGGCTTTATTCCATGACGTTAAAACGTACAATTCATGACCATTGTAAACCTGCTGAAGACCTGTATTGCATAATGACGAGGTTTTATAACCAATTAAAGTATCTGCAGGATTTGACTTAAAATAATAATCATAGGAATTGATTCGCTTGCTGCTATCTTCTCCAACCGACACTTTAGTGTATATGTCGTTTAGTTTGTATTGGCCACTTGTTATTTGTTTTGTAGCAGCATCAACTTTGTTAAATAGTGTAAGCAAGTCATTGGTTTGTGACTGGGCATGGATAAATAGTATCTGGAGTATTATTGCAATAAGTAGCGCTTTCATTGTGAACGTAATTTATATAAAGCTAAGCATTAAATAAGTTTCGTCGAAAACTGCTTTTGAAAATCTAATGATCCAGTGGCAGAAGTTCAGGCTGATTGCAGGGTGGCTGAGGCCGCTGTTAAAGCTGATCAATGTCGGGTACCAGTTTTTGGCGGCTGAGCAAACGCCAATCAACCTGGCGGTTGAGACAATATCCCTTACCATAACATCCTGCTTGAGATGCTGCTGGTGGTCATACCAGATTAAGCACAGAATGGTTACTTTCATTCCTGCTGTCGAATATTTTAAAAGACACAATTACAAAATTAGTCACAATCATATTAATAAACTTGATCGTGATTTTACTGGTTTTATCGAATTCAAGGAATGGTCTGGTAAAGGAATTTATTTGCTTCAATACGAGAACGGTAAAAAGATTCGTTATCTTTCATTAAAGAAAAAGCCAGGAAGACATCAAATGGCATCTATGAAGACAGCAAATGTTGTTGCAAGAACAGTTAATTGCTGGGTTGAGTATATACCTAGTTATGGGATCATCGTGCATAGACGCTGTACCTGAAGGAAATCCGGGTAATCCTGAATGTACAGAATATCTGATAGGAGTTGAAGAAGTTGAGATTTGCTGTGATGACGGATTGACAGGAGATCCATGTATTGATTACGGACTTTGTGGACCGACTCAACAGAACCTGAAGATCAAACCGATTGTGTGCTGCATTAAACAAGGCAAAAAATAAAATAAATGATACTACTGCGAAAAGTAATAATAACTTGGTTAGAGCGAACATTGGCAATACAAATAATATCGAATGGGGAATAACTCACAGATTTACATCAGTCGGTGGTACAGCATTTACTAGTAGTACCAGATGTAACATGTCCTAATTAATATAAAAATACTATGAGAATCATATTTTTCAGTGTAGCATTATTGCTAAGTGTAACACTAGGTGTTGCACAAACTATTGTATCCCTTGACTCAAAAATAAATTTGGAGTTACCTTCGGGAGCTGTAAAGTTTGCTGATACAGAAAATTTAAACAAAATGAAAGAGGCGTTTGGTGAACAGTTAGCACAAACTTTGACGAAAAACACAGAAGTTTATAAACTAGATAACATTATATTTCGTTTCAAAGTGTTAGAGAAATTTCCGTCAACTTATATTGAAAATGTTAACAAGGTATTCGATAATAGCTATGGCAGAAGTACAAGTGCGTTGTATAGCCGTGAGAAGCAGTTATATAAAAATTATCAAAAAATATCAAAAAATGCTGGCGATGGTAAAGTGGTGTATGCGCTTTACGATACTGATGACAATGCTAGAGTAGATTTCCATTATTACAATCCCATAAAAAAGGTAGTATTTAGTTTGAATATAGAGTATCCCAAAACACATAAAGTAAAGGTTTTGGGAGCTGTTGACAGGATGATAGAAACAATAGTTGTAAAGTAATTAAAGCTATTGAGATAAATTCACTGTTGTCCAGATAAGATGTTTGGGCTAGCTTACCAGCTAGCCCATTGTTTATATATTTGAGTCACAGGGCTACGGTCATTTACAAAATTTGGTTAGCTTAAAACCGCTTATTTTCTTTCTTTTTGACAAGTCCGCGGTCCATAATATTTTTGCAGCGCATGGTTGGTCTTTATCAGTTACGTTGATATCAAAATTTTGTGGTTGCAGCATTAAAGCCTTACCTTAGATTGCAATAGATTGATACCATTTGAAAACATATATTACGGAGCTGGCTTATGGAGAAGCTAAGGTAATTTCAGTCACTTCCCGCTATTCTGGATGATTGACGTAAAATTTGATGATAAAAATTATAAACTGATATGTCAGCAGCTAGATTTTTAATTGATAAATTAAACAACAGCAAACCAGGCTTGAATATCAAGCTTAATCCACCGGCGCCTTTTAGTGAAATATTGCGCTTAGAGAAACTCTTAAAAATGGAGTTGCCTTCAGATTTTAAAGAATTTTATGCACTGGCCAATGGTTTTGAAACAGACGATCATATCTTCCGAATTATACCTGTTGCAGAGATTATAGATTATCAATCAGAACTGGCTCCTAATGAAATATATTTAGCAGAGTATATGATTTATAGCGATACATGGAATATTGTGATAGATCCGGATTCAGGGTCTTATGATATTGTAAATAAAAATGGAGCTGGAAATTTAATAACTATAACTAACTCGATATTTGAATTTATCGAGAAATATTTGGAAAGTGACGGCATATTTAGTGATTCTGGATTGTATAGCTGGATTGATAATCAGTAGGTCAGAAATCCTAAGTATCTGTTATAACATCGTCCCAATTTAAAGAAGAGTTCATTACCCAGTTAATTGCGTAATGGCGTTCTATTACAATGCTGGAATCTACATCTAAAGGAGCAAGATTATTCAATTTTACATTTCTTACAGCCCAATGTATTCTATAAATTAAATCCCATAAATCTAATATTTCAGTAGGTGATCTGATCACAGCTGATTTAACAAAGGCTTCGGTTTTCGTCATAAAATCGGGAATCTGGTTAAAGATAGCATCCATTTCAATTTCCTGTTGAGGAAGCTCTAGCTTTTCAATTTTATTGATAGTAAACAATAATACCAAAATACCCTCCGAGCGCCA
>Ga0247805_1001033_pt1 | contig 13692 bp, 10 predicted proteins | sample UWRJL044104R1_FD_180930 | JGI IMG/M metagenome (GOLD analysis project Ga0247805, IMG submission 180930) | Plant litter microbial communities from Arlington Agricultural Research Station in Wisconsin, United States - UWRJ-L044-104R-1 | ecosystem: Environmental > Terrestrial > Plant litter >... | reverse complement strand
ACTCGCTGGTGGCCTGGTCACCGCCGAGCGCCGCGAGGATGCCGTCGAGCTGCACCCCCACGATCAGCGCGACCGCGACGGACGCGCCGGCGCCCCAGAGGAAGGCGAAGACGAGGATGCCGCGCGGCTCCGGCTCCCAGCGGTCGATCCAGTGCACTCCCACGAAGACGATGGCGAGAGGGACCAGCGCCAGGATCCCGCCGATGCCGAAGGCAACCGGACCGAGACCGGCGATCAGGTAGGCCGCGACCGCGAGGGTCACGATCGAGAGCAGGGCGATGCCGACGATACCGACGGCGGTGAGCCCGGCACTCCGTCGCACCGGGCGGGTCGGCATCGGACCGGTGACGATGGCCGCGACCTGCCGCACATCGACCGGGGCCTGCGCGGGCGGTCCGTAGCCGCGCGCCGTCGACGCGGTGGCGGCCGTCTGCTCGCTCGAGGTCATGGAGCGACTGTAGCGGGCGGGCCCGCCCCCGCACCGCAGGCGCGACCGGTTCAGGCTTCTTCGTTTAGCCTCGCGGCTGCGACGGCGTTCAGGCCGCCGGTACCAGCACGATCGGGCTGGCGGCGAGACGCTGGGCGTAGTCCGACCGCGCCCGCGCGGCATCGGCCATCGGGTAGCTCGTGACGGCGATCTCGTCGAAGACGCCGCGCCTCACCTCGTGGAAGACGTCGGCGGCCGCGATCTGTCCGAGGCCGTGGCCGTACCGCCATCTCGTGGCGGCGACGTAGTCGGCGGGGGTGACCACGACATCCGCTGTGGCCGCATCGCTCTCGTCGACGATCGTCGCCTCGAGATCGACGGCCCAGGCCTTCACGAAGGCGTCTGCCCCGGAGGCGTCGGGCGCCACGTAGACGGTGTTGCCGCGGCCGATCGAGTGCAGCTGCTTCACGATCGCGCGGGCGATCAGGCCGAGAGGCAGGTAGGCGGCGGCGGACTCGACCGCGACGTCCTTCGGGAAGCCGATGAGGTCGCGCTCGCTCACCACAGAGGTGATCGCGATGTCGGCGAAGGTGGTGAGGTAGGCGACGCGGTCGCCGGGAGCGAAGCCGCCGGCCTCCGGGCCGACGGCCTGCACGAGACCGGAGGCGTGGAGGCCGAGCGGGCTCATGCCGAGGGCGCCGATGCGCACGCGCACCTCGCCGGACTTGGGTCGCGCGAGGCCGTCGCGGGTGCGCGGCCGGGGTCCTGCGGAACGCGTGGCGGACGAGCGAAGGGGGATAACTGAATCACTCACTAGGGTCATATGGGCGAAACGCCGCGCAGGCTCGAGATATTCCATCGCCCAGCGCGACGGGCCGTCAGGGCGTAGTATCCCCGGGGCCCCGCTATTCCGCGAGCGCGCCGTGCGGCTCGCTGCTGGTGTGCGGCTCCCCCGCCACGGTGAAGAGCTTGCCCGGGTTGAGTATCCCGCTCGGGTCGAACACCCTCTTGATGTCGCGCTGCAGCTCCACCTGGTCGTCGCCGAGCTCGTCGCGCAGCCAGCGCTTCTTCAGCAGTCCGACGCCGTGCTCTCCGGTGAGGGTGCCGCCCAGGCGGAGCGCGGTGACGAACATCGCGTCCGCCGCGGCCCAGACCGCCTCCGGCACGTCGGTGCCGTTCTCGCCGGTGCCCTCGAAGACGAAGTTCGGGTGCAGGTTGCCGTCTCCCGCGTGGGCGACAGTGACGATCTCGACCCCGAAGCGCTCGGTGATCCCCGCGATCGCGTTGAACATCGCGGGCAGGGCGCTGCGCGGAACGCAGACGTCCTCGATGAGCACGGTGCCGCGCTTCTCCAGGGCCGGGTGGAAGGAGCGGCGCAGCGCGATGAGTCGGGCCGCCTCCGCCTCGTCGGTGGTGAGCACGGCGTCTCCGCCGAGCGAGCGGATGATGGCGAGCGCTGACGCCGCCTCCTCGGCCGCGCCCTGTCCGTCGGTCTGCACCAGCAGGTACGACTCCGCCCGAACGTCGATCTCGAGGTAGTCGGCGATGTAGCGCATCGCCAGCGGGTCGAGCAGCTCCATGATCGCGGGGCGCACACCGCTCGCGCTGATCACGGCGGCGGCACGGGCCGCCGCCTCCACGGTCGGGAAGTAGGCGCCGATCGTCGACGGCGTGCCGGTGGGCAGGCGGCGCAGTTTCACCGTCGCCTCGACGATGACGCCCAGGGTGCCCTCCGAGCCGATCATCAGCGCGACGAGGTCGAGTCCGGTGACCCCCTTGATGGTGCGGTGCCCCAGGGACATCAGCCGGCCATCCGCCAGCACGATCTTGAGACCGAGCACAGCCTCGCGCGTGACCCCGTACTTCGCGCAGAGCAGGCCGCCCGCGTTGGTGGCGATGTTGCCGCCGACGGTCGAGATGGCGCGGCTGGCGGGATCGGGCGCGAACCAGAGTCCCTTGACGGCGAGCGCGGCGTTCAGGTCGGCGTTGATGATGCCCGGTTCGACCACCGCGAGCTCGTCGTCCTCCGAGATCTCGAGAATCGCCGTCATGGCGAGTGTGGACAGCACGATCTCGCCGTGGCTGGCGATCGCGCCCCCCGCCAGGCCCGTTCCCGCGCCGCGGACGACGACGGGGGTTCCCGTCTCGGTGGCGATGCGCATCGTGGCCTGCACGTCGGCGATCGTCCTCGCCGTCACCAGCGCGAGCGGGGCGGAGCCGGACTCGTGTCCCGACTTGTCCAGGCGGCAGGCGGCGAGGTCCGCTTCGTCGGTGGAGACGGCACTGCCGAGGGCGGAGGTGAGGAGGGCTACAACGGTGTTCACCTCTCCAGCCTATGTCGCCGGGGCGCGGGCACGGCGATGTCCGAATACCGCTAGCGACGGAGGACGGGCGGTGGCACGCTGGACTCCATGCCCGCCGCACCCTCCTCCCGCTCCGATCCGCGCTTCGCGGAGCGCTACCGTGCGATGTCGTCGCGCGACGCCCGCTTCGACGGGCAGTTCATCACCGGGGTGCACTCCACGGGCATCTACTGCCGGCCGAGCTGTCCCGCCATCACCCCGCAGCAGAAGAACGTCTCGTTCTACCGCACGGCCGCCGCCGCGCACGAGGCGGGGCTGCGCGCGTGCAAACGCTGCCTGCCCGACGCCGTGCCCGGCTCGCCCGACTGGAACAGCCACGACGACCTCGCCTCGCGGGCCATGCGGCTGATCACCGACGGACTCATCGAGCGGGAGGGCGTCACCGGGCTGGCCGCGCGGCTCGGCTACACGACCAGGCATCTCACCCGTGTGCTCGTGGCCGAGCTCGGCGCCGGCCCCCTCGCGCTCGCCCGCGCCCACCGCGCCCAGACCGCACGCACGCTGCTGGTCTCGACCGCGCTCTCGATGGCCGACGTCGCCTTCGCCGCTGGATTCTCCAGCATCCGCCAGTTCAACGACACGATCGGCGCCGTCTACGAGACGACTCCCACCGCGCTGCGTCGCCGCGGCACCGCGAGCACCCCCGCCGCGACCGGCGACGGTGACGGCGTGTCGATCTCGCTCCGGCTGCCGGCGCGGCCCCCCTTCGACGGCCCCGGGCTGCTCTCCTTCTTCGCCGACCACGCCGTCGCCGGACTCGAGACCGCGACCGCGCACTCCTTCGAACGCCGCGTGCGCCTCCCCTCCGGGCTCGCCACCGTGCGGCTCACCCTGCTCGGCGACGACGCGGTGCTCTGCGAGGCGACGCTGGACAGGATCGCCGATGTCTCCACCCTCGTCGCGCGGGTGCGTCGCCTGTTCGATCTGGACGCCGACTCCGTCGCGGTCGACGCGGCGCTCTCCGGCGATCCCGCGCTGGCCCCGTTGGTGGCGGCCCGCCCCGGACTGCGCGTGCCGGGGAGTCTGGACGCCGAGGAGACGCTGTTCCGCACGCTGGTCGGCCAGCAGATCTCCGTGGCCGCGGCGCGCACGGTGCACGGGCGCTACGTCGACGCGCTGGGCACCGACGGCCTCTTCCCGACGGCCGCGCAGATCCTGGCCGGCGGCACCGCGGCCGACGGGCGGTCCGTGGTGCGCGGGCCGGCGTCGCGGGTCGCCACCATCCTCGCCACCGCCCGGGCCGTCGTAGACGGCGAGCTCTCCCTCGACCTCGCCTCACCGGTCGACGAGTTCACCTCCGCCCTCGTCGCCCTGCCCGGGATCGGACCGTGGACGGCCGGCTACCTCGCGATGCGCGTGCTAGGCAATCCCGACACCCTGCTCGCCTCCGACCTCGTGGTGCAGCAGAGCGCCGCGGCCCTCGGACTCCCCTCCGCACCCCGGGCGCTCGCCGAGCACGGCCGGCACTGGGCGCCGTGGCGCAGCTACGCGACGATGCACCTGTGGCGGGCGAGGCCCGCGCCGGCACCCCGGGGTAGAATCGCTCGGTGAGCACGGCATCCGAGAACCCCGACCCCGCGGGGTCCATCGACCCCCGCGTCGAGACGGAGTTCGCGCGGCTCGACCGCAACTGGTCGGAGATCCTCCAGGAGCTGCGGGTCACGCAGACCGGCACCCAGATCCTCACCGGCTTCCTCCTCACTCTGGCCTTCCAGCCGCGCTTCGACGACCTCGACCAGTTCCAGGTCGACGTCTACCTCGTGCTGGTGGTGCTCGCCGCACTCACCACCGCCCTGGCCCTCGCCCCGGTGAGCCTGCACCGCGGCCTGTTCCGCGAGGGCGCCAAGTCGCAGATCGTCGCCTTCACCGACCGCATCCTGAAGGCGGTGCTCGTCGGTGTCGCACTCGTGCTCAGCGGCACCGTGCTGCTGATCTTCGACGTGGTTCTCGGACGCACCGCCGCGCTCGTGGCGGGCGGCGCCGCACTGGTGGTCATCATCGGCTTCTGGGTGGCACTCCCCCTGCTCGCCCGACCCGACCGGGCGACGCCCGCGGATCGTCGTCGACGGTGACGGTCGCACACGACCAGACGGGCGTAGCGGATGAAGACGGCCTGGGTGTCGAGGAGACCGCGCGACTGCAGACCCTGCGGGGAACAACCGGTCCGCTCTGGAGGTACGCCGCGCTGCGCGCCTGGCACGGTTTTGTGCGGCACCGCGGCATCGACTCCGCCGCCGCGCTGACCTTCTTCAGCGCTCTCGCCCTGTTCCCGGGCGCCCTCACGCTGGTCTCCGCGGTCTCGATCGTGAGCGACCGGGAGCGCGCAGTCGACAGCATCCTCTCGGTGGTCGACGAGTTCACCGCCGAGTCGACGGTCGACACCATCGAGCAGCCGCTGCGCTCCTTCCTCAACATCGACAGCCCCGGCATCGCCCTCACGGTGGGGATCGTGCTGCTGGTGTGGTCGCTCTCCGCCTACGCCACCGCATTCGGGCGCACGGTCAACTCGGTGTACGAGATCCTCGAGGGCCGGCAGTTCTGGAAGTTCCGCGGACTGATGCTGCTCGTGACCATGGCGATCGTGCCGGCCTTCGGCGCCATCTGCCTCATCCTGCTCGGCACTCCGCGGGTGATCGAGGCGGCGGGGGTCGGCGAGCCGTGGCTCAGCATCTGGAACGTGGGCAAGTGGCCGCTACTCGCAGCCATCGCGGTCGTCGTTGTGGCGGTGCTGTACTACTACACGCCCAACGTGCGCCACAACCGACTGCGCTGGGTGTCCTGGGGCGCGATGTTCGCGATCGTCGTCTGGGCACTGGCCACCGTGGGCTTCGGCGTCTACGTGTTCACCGTCGGCCAGTACGAGCGCGTCTACGGCTGGATCGGCGGCGGCATCGTGCTGCTGATCTGGCTGTACATCAGCAACCTCGTGCTCGTGATCGGCGCCGAGGTCGACGCCGAGATCGTGCGCCTGAGGCAGCTCACCGCCGGCATCGAGGCCGAGGGTGTCATCCAGCTGCCGCTGCGCGACACGACACGCAACCTGGTGCTCGCCCGTCAGCGGGCGAGCGACGAGCGGCGCGGCCGTGCCATCCGCGAGGCCGCGAACGAGGCGCACGACATCCTCGAGCGCCGCACACAAGGCCTGTAGCACGGGCGAGGCGGGCAGGTAGAACTGGGTCCATGCCGAAGAACACGAACCCCAGCCTGAAAGACCCGGAACTCTACGAGAAGCTCGTCGACGAGGGCAACAGCAAGCAGAAGGCCGCCCGCATCTCCAACGCGGCGGCCGCCCGTGGACGCTCGGCGGTGGGCCGCGCGGGCGGCAAGAGCGGCGACTACGACGACTGGACGGTGGCGCGGCTGCGCGGCAGGGCGAAGGAGATCGGGCTCACCGGGTACTCGCGGTTGACGAAGGCGAAGCTCATCGACGCGCTGCGCAACAGCTAGCCCGTCTTCGCTAGCCCGTCTTCGCTAGCCCGTTTTCTTGGTCGGGGCAGCCTTCTTCGCCGGCGCCGTCTTCGTCTTCGCGGCCGGCGCCTTCTTCGCGGCGGCGGGCTTCTTCGAAGCCGGTGCCTTCGACTGGCGGCTCTTGTCGACGCTGCGCCGCAGCGCCTCCATCAGGTCGAGCACCTCGCCCGCTCCCTCCTCGCCGTCGGCGCTCTCGCCGAAGGTCTCCTCGGTGCTGACCGAGTCGCCCTTCTCCAGCTTCGCGTCGATCAGCTGGCGCAGCTGCTCCTGGTACTCGTCGGAGAACTTCTCCGGCGTGAAGTCCGACTCGAAGGACTCGATCAGCGCCCGCGACATCTCCAGCTCCTTGGCCGAGATGCGCACGCGCTCGTCGAGTGCGGGGAACGCGGCCTCGCGCACCTCGTCGTCCCAGAGCAGGGTCTGCAGCATCAGCACCTCGCCGTGCACGCGCAGTGCCGCCAGCCGGGTCTTCTGGCGCAGCGCGAAGTGCACGATCGCCGTGCGGTCGGTCTCCTCCAGCGTGCGCCGCAGCAGCGCGTAGGCCTTGTTCGACTTGGAGTCCGGTTCGAGGAAGTAGCTGCGGTCGAACATGATCGGGTCGAGCTGCTCGCTCGGCACGAACTCGACGACATCGATCTCCCGGCTGCGCTCCTCCGGCAGCGACGCGAGGTCGTCCTTGGTGAGCACAACCGTCTGCTCGCCGTCGTCATAGGCCTTGTCGATGTTCTCGTAGGCCACGATCTTGCCGCAGATCTCGCACCGCCTCTGGTAGCGGATGCGCCCGCCGTCCTTGTCGTGCACCTGGTGGAGCGCGATGTCGTGGTCCTCCGTGGCGCTGTAGACCTTGACCGGCACGTTCACGAGCCCGAACGTCACGGCGCCCTTCCAGATTGCTCTCATGCACCCATGTAGACACACCTCGCCTCGCGAGGGCAATCACTGGCGCACCATTGCACATCCGCGCACCATGGTGTGATGGCACCACCTGCAGCCCGCGCAGACGACACCGTCGTCTCGGTAGACGGCCACCGCATCCGCTTGAGCAGTCTCGACAAAGTGCTGTATCCGGCGACGGGCACCACGAAGCGCGACGTTCTCGACTACTACGCCCGCATCGCCGAGGTACTGATCCCGCACGCGGCGAACCGTCCGGCCACCCGGAAGCGCTGGGTGCACGGGGTGGGGACGGCCGAGGCGCCCGGGCAGATGTTCTTCCAGAAGAACCTCGACGACTCGACGCCGAAGTGGGTGAAGCGCCGCACCATCGAGCACAAGGACCACAGCAACGAGTACCCGCTGGTGAACGACCTCGCCACCCTCACCTGGCTCGCCCAGATCGCGGCGCTCGAGATCCACGTGCCGCAGTGGCAGTTCGGCCGCACCGGCACGCAGAAGAATCCCGACCGGCTGGTGCTCGACCTCGACCCGGGGCCCGGCGTCGGCCTGGCGGAGTGCGCGGAGGTCGCCCGGATCGCGCGCGGACTGCTCACCGGCATGGGGCTCGACCCGCTGCCGGTGACCAGTGGCAGCAAGGGCATCCACCTCTACGCCGCGCTCGACGGCCGGCAGAGCAGCGACGAGGTCTCGGCCGTCGCGCACGAGCTCGCGCGGGCGCTGGAGGCCGACCACCCCGACCTGGTGGTCAGCGACATGAAGAAGACGCTGCGCGACGGCAAGGTGCTGGTGGACTGGAGCCAGAACAACGGCAGCAAGACCACCATCACCCCGTACTCCCTGCGTGGCCGCGAGCGTCCCACGGTGGCCGCTCCTCGCACCTGGCGCGAGCTGGCCAGCGCAGGCCTGGCCCAGCTCGAGTTCGGCGAGGTGCTCAAGCGGGTGGCGAAACGCGGCGACCCGCTCGCCGGCCTCACCGCGGGGCACCTGGCGTCGCTCGAGCCGACACCGGAGCGGATGGCCGGATTCGAGCAGAGCGGCGCCGCCCCGCAGGGCAATGCGCGGCTGGACAAGTACCGCTCCATGCGCGATGCCACGAAGACGCCGGAGCCGGTCCCCGAGTCCACTGAGGGGGGCGAGGGCATGAGCTTCGTGATCCAGGAGCACCACGCCCGCCGGCTGCACTGGGACTTCCGGCTGGAGCACGACGGGGTGCTGGTGAGCTGGGCGCTGCCCAAGGGCGTGCCGACCGACGCGAAGGTCAACCACCTCGCGGTGCAGACGGAGGACCACCCGATCGAGTACGGCGGCTTCGAGGGCCGTATCCCCGCTGGCGAGTACGGGGCGGGCGAGGTCACCATCTGGGACGCCGGCAGCTACGAGCTGGAGAAGTGGCGTGAGGGCGAGGAGGTGATCGTGGTGGTGCACGGCGAGAAGCACGGCACCCACCGCTACGCGCTCATCCACTCCGGCGGGAGCGGCGGTCGAGCGGAGAACAACTGGCTCATCCACCTGATGAAGGACCAGGGGGAGAAGCACGAGTACGTGAAGCCGCACGCGCACTCCGCGCCGCTGCGACAGCGCTCGCGCGCCGAGCGTCCGCCCGCCCCGATGCTCGCGACGCTGGGCGACGAGGCCGCGGTCGACGACGAGTCCGAGTGGGCCTTCGAGATGAAGTGGGACGGCGTGCGGGCGATCGCCGAGGTGCGCGACGGCGCGGTGCGCCTGTTCAGCCGCAACGGCGTCGACATCACCGCCGGCTACCCGGAACTGCAGTCCCTCGCCGACGCCGTGACAACAGGGTCGAAGAAGGCGGATGCGGTGCTGGACGGCGAGATAGTCGCCCTCGGCACCGGCAACCGGCCCGACTTCGGCCGGCTCCAGGGCAGGATGCACCTGCGGAAGCCCGCGGACGTGGAGAAGGCCGTGCGCGACATCCCGGTGCACTTCATGGTCTTCGACGTGCTGGAGGTCGCCGGGGAGTCGCTGACGACCGAGCAGTACAGCACTCGGCGGGCGCGACTGCTCGAGGTGGTGCGCGCCGGCGAGCGGGTGCAGGTTCCGCCGGCCTTCGACGGCGACCTCGCCTCGGCGCTCGCGAGCAGCAGCGCTCTCGGCCTGGAGGGGGTGATGGCGAAGAAGCTCGACGGCCGCTACTCCCCCGGTCTGCGCTCGCGCACCTGGCTCAAGCTCAAGCACCACCGGGCGCAGGAGGTCGTCGTCGTCGGCTGGCGGCCGGGACACGGGTCGCGGTCGCGCCGCGTCGGCTCTCTGCTGCTCGGCGTGCCGGACGGGGACGGCCTGCGCTACGCGGGGCGCGTCGGCACCGGCTTCAACGAGGCCGCCCTCGACGAGATGCTGCCGCGGCTGAAGAAGCTCGCGCGCAAGACCAGCGCCGCGCGCGACGTGCCCTCCGCCGACGCCCGCGACGCCGAGTGGGTGTCGCCGAAGCTGGTCGGCGAGGTGGAGTTCGCGGAGTGGACCCCCACCGGCAGGCTGCGGCAGGCCAGCTGGCGCGGCTGGCGCCCCGACAAGGACGTGCAGGATATCGCCATCGAGTACGAACCGGCAACCATCAGCGGCACCTAGCTAGGGTAGGACCATGAAGCGCAAACTCCTCCTCATCGTTGGTCTCTCAATCGGATACGTGCTGGGCGCCCGCGCCGGCCGCGAGAAGTACGACAGGCTGAAGGAGGGTGCCGAGAACCTCTGGCAGGACCCCCGTGTCGCCAAGGCCCGCGCCGACGTCGAATCGTACGCGCGCACCCAGGCGCCGATCGTGCTGGACCGCGCCGAGGTGTTCGCCGGGCAGGCGGCCGCCACGGTGAAGAACGCCGCGGACAAGACCGTGTCGACGGCGAAGGACGCCGCGGCGATGACCGCTGCGACCGCGCAGGTGCTCGCAGGCAAGACCGCGACCACCGCGAAGGAGGTCGCGGACAAGACAGCCACCACGGCCAAGGAGGTCGCCGACAAGACAGCCAGCACCGCGAAGGACGTCGCGGACCGCACGGCCAGCACGGCCAAGGAGGTCGCCGACAAGACGGCCATCACCGCGAAGGACGTCGCCGACCGCACGAGCACCACGGCGAAGAACGTCGCGGAGAAGGTCGGCGACGTGACCGACGATGTGAAGGACCGCGCGGCGAAGACCGCCGCCGACCTCAGGGAGCGCGGCGAGGACGCCGTCGAACGAGTCACCCTCTCGGTGAGCGAGGCCCGCGACCGCGCCCTGGAGGACGACCTCGACGACGAGAACGACGAGCCCACCGCCAAGTAGGACTCCGCACGACCGAACCGCCACCCGTCTGACGAGGGGAGGCGGTTCGTCGTTGCGGCCGTGGGCCTAGGGCGCGGGCGGCTGGAGGGTCTCGGTCGGACGCGGCTCCGGAGCGTCCGGGGTGATCGCCGTGATGCTCGAGGTGATCGGCACCATGCCGCTCAGGCGCTCGGGCGAGAGCACGCGCCGCACGTCGTCCTCGGTCATCAGGCCGGCGGCGACCACCAGGTCGGCGATCGACGCGTTGGTCGTCAGTGCCGTGTGCGCGAGTGTGGCGGATGCCGCGTACCCGATGTAGGGCGTGAGGGCGGTCACAACGCCGACCGAGGACTCCACCTGCTGCGCGAGCCGGGCGATGTTCGCGGTGATCCCGTCCACGCAGTTGACGCGCAGCGTGTAGCAGGCGTTCGTCATCCAGGCGAGCGACTGCAGGATCGAGTGCGCGATCACGGGCTCGAAGGCGTTGAGTTGCAGCTGGCCGGCTTCCGCGGCCGCCGTCACCGTCGCATCCGCCCCGATCACGCTGAAGGCGACCTGGTTCACGACCTCGGGGATCACAGGGTTCACCTTGCCCGGCATGATCGACGAGCCGGCCTGGCGGGGTGGCAGGTTGATCTCGCCGATGCCGGCCTGGGGCCCGGAGCTGAGCAGGCGCAGGTCGTTGCAGATCTTCGAGAGCTTCACCGCGGCGCGCTTCAGTGTGCCGCTGAGCGTCATGAAGACGCCGGCGTCGCTGGTGGCCTCGATGAGGTCGGGGGCGGTCTCCATCGGGATCCCGGTGACGGCGATGAGGTGCTCGCGCACCGCGTCGGCGTAGCGGGGGTCGGCGGTGATGCCGGTGCCGATCGCCGTGGCACCCATGTTGATCTCGTTCAGCCACTTCACCGTCTCGGACAGCCGGTCGTAGTCCTCCGCGAGGGTGTGGGAGAAGCCGCGGAACTCCTGGCCGAGCGTCATCGGCACCGCGTCCTGCAGCTGGGTGCGACCGACCTTGAGGATCTCGTTGAACTCCATGCCCTTGCGGTGGAAGGAGGCGGTGAGCAGCCGGTGCTCGGCGAGCAGGCGCTTCACCCCGAACACCATGGCGAGCTTGATCGCCGTCGGGTACACGTCGTTGGTGCTCTGGCTGCGGTTGACGTCGTCGATCGGCGAGAGCCTGGCGTAGTCGCCGCGCTCGTAGCCCATGAGCTCGAGGCCGCGGTTGGCGATGACCTCGTTCGTGTTCATGTTGGTGCTTGTGCCCGCACCGCCCTGGATGACGCCGACGCAGAACTGGTCGTGCCACTGGCCCGCGACGATCTCCTCGCAGACCCGGTCGATGATGGCGCCCTTCTCCTCGGAGAGCACGCCGATCTGCACATTCGCCCGTGCCGCCGCCTGCTTCACCCGCGCGAGGGCCCGCACGAGGTCGGGGTAGACCGAGACCGCACGCCGGGTGACGGGGAAGTTCTCCAGGGCGCGCGCGGTGTGCACGCCCCAGTAGACGTCCAGCGGGATCTCCAGCGACCCGAGGGAGTCGCTCTCGATTCTCGTGGCGGCGGTGGCGGCCGGCGCTTGTGGCGCCTGGTTGGTCGACGTGTGGTTCACGGTCCATCTCCTTCGATCGTGACTCAAGCGTACCGAGGAGAGTGACGCCCCTAGTCGTCCAGGGCGTCGCGCAGCAGGCTCATCAGGGCCTGCAGCTGGATGTTCGACTCGGCGGTGATCTCCTCGTCCGAGCCGTCGAGGGCGCGGGCGGCGAGGCCGGCCTTGCTGTCGATGAGCTCGGCGATCCGGGCGTCGATGGTGTGCGCGGCGATGATGCGCCAGGCGGTCACCGGCAGGGCCTGGCCGATGCGGTGCACACGGTCGATGGCCTGCGTCTGCTCCGCGCTCGTCCAGCTGAGCTCGGCGAGCACCACGTTCGAGGCGGCCTGCAGGTTGAGTCCCACTCCCGCGGCCGTCAGCGAGGCGACCACGACGGACACCTCGGGGTCGTTGCTGAAGGAGTCGATGGCGGCCTGGCGCGCCTTCGGCGACTGGTCGCCCCTGATCGACACGCTCTTCAGCCCGGACTTGGCGAAGTGGGCCTCCGCGGCGTCCATCACATCGATGTGCTTGGCGAAGAACACCACCTTGCCCACGTTGCGGGCGAGCTGGGCCGTGTAGTCCGCGGCGAGGCCGGCCTTGGCCTGGCCGATCTTGCGCACCATGGTGAACACGTTGTCGCCGGTTCCCGCGCCCTTGGACTCGTCGAGCTCGGCGTGGGCGACCACGCGGATGAGGTCCTCCACGTCGGCGTCCGGCTTGAGCGCGCGCACACGGCGGTAGGTGGCCATCAGCCGGGCGGTGAGCGCGGCCTCGGCGGCGCGGATGGTGCGGCCCAGGTCGTCGTCCAGCTCGACCGGGATGTCGGCGACGCGGCGTGCGGGGATGTCGGAGGCGACATCGACCTTCTTGCGGCGCACGATGCCCATGTCGATGACGGCCTGTCTGGCCTCGGCGAAGAATCCGAAGTCCGCGGGCGTGAGTCCGGTGTCCTCCAGCTTCTCCATCAGCGTCGAGAGCGGCTTCTTGTCGTCGATCCAGCCGAGGAACTGCCAGATGGCGCGGAAGTCGTCGATGTCGTTGATCAGCGGCGTTCCGGTGAGCGCCACCATCAGCGCGCGCGGCTGGGCGGCGCGGATGCTGCGGCTCAGCGCGAGCACGTTCTTGCTGCGCTCGCTCTTGAGGTTCTTGATGAAGTGCGCCTCGTCGACGACCATGCCCTTGAAGCCGAAGCGGCTGAGCCAGCCCACGTGGCGGTCGAGCACCTCGTAGTTCACGATCACGACGTCGCTGAAGGCGTCGACGTCCTTGCCGTCGCCGTGCACGACGGTCGCGGTGCGCGACGGGGTCCAGAGCTCCACCTCGCGGGCCCAGTTGGTCTTGACCACGTTGGGGACGACGACGAGCAGCGGGTAGGAGTTGGAGACGGATGCGGCGAGCAGCGCCTGCGCCGTCTTGCCGAGACCGGGTTCGTCGGCGAGGAGGAAGGTGCGGTGACCGCGCTTGACCTCCTCCACGAAGCGGGCCTGGTGGCGCATCAGCTCGGTGCCGCCCGGGGTCACCAGGCTCTGGGCGTCGGGGAGGTCCATGCTGGCCGAGCCGCCGCCCGCTCCGTACTCGAAGGCGCGGAACAGCGGTTCGATGAGCTCCCAGTTGGCCAGCCGGTTCACCTGCACCGGCTTCGGCGTCAGCGCCGAGAAGTCGGGGGCGAGGAAGGGGTTGGACATCTGCAT
>Ga0247805_1001032_pt1 | contig 13701 bp, 7 predicted proteins | sample UWRJL044104R1_FD_180930 | JGI IMG/M metagenome (GOLD analysis project Ga0247805, IMG submission 180930) | Plant litter microbial communities from Arlington Agricultural Research Station in Wisconsin, United States - UWRJ-L044-104R-1 | ecosystem: Environmental > Terrestrial > Plant litter >... | reverse complement strand
CTCGGCAGATGATGCCGACATATCCAATAGCGGCCGGGTCGATTTTCGCGATGCCGGCGCGCGTGGGTCTGTGGTCACGCTAACCATCCTGTACGATCCGCCAGCGGGCTTGATCGGCAAGGTTGCCGCCAAGCTTTTCCAGCGCGAGCCCGCGATACAGGCGCGCCGCGAACTGCGCCGTTTCAAGCAATTCATGGAAACCGGCGAGGTGGCCACTGCTGCGCGGAATCAACGCCAACTCGAAGAGGAAACTAACTGATGCGCGCCCTGACTTGGCACGGCAAACATGACGTGCGCGTCGATACGGTCGACGATCCGGAGATCGTCAATCCGCGCGATGCGATCATCAAGATTACCTCCACCGCGATCTGCGGCTCCGACCTGCATCTGTATGACGGATACATCCCGACTATGCAGGCTGGCGACATTCTCGGCCATGAATTCATGGGCGAGGTGGTCGAGGTCGGCACTGGTTCGACGCTTAAGAAGGGTCAGCGCGTTGTCGTCCCCTTCACCATCGCCTGCGGCAGCTGCTACCACTGCGGCAAGCAGCAATACTCGGCCTGCGACAACGGCAATCCGGCGGACAATCAGGATATCGGCCAAGAGCTATACGGCCAACCGATGTCTGGGCTGTTCGGCTATAGCCATCTGACCGGCGGCTACGCTGGCGGTCAGGCGGAATATGTACGCGTGCCATTTTCCGATGTCGGCCCGATTGTTATTCCCGATGGTGTGGACGATGACAAGGTGCTGTTCCTGTCCGACATTCTGCCCACCGGCTGGCAGGCGGCGGAAAATGCTCAGATCGAGCCGGGCGATACTGTCGCGGTGTGGGGCTGCGGCCCGGTCGGCCTGTTCTCCGTCCAGTCTGCTTTTCTGATGGGCGCGGAACGCGTCATCGCGATTGATCACTTCCCGCACCGACTGGAACTGGCCAAGAAATTTGGCGCAGAGACGATCAATTTCGAGGAAACCAAAACCTACGAAGCTTTGATGGAGATGACCGGCGGCATCGGCCCCGATGTCTGCATCGACGCTGTCGGGCTGGAGGCTCACGGTCTGTTCGTCGATAACGTCATCGACCAGATTAAGGCATCCACCTTCCTCGGCACCGATCGCATCCATTCGATCCGGCAAGCAATCATGGCCTGCCGCAAGGGTGGTCGCATCTCGATGCCGGCAGTTTACGGCGGGTTCGTCGACAAGTTTCCCTTAGGCGCGTTCATGGAAAAGGGGCTGACGCTCAAGACGGGTCAGACCAATGTCCAACGCTACCTCCCCGGATTGCTCACCGCGATCATGGAGGGGAAGATCGATACGACCTTCCTGATCAGCCATCGCTTGCCGCTCGAACAGGCGCCCGAAGGCTACAAGATGTTCCACGACGAGCAGAACGAGGTCACCAAGATCGTGCTGAAACCCGGCCTCGACCGCTTCGCTGCCTGAGTTGAATTCACAAGCCGCGCTTTCGTCAACGCAAGGATCGAAAAATGCCCGCCAAACTTGCTGTCATCACCGGCGCCTCGACAGGCATCGGATTTGAACTCGCCCATCTCGCTGCCGACGATGGGTATGATCTGATCGTCGCTGCAGACGAGGAGCTGATCGAAGCCGCCGCCGCAGATTTTCGCGCAAAGGGCGTGGAAGTGACAGCGGTGCAGGCCGACCTCGCGACCTTGGAAGGCGTCGATCAGCTCATCGCCGCAGCCAATGGCCGGCGTATCGACTTGCTATGCGCCAACGCCGGTACCGGCACCGGCGGGCCGTTCCTCGATCAGGACGTGGAGAAATGGCGGCACTCGGTTGATACCAATGTCACCGGAACACTGTACCTGCTGCAACGCGTGTTGCGGGATATGGTCGCGCGGAACGACGGCAAGATTCTCGTTACAGGGTCGATCGCCGGGTATATTCCTGGCTCCTTCAATGCCGTCTACAATGGCACCAAGGCGCTGATAGACAACGTCACCGAAGCCATCCGCAACGAAATCCAGGACGTCAAAGGAGTCACGCTGACCACACTCATGCCCGGCGCGACCGACACCGAATTTTTTGCGCGCGCCGGGATGCTCGACACCGATGTAGGTCAGGATCCCAACAAGGCAGATGCGGCCAAGGTGGCGGTTGATGGCTGGGACGCGCTGATGGCCGGCAAGGGCTACATCGTATCCGGCTGGAAGAACAAGGCGCAGGTCGCGGCGGCAGGCGTGGTGCCTCAATCTGTTCTCGCCCAGCAGCATCGCAAGATGGCTGAACCCGGTTCTGCCGAACAGTGATTACACGCAATCTGGGTCATCACTTCGGCATTGCGGAAAATTGAAGCGGACGCACTTATGAGCGGGTTTGCCATCGACCAGCTGGTGCTGGCCCCCGACGATATCGATCTGTCGCATTCTCCGCTCGCGGGCCAACTGGACGCCGAAACGTATGTGCTCGGCGCGTTCAACCCCGGTTTGACCCGGCTGGAGAACGGCAACCTGCTGATGATGGTGCGGATCGCCGAGGCGTTGCGTAAGCCGATTCATGATGGCCATGTTCATGCGATCCGGTGGGACGGCGAGAAGGGATACACCCTCGACGCTTGGCCGCTCGAACATGTGGATACGGCTGATCCGCGCAAATTCATGCTGCGCGGCGGCGAGTGGAAGGTCATGGCCTTGACTTCGCTATCGTGGTTGCTGCCGGTCGAGCTTACTCCGGATGGCCTGCATATCGTCGCGCTGCATTATGAGCGGGCGATTGCACCGGCATACGACTTTCAGTGCTACGGCGTTGAGGACGCCCGGATCAGCCGTGTTGATGGCCGGTATCTGATGACGACTTGTTCGGTCAGTCCGGAACGGCACTCGACCACGCTTTACTCCTCTTCCAACGGCTTGGATTGGACGTTTGAGGATATCGTGCTCGATCACCAGAACAAGGATATGCTGATCTTCGAAGGGCTGATTGACGGCCATTACTGGGCACAAACGCGGCCACTCGGCGATCTGTATTTCGCCTATCCGCCGGGCAGCGAATGGCGCGCGGGCCCGTCGATCAATCTGGCTTTGTCTCCCGATGGGCATTTCTGGAAGCCCTACCGCAAGCCGGGTATCCGGCCGCACGCAGCAACCGTCGCTACCGCCCGCATCGGCGGAGGCACTCCGCCGATTTTAACCGACGATGGCTGGCTTACGCTGTGGCACGGGGTCGAGCCGAAGGAGATCGTGGGCATTTACCGCACTTACTGGTCGATCCTCGATAAGGATGATCCCAGCATTGTCGTGCAGACCGAACACGAACCCTTGCTCGAAGCCAACCCAGAACTGACGCGGCCGATCGAGCACCAGCTTTATGTCCGCGATGTGGTGTTCACCACCGGAATTGCCGATGGCGGGGATCATTTCATCGTTGCATCGGGCGAGGCGGATCTGGCTTGCCGGATCACCCATATTCCCAAGACGAAGTTCGGCAGGAATGCTTAAGTGGTCGGTCCGTCATGGCGAAAGCGCGCGGTACTGGCATTGCGGGCCCATACACCGAGGCTGATGCTCGGAACGGGCGGCTAACTGCTGTTTGCGCGAGGTAATTGCCCTTTGCCTCGCGGTTACGCCCCCGGATGCCAGCGCCGGGCTATCTGCCACACCCCGGTGCTATGCGAGCCCTTGAGCAACACGCAATCTTCGGGTTGAAGATCATCGCGTAGGCGCATTTCCAGTTCCTCGACTGTGCTGGTCCAAGCGCCTTTGCGGCTGGAGTCGAGCCCGTCCCAGAAATCGGCATAGAGTTCGCCTGCGGCATAAACCCGGTCGATCCGGTTGGTCGCGATCAGCGGAGCGAGCGCAGTGTGAAATTCCTTCGCGTTTGCGCCCAGTTCCGCCATTTCCCCCATCACCGCCACGCGGCGTCCGCCCGATTTAGCTAGGCCGAGCAGGTCTAGCGCCGCTTTCATCGAGCCGGGATTGGCATTGTAGCTCTCATCGATCAGCAGGATCGGATGGCCGTCTACCTCGATGCGGCTCTGCGTACCGCGCCCGCCGATCGGCCGGTAGCTCGCTATCTGCGTCAACACGGGATCGAGGCTGTGCCCGAGCGCAGCAGCGGCCGCAATCACCGCTAGGCTGTTGAGCGCCATGTGCCTGCCCGCCGCGCCCAACTGGTAGTGCAACCGCTGCCCTGCGATATCGGCAAAAACCTCACCGAGTTCGTGATCGTAGCTCAGCAGCCGATAATCGCTGTCTTGATGCTCACCGTAATGGCGGATTGCCAGCCCGCGCCGCTCGGCAGCAGCATGGACGGTTTCCCATTCGTCCATATCGCGGTTGAGCACAGCCACGGCTCCGCGTTTCATTCCAAGAAACACCCGGCTTTTCAGCAGCGCAATCTGCCGCAGAGAGTGGTGATGGATCAGGTGCGCTGGAGAAATATTCGTAAAAATCGCCACATCGGGCCGAGCCAGTCCCGCGCTTTGCGCCATCCGCCCGATCCCCAGCTCGATCACCTGATGCGGGTCGTCCCAACGCATCGACGCCAAGTTCCAGGCCACCCCCAGCGGCAAATTGGCATTGTGGCTGGTTTGCCCGACCAGTCCGAACGGGCGCAAGGCGTGCGCCATCATCGCGACCGTGGTGGTCTTCCCCGCGCTACCGGTCACGCCGACCACCCGCCCAGTAAACCGCGCTCTGGCGTAGCGCGCCATATCCATCACCGCCTGTTGCGGATTTTGGACCCACAATCGTGGTAGCTCCGCAGGCAGTTGCGAGGGATCGCTGGATAGGGCCGCTGCCGGTCTGACCGGATCGCCCAGCAGATCGGAAACTGCCACGCCCTTTTCCCCATCGCGCAACCTGACAGCCGCGATCCGGCCCGGCACGAACCCGGCGGGGTGGATATACACTCCGGTAGCGCGCCAATTCTTCGGCGGCAGGTCATGCCAGGCGCCGCCGCTAGCCAGCGGAAGATTGCGGGCGTTCCAGCCGGTTTCGGCGCGATTACGCCATTCGAGCAATTGCGGATCAGCCGGCCGCTGCGTGCCACGCGCCAGCAGAAAACGGCGATACCCCACCAGACCAGACAGATAGTGCTCCACATCGTCGATCCGCACCCGGAATGCGTGGTGCCGGATAAAGAAGCTGCCCACGATCTTGTCGGGGCGCGCAAAGAACATCGCCAGTTCCGGCCAGAAATAGCCATTGAGCAGATAGTGGGCGCGAAAATGCAGCGCTTCGTACAGGTTGGGCAGGTCGATTTCGCCCAGCAAGTGCCGGAATTGGGGCGATGCTTCCAGCCGCGCAACCAGTTCCTCGGCTGAGTTCATCAATTCGAGCAGCGTGGGAAAAGTCGTCTCCCGCTCCAGCACGAAATCCAGTTGGGAGCGGAAATTGCGCAGGGCGAACCGGAAATACGCCTCGCTGGGGCGGTGAAGGGTCAGTTCGTTAACGCAGTAACCCAGCCAGTGATCGTGCGCCTGCCAATGGCGCTGGCGAATAAAATGCTTGAAGGCGCGTTGCACCGCGCTCAGCCATCGCGGATCGCGCGTCAAGCCGTACAAACGCATCAGGCCGAATGCGGCTTCGCCATCGTAGTAGATGATGCGAAAGCTTTGTTTCACTTCCAGAGATGGAAACTCAAGCACATGGTTGAACGCGCCAGTCTCCTCATCCTGCATGAACAGAATGCCCTCGCCCAGTTCGCCCAGCAGCGCCCGGTGGCTGTCTGCGTCGATCAACTGGGCATATTTCACAAGGGCGAGCAGACATACCCCGCTCGCGCCCAATTTGATTTCGCCATCGGCCTCGACCACGAAGGCCATCGCCCTGCCTTCCGCCTCCACCCGGCGGATCAGGCGCGTTACGAGGTAATCGGCGGCGCGCAGAATAACAGCGTGGAGATCGGGCGCGGGTGACACTTCCCATGCTTCGAGCATGGAATAGAGCGTGCTGGTATGGCGCAAGCTGTTATAAGTGTTGATCGCTCGATCAAAACACGGATGGCAGCCATACGCAAAACGGCCGCCCTCCCCCACCTGACGCGCGAGATAGCCTGAACCAGCCTCGATCAGGCCGTCCAGATCGGCAACGGTCAGGCGTTCCACCACGCGCCGCCCGGTATTCCTGCCTTCGCCGCGCAAGACAACCGGCGCTGCGGCACCTGCGTCCAGAAACAGCCCGCCGGTGCTAAACACCCACACCGGCGCATCGGGCGCGAAATCCACCGCCCCCAGCCCAAACTTTTGGCGGGCATAGCGGCTGAAATTGGCTTCGTTTAAAACCGCATGGTGGGTGTCGTTGCCGCCGTAGAGCATGGCGTTGGCATTGAGTTCGGTTTCGAGAAATGCCTCGCGCAGGTCGCCGTCGAGCGAGATGCCGTGACGGAAATAGTTGCGCTTTGTGCCCGCAAGCACATCCCGCAGTCCGGCCATTGTCAAAGGATCGGCGCGTTCCGCCCAGTCCAGTCGCAGCCAGCACGCCGCCGGGCAACGTGCCGCCAAGTCGCGCGCACATTCCGCCCAAGCATCCTCGAATGTCGCGCCGGAAGCATTCACTGTCACCGCGCGCGACGCCCCATCGGTGGCGGACAGGAACAGCGCGAAGCGGTTATCCAGGCCGATCCCGCGCGCCGCTGCCTGCGCTGGCGGGCGCAGTCTCTCCACCAATGTGGCGGTATCGATGATTGCGCGCGGCAACACCCTACCGCTCGCGCAATGCTTCGCCCGCTCGGTTGAGGGGCTTCATCAGATATTGCAGCACGGTTTTGCTGCCGGTGTGAATATCGGCGGTGGCGACCATGCCGGGAACGATGTTGAAGGTCTGCCCGGCATCATTGGTCAAAGCGTCCGTCTCGGTGCGGATGAACACCCGATAGTAGAATATCTGCGGATCAGTCTCGTCCTGGATCGTATCGGGCGAGATGGTGGTGACGCGGCCGTCCAACCCGCCATAAATGGCGTAATCGTAAGCGGTAATCTTCACCGTTGCGCGCTGGCCCGGATGGATGAAGGCGATGTCGCGCGGTGAGATACGCGCCTCGATCAACAACTGATCATCGACCGGCGTGATCGTCATGATCTGGCCGCCGGGCGGCAACACGCCGCCGATGGTCGATACATCCACGCTTTTGACGATCCCCCGTACCGGCGTGCGCAAAGTGAGCGTTTCGAGCGAGAAGCTGCGGCCGCGCATGATAGGCGATAGGGTCGACATTTCCTCACGCGCCTGGCTCAATTCCTCCCGCGCCTGCACCATGTATTCCGACCGGATTTCGGATTTGGTGAGTTCGAGGTCGGATAATTGCCGTCGCAGCCGGATAACCTCGACATTGCTGGCCGCCCCGACCTCCAGCAGCGACCGGGCAATCGCCAGTTCTTCCGATATCAGCGCCAGCGATTGATCGACCAACCGCAGCGATTGCGCGAGGCTTTGCCGCCGCGTCTCATACAGCCGCGTTTCCGCAGCACGCAGGTCAGCGAATTCGTTCAGTTCTGCAGGGAACGACAGCGGCACCATCGATACCTCGGCTTCCAGCCGCGCGACTTTTGCCTGCCCGGCGCGGTAGGTTGCGGCACTTTCTTCCACCTCCGACGCGGAGCGCGTGGGATCGAGTTGCGCTACGATCTGGCCCGGCACCACCATATCGTCCTGCTTCACAAGCAGCCGCGACAGGATCCCGCCGTCGAGCGACTGGATCGTTTGTTCACGGCTGGTCGGGACGACCCGCCCGGCGCCGGTGGCAACTTCGTCCAGTTTGGCAAATGTCGCCCATGCCAGGAAGACTAGCAGGCAGATGACCACTACCCATACCACGCGGGCATTCCGCGAAAGCCGGCGGTCATCCATGCTGTCGTCAAACCCCGACAGGTTTCCCGCCGTCATTGTGCTGAAGCCTTCGCCTTGAGGATCGGCGTAGGCGTCTGCACCCGGCCATGCGCTGCGAAAAAGCGCGCTTTGCTTTGATCCGCGGCGATGCGGCCGTTTTCGACGACGATCACGCGGTCAACCAGATCGAGGAGCCGCGTCCGGTGAGTGGCGATCACCACGGTACGCCCCCGGCTCCAACTGCCGAACCGTTCGACAAAGTGCTGCTCGGTCCCTTCATCCATCGCCGCGCTAGGCTCATCGAGCAGCAGGACGGTAGGTTCGCGCATCAGCACCCGCGCCAGCAGCAGTGCCTGCACCTGCCCGCCCGACAATCCGGCGCCGCCTTCCTGAAGCCGGTAATCCAGTCCGCTCTGCAATTTGCCGATGAACTGATCGGCGCGCACGATTTCCAGCGCGCGCAATATTTCGGCGTCGTCTGCGAGCGGCGCGCCCATCGTCAGGTTCTCGCGGATGGTGCCGTGGAACAAGCGGGCGTTGCTGCCGACATAGCCGATTTCCCGGCGCGCATCCGCTGGATCGACTTGCGCCAGATTAAGCCCGTCGATCAGCACTTCGCCCTGCATCGGGTCGAGCAAGCCCGACAGTCCTTGCAGCAAGGTGGACTTGCCCGCGCCATTCCGACCAAGAATTGCAACCCGTTCTCCGGCGGCAATCTTCAGGTCATCGACCGACAGTGCGATCTGCGCCTGCTGCTCGCCATAGCCGAACCGGGCGTTCACGATGGCGAGCGCCCCAGCGGCGCTAGGCAGGCTGATCCGGCTTTCGCCTTCGGGATGATCGACCGGCAACTGGATAATCGCGTCGAGCCCCTGCGCGCCGATCTTGGCCTGTTGCAACCGGCTGAAAACCTGCGTGAGATGAGCCATCGGCGCCAGCATTCTGGACCCTAGGATGGAGGCACCGACCAGCACGCCGGTAGTAATATCACCGGCAATCACCATTGGCGCCCCGATGAAAACGATCGTCGCGTAAACACCGGTCTGCACATTGGTCGTCCACACTGACAGGCCGTTGGAAAGGCCGCGCAGCTTGAGTTGCGCTTCGGCGGACACGGCGGTGTAGTGGTTCCACTGGCGCTGGAAGCGCTCCTCCGCCTGCAAGGTCTTGATGTCCTCGATGCCCTGCACCGCTTCCACCAACATGGCGTTGCGCAGCGAGGCTTCGCGCATTGATTCGGTCGCATACGCACGCAATCGGCGCTGTGCGAGAATGCCGGGCACCACCAACAGCACCAGCGCACCGAGCGGGACGAGCACCAGCGCTCCGGCCAAGTACCACATGATGAAGGCGAACAGCAGGAAGAAGGGAATGTCGGCAATTGCTGCGATTGTGGTGGAGCCGAGCACTTCGCGCACCTGTTCAAGGTCACGCAATTGCGCGATGAACGAGCCGGTAGAACGCGGCCGGGCGCGCGCTTTCACCCGCAATGCGTGGCCGAACACGAGGTCCGACATCCGCAGGTCGGCACGCTTGCCCAGCACATCGACGATGGTCGTACGCATCCGGCGCAAGGTGAAGTCGAAGCCGAGCGCGATCACCACGCCGATAAACAGCACCACCAGCGTTGGAATGGACTCCGCCGGTACCACGCGGTCGTAGACCTGCATCGAGAAGATGATCCCGGCGAGCGCCAGCACGTTGCTGAAGAACGAAGCCAGCAAGACGTAGCTGTAACTCGGCAGATCGGCGGTGAGTATCCGCCGAAGCCAGCCGGGTTCGTACGGGCGCACGTAAGCGTCGATCCGCTCATCCGCTAAGCCCGCTGCAGCGCGGGCATGAACCACGCGGCGCGTCTCGCCTGCCAGTTCCGCGAGGCTGATTTTGCGCTCGGCACCCGATATTCCGGCGGGTACGACCAGCGCTTCCCCGCCGGATATGGCGGTGATTACAGCGAGGGTTCCGTCGAACTTCTCCACCACCAACGGCAAGTGCATACTGCTGAGCCGCAACTCGGCAGGTTCGCTGAACACGATCCGCAAGCCCAGCCGCCGGGCCATGTTGCGAATTCGATCATCCGGGTCGGCCGTGTCATCCCACTGTGCAGCGAGCCGCGCAGATTGTTCCGACAAGGCGATGTTATGGCTGCGGGCGACAAACCGGAGGGCGGCCCACCACAGTTCGGGATCGGCTGTCATAGCGGCACTCCTTCGACGGTCATTCCGCCAAGTCCCAATTCACTTCGCAACCGGCCAGTCGCGTACAAACAGTCCACCCCGAGCCGCGCCAGATCGAACCGCGCGTTGACTTCCTCAAAGCGGATCTGGCTGAGTTCCTGATCGGCATTGAGCAGGTCCACCAACGTGCGCGTGCCCAGCTCAAGATATTGCAGACGGTATAACTCGCGGGTCTGCTCCATGATTCTGAAGCGCCTGCGGAGGGTATCGGTCCGTTCGGCCAAGGCGCCGACTTGCGAGCGCGCTTCCGCCAAACCGCGTTCGGAATTCAGCCGCGCGTTGTTCGCAGCAGCCAACGCGGCTTGCTGGGCAAATTCGGCACCGCGCACGCGCGCGCTCGAAGCACCGCCATTAAAAATGCTGGAATTTACCCGCAGCCCGAAATCATACCGGCCCCGGTCATTGCCCAACGGATCGAGCAAGTCCCGGCTCGCGCCTGCACCAAGGCTGATGGTCGGCATTCGGTCAGCACGTTCCCGTCGCGCCTGTGCCTCCGCCTGTTCCAGCCGGGCCTGAGCTTCTTGCAAGGCAGGCGCTTCATTCCACTGCACATCAAGCACGGCGCAAGCGACGTTCAGCGCGTTGGGCAGGCTAGGTTCGACAGCTGGCGTATCTTCTCGGCCGAGCAGGTAGGCGAGATTGGACTGCCAGCGCAGATATTCGGCCTCGATTTGCTGGATGGTGGATTGCGCAGCATCCACCCGCGATTGCGTCTGAAACGCGTCGGACCGGGTGATCGCGCCGCGCTGGTAGCGTGCATCTACCAACTCGCTGATGATCCGCACTCTGCCCAACTGTTCGCGCGCCGCTTCCAGCAGCGACTGCCCGCGCAAAATCTCGATCATCGAATAAGACGTGTCGCGCACGATCGCATCGACCGATAGTAGCACCTGCGCCCGCGCCGCCCTCGTCCCCGCGCGCTCGCTATCCAGTTCGCTATCGAGTTTGCCGAAATCGAACAGGCGCTGGTCGACGCTGAGGTTGGCACTTGGGCGGAAGCCGCCGCGCAGCGTGCTGTCGTAGCCTGACCCGATCCCGCCCGAAATCTGCGGATAGAGACCGGCCCGAACTTCGCTGATGCGCTGTTCTTGCGCATTCAACCGTCCCGCCGCTTCGACGATAGACGGATGCCACGACACCGCCTCGCGCGCTGCTTCGGATAAATCGAGCGCGGTTTGCTGGGTAACAAGTTCCTGCGCCACCACTGGATGGCCCACTATCAAGCCCGCCGCTGCAAAACCGCGGAGTAGCCGCCGCCATCGGATGATGGCGGCGGCTAGACGGAGGTGGTTGATGGCAGGCAATACCAGGGCGATTACTCTCATCAACTTCGCGGTAGAACGGCCGATCAAATCGGCTGCTCGTGCGCGTCCTCCAGTCCGTTCAAAGGCAGTGCAACGTCAGGCTGGTAGGAAGCCGGATCGACCGGTTCACCGCCTCCGCCAGATGCCGAAAGGTATTCGGCACTCAGCGCTTCCGTGCCTTCGGTTTCCGGCAAGTCGATGGTCAGTCCAGCATCTTCGAGCGTGAATGCGGCACCGAGCGGAATTGGATCGGCAGGCGGCCCGGCGAAATCAAGCGAGACAACCAGTTCGGCTGTTTCCGTCGAACCATCCGGCGCTTCCAAGGTGTAGGTAAACACATCGGTATCACCGAATTGACCATTGAAATCGGCATTGACGGTATAGGTGTAACTGCCGTCCTGACCGATGCTCAGCGTTCCATAAGTGCCGATGACATCCGTATCCGGTCCGCCGATTGCGATACCATTCACGAAGGTCACGTCTGTTCCGGTCGGGACCAAATCTATCCCGCCCGCCCCAGCATCGGTGATGACATTGCCCGCCACCGATCCGCTGACACTCACCGCGTCGGTGTAGTCAGTAGTGAAGTCGTCCGAAGTGCTCACCTGAAGGTTTGTTAGCACATCAAGACCCGCCAGCCCGGTTGAGTTGGCCAAGACGACGTAATAGGTTGCCCCGCCATCCAACTCCAGATTGACAGGAACTGTGGCGTCCCAACTCGGCAATAGGAAGCCGAGCAGGCCAGCATCATATTCCAACCAATCAGTGACTCGATCAAACTCGGTGATCGCGCCGTCTTCGACCTTATAGACGATCAAATCGAAGTCTGGATCGCCCGTTAGCCCCAACGCCGCAAGGTTGAGCGCTGCAAGAGCAAAACCGCCGCCATCCAGGGTCACTTCACGGGTGGTGTTTTCAGCCACATTGAACGTCAGCAGGCTGTTGTCGGTCAGCAGGTCTACCGTGACGCTGTCAGTCAGCAGCGATAGTCCCAGCACCGTTCCGGCATCGACATCCTGATCGTCATTTGCCGAAATGGTCGGCGTTACGTCGAGTTCGACACTTACCTCGTTGTCGATTGCCGTAAACACATCAGGCGCTGTCACTCCCGTTGAGAGCGAGGTGCCGCCCGCATCGCTGGCGGTTACGGTCAGCAACTCGCCGTCGATCTGCGGACTGCTCAGGATGATCGAGTAGGCTCCGGCTGGTCCGGCAGTGACCGAACCCAGCGAAGTTAGCCCATCAGGAGCAAGCACCGTTACCGTAGCGCCCGCCTCCGCAATTCCCGACACTGTAGTGCCATCGAGCGAGATACCCGCTGTGGGTGCTGGCGGCGCCGCATTATCCGGCGCGTCGACATCCGTTGGGGCGGAGGTATTGCCCTGCGAGTCTGTCGCCGTGACGGTGAGCGCTTCTCCATCGATCTGGGCTTCCGCGAGCAGAACTTCGTAGCTTCCATCCGCGCCCGCTACGCCTGCACCGAGGAACACGTTGCCTGCGCCGTACACACTGATGATCGAACCCGGCTCGGCCGCGCCAGCGTCACCCGTCACCGCGCTTCCATCCGGCGAGACTTCGCCATCCGGTGCTGCCGGGGGCGTTTCATCGGGGTTGACGTTGAACGTCAGCGTGGAGGTGTCGGTGGTGGTTCCGTTGCTCACCGTGATGGTGAACACTTCCTGCTGCGGTGTCGTAACCGCCGCATCCGGGTTGACCGTATAGGTGTAAGTACCATCGGATGCGATCAAGAGAGTACCGAACTGGCCGGTGACCTCCGTTGCCCCGCCGCCGGGCACGTTCTCGGTTTCGACCGAACTCATGGCAGAGATAACCGTGGTGGTAGTCAGCGCGTCGTTCGCGTGAATATCCCCGCTGACCGTTCCGGTGGTTTCATAGGCGGTATCGGTGAATTCGGCCGAGAGCGTCACGGTGCCGAGAATGCCGAGACTGATCGGAGCATCGCTCGCCGCGACGAGCCGGTACTGGCCCTCGCCCAAATTATCGATGCTGACTTCCGCAACATCGCCGGTTCCGAGCAGCACGATATCAATCACGCCATCATCGCCCGCGCTGGCGACATTCTCCCATTCACCAGAGCCCTCATCGAACCTTTGCAGGACCAACTGGACGTCTCCGAGAAGAGCAACACTGGCCAGTCCGGTGGTCGAAAGTTCGGCATCCACATCGGTGGAATGACCCGCAGCCACCGTGAATTCGAGCACCGGCACATCTGCGCCGATCACGACATCCAGGGCGAGCAGACCAACAGACGCTAACGACGAACCCGTTTCGGTGAGCGCGTAAGTATCCTCCGAGAACTCCGCCACAACTTCGACATTAGCGACATCGTCCTCAGCGCCGAGA
>Ga0247805_1001031_pt1 | contig 13707 bp, 10 predicted proteins | sample UWRJL044104R1_FD_180930 | JGI IMG/M metagenome (GOLD analysis project Ga0247805, IMG submission 180930) | Plant litter microbial communities from Arlington Agricultural Research Station in Wisconsin, United States - UWRJ-L044-104R-1 | ecosystem: Environmental > Terrestrial > Plant litter >... | reverse complement strand
ACAGCGACAGACAAAGTAAGTTTAGGAACTTCGCAACCTAAATTTGTAGCAAGTTTCAGTAACACTGTTGTGTATCATAATTTTGATTTGAATTTTTCTTTCCAAGGATCTTATGGAGGTAAAATATTCAATGCTTTAAAACAACAATTAGAAATTTCTACGCTGGGAACAAATGCTTCAACAGCTTTATTAGATCGCTGGACTCCTGCTAATCCAAGTAACGAAATCCCTAGAGCAACAAGTTCTCCATTAGGAATAGTGACAGAGCGTTATGTTGAAGATGCTTCTTTCTTGAGATTGAAAACCATTACTTTAGGATATACACTTCCTAAAGGTATTGCTTCAAAAATAGGAACTAAGAGCATTAAGCTTTATGTATCTGCTGAAAACCTATTCACATGGACTAAATACACAGGATTTGATCCTGAGGTAAGCACTTTTGAGCAAAATAACTTATATCCTGGAATTGATATTGGATCTTATCCTAATTCAAAAACATTCCTTACTGGAATCAATGTAACTTTCTAAGTGAAATAAAAAATAAAACGATGAAAAAAATATTTATATTATTTATACTAAGTGCAGGACTGTTTGTATCGTGCACGGAACTGGAGGTAACACCAACCTCTTTTACAACAACAGAAAATTTATTTAAAACTCAGGATGATGCTGTAGCCAGTGTGACTGCCGTTTATGCTTCTTTGACTTTAGATCCTGGAGAGCAAACTTTATTTGGAAGAAATCTTTATTTCTTGACCGATATGGCTTCTGATTATGCTGCGGCAGGAGTTTCGGCAACCAATCCTCAGGTAAGAGCTTTGAGTAGTTTGACTCACGATGCAACTTCAGATCGTGTTCAGGTGGCTTGGCGCCAAATTTATGCAGGAATTAACAGAGCCAATGTAGCAATTGATAATATTCCTAAAGTTTCGGGTAATGAAGTAATCAAAACAAGGTTAATCAATGAAGCTAAATTTATTAGAGGATTATTATACTTTCAGGCAGTACGTCTTTGGGGTGGAGTTCCAATTGTTTTGCACGAACCAACATCTATTGCAGTAGAAAGTTTAAAATCAAGAAGAGCAACTGTCGATGAGGTTTATACTCAGATTATAAGCGATTTAACAGATGCTGAAAGCTTGCCACCTACTTATGGTGCTGCCGATGCTGGACGAGCTACTTCAGGTGCTGCAAAATCTATTTTGGTAAAAGTTTATTTGACTAGAAAAGACTGGCCAAATACCATACTTAAAGCAAGAGAAGTAATCAATGGAGGTTATGGATATGCGCTTTTTGAAAATTTTGCAGATGCTTTTGAAAGAACAAAAGAAAACGGAAAAGAACACATTTTTTCTGCTCAATTTGAACCCAATCAGGCAGGAAATGGGTCTAGCGGAATTAATTTTGCAGCTACTTCTTTCACAGGATTTACCGCCACTGAACCAGCAGATATTATTTCGGATGTAGCTTTATTCTATGATATTTATGCAACAGGAGATACCAGAAGAGATGCCTCTTACATGAAACAATTATTGAATCCGGCAACAGGAACATTATATACTTTTCCTAAACCGCTTTTCAAAAAATACATCGATTTTACAAATCTCAATGCACGAGGTAATACAGGAGTTAATTTTCCAATAATTCGTTATGCTGATGTTTTACTGTCTTTGGCAGAGGCAATTAATGAAAGAGATGGCGCAACTCTGGAAGCGCATGAGTTGGTAAATCAAATCAGAAGAAGAGCTTTTGCAAAACCAATTTTGACTCCAAACGTAACGGTAGATTTAGTTGGACGTACTACTATTCAATTAAGAGAAGATATTCGTGAAGAACGTAAAAAAGAGTTTGTTCAAGAAGGACAAAGATGGTTTGATTTGGTTCGTTGGGGTACTTTAGTTACTGAGGTAAAAAAGGTGACTGCTAAAAACTCAGTTTCAGAACGTAATAATTTATTTCCAATTCCTCAAAGTGAGCGTAACATTGATCCAGTAGGATTGCCACAAAACGATGGTTATTAATAAAATATTTAATACGAGTAAATAAAATGATTAAAAAACTGTTCATTCTTGCCTTGTTGGTTGTTGCACAATTTCAGCTATTTGCACAGAAGAAACAACCTAACATCATTGTCATTTTGGCGGATGATTTAGGTTTCTCAGATATTGGTGCTTTTGGCTCAGAGATTGAAACTCCAAACTTGAATAAGCTTGCTGAAAACGGGCTTATTCTAAAACAGTTTTATAATGCAGGGCGTTGTTGTCCCTCTCGTGCTTCGTTACTCACAGGTTTGTATTCACACCAGGCAGGTATTGGTGACATGGTGCAAGATAAGGGATTTCCTGCCTATCAGGGATATCTAAACGAAAATTGTATCACGATTGGGCAAGCACTCAAACAAGCAGGGTATAATACTATTGTTTCAGGAAAATGGCACGTTGGTTTAGTACCATCAGCTTGGGCAGTTAATAGAGGGTTTGATGATTCGTTTACTTTACAAAACAATGGAAGCAGTTATTTCAACTCAGAACCTTTGTATAACGATGGAAGAACGGTTACTTTTTTGAAAGGAGATAAAGAAATTGTTCGGAAAGATACTTCTACTTATTTGACTCAGGAGATTACCAATTTTGCAATTAATTCTTTAGAAAAACAGCGCAATCAGCAAAAGCCTTTTTTTCTGTATGTTGCTTATAATGCGCCGCATTGGCCCATTCAGGCATTGCCAGAAGATATAGCAAAATATAAAGGCAAATATTTGGAAGGCTGGGATAAATTGAGAGCAAGACGTTTTGCAAAATTAAAAGAACAAGGAATTATTGATAAAAATTGGGATTTATCCAATCGTTTTGAAAAAGTGCCAGATTGGGAAAAATTAAGTGCAGAAGAAAAAGAAAAATGGGATACCCGAATGGCAATTTACACCGCCATGATTGACAGAATGGATGCTGGAATTGGAGAAATTCTGCAGAAAGTAAAGTCTTTGGGAGAAGAAGATAATACGCTTATTCTTTTTCTTTCAGACAATGGAGGAAGTGCTGATGAGGTAAAAAACTGGAATTATGTTACACAAAAAAATGGAACACCAGGTTCTGTTGCATCGATTGATAGTTACGAAAGTCCATGGGGAAATGTGAGTAATACGCCTTTTCAATTATTCAAAAAGAACACTCACGAAGGTGGTATTGCTTCACCTTTTATTGCTTATTATCCAAAACATATTAATGCAGGTACAGTAAGCAACAGAGTAAGTCATTTAATAGATATTTTTCCAACTTGTCTGGAGTTTGCGGGTATTAAATACCCAGATTCATTTCAGGGAAAAAAACTCATACCCTTAGAAGGCATTAGTTTAAAAAGCGAATTTCAAGGACAACAATCGGATGAACATAAAGCTTTGTTTTGGGAACATGAAGGGAGCAAAGCAGTAAGAAAAGAGCAGTGGAAAGCAGTAGCCGAAAACAATCAGCCTTGGGAGTTATACAATCTTGCTATTGATCGGACAGAAACAAAAAATCTGGCAAAATCAGAACCCAAACTGCTACAATCTCTGATTGAATTACATCAGCAATGGTCAGTAAAAGTAGGCGTCGAAGATTGGAATAAAATAAAATAGTTTAGTAAAATACAGATTACGTATAAAGTAAAAAATATAAGTTAATCTAATAAAAACATATAAAAATGAAAAATTTTAAATATAACAGCATTATTAAAAGCCCACAAAAAGGGCTTTTGATTACCGCTTTAGTTGTTGCTCAATTGGGTTTTGCACAATCAAAACCAGATGCCAGTTTTAAAGGAGTTATTGGTAAAACTTTAGCCGAATCTAAAGAATATTGGCCAGAGCCCGTTACTGCTCCTAAAGGGGCGCCAAATGTGGTTTGGATTATTCTGGATGATGTTGGGTATGGCGCTTCGAGTGCTTTTGGAGGTTTAATACAAACGCCAGTATTAGAGAGTTTGGCTAACAATGGTTTGCGATACACTAATTTCCATACCACGGCTATTTGTGCGCCTACACGTGCAGCATTGTTGACAGGAAGTAATTCTCATAAAGTGCATGTTGGAGGATTTTCACATACGATAATGTCCGCCGGATTTCCGGGTTGGGATGGAAGATTACCTTCTAAAAACGGAACTGTAGCAGAAATTTTACGTGACAAAGGATACAATACTTTTGGTGTAGGTAAATATGGAGTTACGCCAGATGAAGATGCTACTGATGCAGGACCTTTTGATAGATGGCCAACAGGAAAAGGATTTGATCATTTCTTTGGATTCTTAGGTTCAGCAACCGATCAATACAAACCAGATTTGATTGAAGATCAGGCTCATGTTACTCCAGATGGAAGACATTTAAGCGAACAAATTACAGATAAAGCAATTAGCTATATTACAAGACAGCAAAAAGTAGCTCCTGAAAAACCATTCTTTTTGTACTATTCTCCGGCAGCAGTTCACGCACCGCATCAGGTGGAGGCAAAATGGAGTGATGCTTACAACGGAAAATTCGATGATGGTTGGGATGCTTACCGCGAGAAAACTTTAGCTAACCAAAAGAAATTAGGAGTTATTCCTGCTAATGCTGTTTTGCCTGAACGCAATTCGCTAATTGCTGATTGGAAAAAATTAACTCCGGACCAAAAGAAAGTCTATGCTAAATTCATGGAAGTATATGCTGGATATTTGACTTACACGGATTATGAAATAGGAAGGTTAGTCAATCATTTAAAAGAAACAAACCAATTGGATAATACCCTGGTTTTTGTTTTAATTGGAGATAACGGAGCAAGTAAAGAAGGAACATTGGAAGGAACTATTAGCAGACAAACTTATGTTGCGGGAGAAACTGATGAGCAGGTATTTCAAAGAAATTTGAAACAAATTAATGAAATAGGAACTCCGGAAACTTATGTAAATTATCCTTTGGGTTGGGCACAAGCTACGAATACTCCGTTTAAATCCTGGAAACAAGATGCGAATACTGAAGGAGGAACGCACAATCCATTAATTGTACATTATCCAAATGGAATTAAAGAAAAAGGCGGAATTAGAAATCAATACAGTCACGTAATTGATATTTTACCAACTACTCTTGATATTCTTGGAGTAAAAGCACCTGAATCTATTAGAGAAATTAAGCAAGATACCATTCAGGGATATTCGTTTTACAACTCTTTAAATGATGCCAAAGTAGCTTCGTTACATAAAATCCAACACTATTATATTTTTGGAGCAAGAGCCATTTATAATGACGGCTGGAAAGCAGCAGCAGCACATCATCCTAACTCTATTGAGGCAAAAGAGGCATTGAATGACAATACAAAATCGAATCTTTTAAATGCTGATTTTGAAAAAGATGTTTGGGAACTATACAACATCAATGAAGATTTCAATGAAAGAAAGGATTTGGCTAAGAAATACCCGGAAAAATTAGCTGAGTTGAAAAAACTATTTGATGAGCAGGCTAAGAAAAATAACCTGTATCCATTAATAGACTGGTCGGATGTTTACCAAAGAAAAATACACAAAACAGCAGCTACAGAAGGAAAGTCAGCGACTGAATTATTGTACAAAGCAAACAAGTAAAACTATTTTCAGAGCTATTGAATTTGATTTAGTAGCTCTGAAAATAATTTGAAATTGTATTTGAAATTATATTAAATCTATAGAATAAAAGTAATGAAGAAATTTAAATTTAGTTCCAAATCAAAAAATCATCAAAAAGGCTATTTAATTACGGCTTTAATTGTTGCACAATTGGGTTTGGCACAAAACAAACCAGATGCAAATTATAAAGGAGTTATTGGGAAAACATTAGCCGAATCAAAAGAGTATTGGCCAGAACCAGTAAAAGCTCCCGCTGGTGCTCCTAATGTGGTTTGGATATTATTAGACGATGTTGGTTTTGGTGCTACAAGTGCTTTTGGTGGTTTGATTAATACACCTACTTTCGAAAAATTAGCTAATGAAGGTTTACGATACACTAATTTTCATACTTCTGCTATTTGTGCGCCAACTCGTGCTTCATTACTAACAGGTCGAAATGCTCATGCAGTACATGTAGGTGGATTTTCGCATACTTCTCAGTCAGCTGGATTTCCAGGTTGGGATGGAAGAGTGCCTTCTTCGGCAGGAACTATTGCAGAGATTTTACGAGATAACGGTTATAATACTTTTGCAGTAGGTAAATATGGAATTACTCCAGACGAAGATGCAACAGATGCAGGTCCGTTTGATAGATGGCCAACAGGTAAAGGATTCGAACATTTTTATGGATTTTTAGGTTCTCAAACCGATCAGTACAATCCAGATTTAGTTGAAGATCAAACTTGGTTAAATGGTACAACAAAATTAAATGGAGCCGAAAAAGACAAGTCTAAAAATGAATTTATTACCGATTTAAAAGGGAAGCATTTAAGCGAGTTAATTACCGATAAAGCAATTACGTATATCGATCGCCAAAAAAAGGCAGCGCCAAACAAACCATTCTTTTTATATTATGCACCTGGAGCCACGCATTCACCACACCAAGTGGCGAAAGAATGGAGTGATAAATACAAAGGAAAATTTGATGAAGGTTGGGATGTGTATCGTGATAAAGTTTTGGCAAATCAAAAAAAGCTAGGCTTAATTCCTGCTGATGCCAAATTACCAATTCGTGATTCTTATGTTCAGGCATGGAATACTTTATCTACAGATGAAAAGAAATTATTCTCAAAATACATGGAAGTGTATGCTGGATATTTAGAATATACAGATTATGAAGTGAGTCGTATTGTAAATCATTTGAAGGAAATTAACCAATTAGACAATACCGTTTTTTATGTTATCCTTGGTGATAACGGTGCAAGTAAAGAAGGAACTTCAATAGGATTAGTCGATCAAACATTTAGAAAACTATCCGATCCTCAGGTAAAAGAAGAATCGTTGAAGTCAAATTTATCTAAAGTTGATTTACTTGGAACAGTTGATGCTACAAAGCAAAACTATCCACATGGGTGGGCTTTGGCAGCCAATACTCCGTTTAGAAACTTAAAACAAGATGCACATTCTGAAGGTGGAACCCGCAACCCGTTGATTGTTTATTATCCTAAAGGAATTAAAACTTCTGGAATTCGTACACAATACGGTCACGTAATTGATATTTTACCAACAACTCTAGAAACTATAGGAGTTAAGACTCCAGAAATAATTCGTGGAATTGCTCAAGATTCCATTCAGGGAACTTCGTTAGCGTATTCGTATGCTGATGCCAAAGCTCCTTCTAGACATAAAGTGCAACATTATTATATTTTTGGTTCAAGAGCATTGTACAAAGACGGGTGGAAAGCTGCAGCAGCTCATCATCCTGATTTTATTGATATTACTCAAGGAGATGCTTTATCAAAAAAAGATGAACCAAGTTCTTTTGATAATGATGTTTGGGAGTTGTATAACTTAAATGAAGATTTTAACGAAAGAAAAGATTTAGCTAAAAAATATCCAGAAAAATTGAAAGAACTTCAGGCTGAATTTGATAATCAGGCGAAGATAAATAATATCTATCCACTAATTGACTGGCAAGATGTATTAAGAAAGCGTATTCATAAAATTAATCAATAAATATTTTCAGAGCTATTGCTTAAATAGCTCTGAAATTAAGAAACAGTAAATAATGGCAGCAAGAAAACCACTTATCAGAAAAGGCATTTTTGCCTTGATCCTTGTAGTAATTGCAGTAGCTTTTTACTACCTGACACTATGGGTAGTTCCCTATTACGTGCAAAGTAAGATTGCATCACAAAGAAGTCCTGGTGTGAATACTTTAAGATTTGCCGAAAGACCTTCTCCTGAAAAAAATAGGGTAGTTCCTTTGCCTAATCCTGATTTTTTATATTCTTCTATTGATTATGATGTTAAAGATGGAATTTTAAAAATTTCTGGAAAAGTTCCTGATTCTACTTATTGGTCTATTGCTACTTACCAAGCTAATACTACTAATTTTTTTGTAGCCAATGATGATCAGGTAGATGGCGATTTTGAATATTATTTAGCGAAGGAAGGTAGTACTTCGGCATTATTAAAGAATATTCCAAAAGAGAAAATAATTTACAGCCCTACGGAAACAGGATTTGTTTTGTTTCGCTATTTAATATCAAATGCATATCCATTTAATAGACTTGTTGATTTGCAGCATACCGTTAAAATAGAAAAACTAGGGGAATAATTTTTAACTTAAATACTTTCAAAATGGCTTTAGATGAAAAAATAAAAAATCGTATTACCTTATCTATACTAAGCATTTTAGCAATAGTAGTAGGATTTGGTGCAGCTGTGTACAGCATTCAGACCTGGAAAAACAGTTCGCAGGAAAATATTGGAAATTGGCAAACCATCGGAAAAGATGAAGATGTAAATAGTGCTAATTTATTATCTATTGCACAATTAGCAATTTACGCAACATATCCATTAACTAAGAAAGAAGTAATCTATCTTAATACGAGTACTGATAGCGATGGAAATGCTATCGATCCGAAATCAGATTATATCATAAAAGGGAAAAAATTAGATACTAGATACTGGAGTATTACTGCTTACGATCAAGATGGATTTTTAATTAAAAATCCGATTGAAAAATACAGTTATAATTTTGAAGATGTAAAGTATGAGAAAGACAGTGCTTCTTATAAAATTAATTTGTCATCAACTAAAAAGGATGAAAACTGGTTGCCAACTGTTGGAGCTCAAAAAATAAGTTTAGTAATCCGATTGTATCAGCCATCAGATAATCTCAGAAATAATCTTACTGTAGAGAACCTTCCTGTAATTCAAAAAGTGAAATAAGATTAAAAAGTAATTTTAAAATCAGAGGAAAATGAAATTAGGATTGACAGTTATTTATCTGGTACTTTTATCCATCATGATGGGTGTTATTGCCGTAATTCGTTTTTTTAAAAGGCTTATAAATAGACTAGGAAAGTTTTTTATTTGTTTTTTATTTTAAAGTATACTAATTCTATAGAATTTATTAAATTTGATTTTTTTAACTAACAAAATAATTACCCGGTAAAGGGTTTATTAATAATTTATTAAAAATAGAAACCAATGATGAGATTAAAATTAGACTCCTTTACCAGTTCATTAGCGTTAGCGGAAAAGCTTAAGAGTCCTCCAAAAGGATTTTTAATTACGGCTTTACTTGTAGCGCAATTGGGTCTGGCTCAAAATAAACCCGATGCAAATTATAAAGGAGTCATTGGTAAAACATTAGGTGAGTCAAAAGAATATTGGCCTGAACCAGTAAAAGCTCCGGCAGGTGCTCCTAACGTAGTTTGGATTTTGTTAGACGATGTTGGTTTTGGTGCTTCCAGTGCTTTTGGTGGTTTGATTCAAACGCCAACATTTGATGCTTTAGCCAATAATGGACTGCGATATACTAATTTTCATACTACAGCTATTTGTGCACCCACTCGTGCTGCCTTATTAACAGGAAGAAATTCAGGAAGAGTTCATGTAAGTGGTTTTTCACACACTATTTTATCAGCAGGATTTCCAGGTTGGGACGGAAGAATTCCATCAGACAAAGGAACCATTGCCGAAATTTTAAGAGAGAATGGATACAACACTTTTGCAGTAGGTAAATATGGAGTAACACCAGATGAAGATGCTACCGATGCAGGTCCGTTTGACAGATGGCCAACCGGAAAAGGATTCGATCATTTCTACGGATTCTTAGGTTCGCAAACCGATCAGTACAATCCGGATTTAGTAGAAGATCAGGCACACATAAAACCAGATGGCCGCCATTTGAATGAGTTAATTACAGATAAAGCCATCAGTTATATTAAAACCCAACAAAAAGCAGCTCCGGGAAAACCATTCTTTTTGTACTATGCACCAGGAGCAGCTCATGCACCACATCAGGTTGCTGAAAAATGGAGCGATCCCTACAGAGGAAAATTTGATAAAGGCTGGGATGCTTATCGCGAAGAAGTTATTGTGAATCAAAAGAAACTGGGTGTAATTCCTTCTAATGCAGTATTGCCAGAACGGAATCCATTGATTGCCGATTGGAAAAAACTGACACCAGATCAAAAGAAGGTGTATGCTAGATTTATGGAAGTATATGCTGGATTCCTGACTTATACAGATGCCGAAATTGGAAGAGTAGTTAATTATTTAAAAGAAATCAATCAATTTGACAACACTGTGATTTTTGTTGCCATAGGTGATAACGGAGCGAGTAAAGAAGGAACTACAGAAGGTACAATCAGTCAAGGTTTGTTTTCTCAAGGTGTAACTGATGAAGAAAATCTAAAAAGTAATTTAGCTAACATCGATGAAATTGGTACAGCTAAAGGCTTGAATACCAATTTTCCTTTAGGATGGGCACAAGCAACTAATGTTCCTTTTAAAAACTGGAAACAAGATGCGCAATCCGAAGGAGGAACTCGTAACCCTTTAATTGTTCATTATCCAAAAGGAATTAAAGAAAAAGGAGGAATCAGAAACCAATACAGTCATGTGATTGATATTCTTCCAACGACATTGGATATAGCCGGAATCAAAGCACCAGAAACCATTCGAGAAATTAAGCAGGATATTATTCAGGGTTCTTCTTTATATAGTTCGTTGAATGATCCTAAGGCAGAATTATTGCACAAAGTACAATACTATTACATTTTTGGAAACAGAGCCATTTATAAAGATGGTTGGAAAGCGGGTGCAAAACATCTTCCAGATCCTTTTGCAATTAAAAAATCAGTTGAGAAAAATCAGGCAGTTGCACCAAGCAATTTTGATAATGATGTTTGGGAATTGTACAACCTGAACGAAGATTTTAACGAACGCAATAATTTGGCTACTAAGTATCCTGAAAAATTAGAAGAACTTAAAAAATTGTTTGAACAAGAAGCCAAAGAAAACAATGTATATCCGCTAATTGACTGGCAAGATGTATTAGGTAGAAAAATACATAACACAACAGGAGGGAAAAATCAGAATCTTCAGGAATTGATAAAACAAGCGTCAAAAGGTGGAACAACATCACATTAATATATAATTTAAATATAAAAGTCAATAACAATAAAAAAACAGAGCATATGAAACTAATAGATTTTCAAGTAATAGCAAAAAAAATTATCGTAGGGATAATTGTCTTTTTAGTACCACTAGTGATTTTAGCTGGAGGTTTAACCTTAATAAAAACTTTTTTAAATTAAGAAATCATGGCATTAGATAAAGCAAAATTAACAAGAGACTTAAGTATTAGTCTTTTTATTTACAGCCTGCCAGTATTGGCAATTTACCTTTATTTTAAATTAAATAACGGTATAGTGAGTGAATCACATCTAACATTACCACCTTATCTGGAATTCATTCAACCCGTATTTGCAAACATTAGAAGCTGGGGTTTAATTGTAATTGCAATTGTTGTTGGTATTATCGAATTTGCAGCTGGTTTGTATGATGATGAATGGACAGGACGCGAACGCAAAGTGGATATCATTTGTTTTTTAGCTCCAAAATTGATTTTACCTCCAGTAGTTGCTTTTTTCAGTTTAACGGCTTTACCTTATTTGATTCCAAATTTAGCCAATACACTTTCCTGGGTTCCGTTTTGGGGAGGCTTTTTCCTGATTGCCATTGCGGATGATTTAACTCAGTATTGGTACCACCGTTTGCACCACCAAGTACCGTTTTTATGGCGTTTTCATAGAACCCATCATTCTGCTCCATATATGGGAATGGCAATGGCTTCGAGACAAAATTTTATTTACACCATTTTGTTCTCTCAAATTTATCTGACTGCTACATTGACTTATTTAGGATTAGGAATTCCTGCTTTGTTTGTTTTAGTTGTTAAAAGTTTTATCACTTTAGGAGCGCATTCTAGTATTGCATGGGACAAACCGTTTTACAAATACAAAGTATTGCATCCAATTGCATGGGTCTTAGAACGATTGATTTCTACTCCGGCAACACACCACGCTCATCATGCTGATACTAGCGGAGATGGAATAGGTCATTTTAAAGGCAACTTTGGTAATATGTTTTTCCTTTGGGATGTGTTTTTTGGTACAGCCTTAATCACTCGTAAATTTCCAAAATCTTACGGAACAAAATCATATAAAAGTGAAGAATGGTATGCTCAATTTTTGTGGCCTATTTTCAAATCTAAAATAGAAGGAAGCCCATTAGCCGAAGGGGTTGTTGCTCTTCCAATTGCTAAAAAACAGGAAGTTGTTGTACCAGCAAATCCAAACATCTATGAGCCGGTTCAATCTTAAAAAATCATGAAAAAAAATAAAATAAGTGCAATGTTGATTGGTTTTACATTTGCTGCAAACGCACAAGCGCCAAAACCAGCATCAACCTTTACACAAAAAGCAAATGAGGCGGTTTATTCAAAATTAAATTTTGATGATGATGCTGATTTTGCTGATGCAAAACGAGGATTTATTGCTACTCTGACTGATGGTAAAATCCTTTCCAAAACAGGAAATGTGGTTATCAATCATAATGATTTTGCTTTTATAAAAGGAAAATCTCCCGCAACTGTAAATCCTGCCTTATGGCGTCAGGCACAACTAAACAATATCAACGGATTGTTTAAAATTACCGACGGTGTTTATCAGGTTCGTTCGTTTGATTTAGCCAACATTTCCTTTATACAAACTAAAACGGGATATGTAGTTATTGATGCGCTAACAGTAGCCGAATCATCAACTGCAGCTTATGATTTAGTAAAAAAACATATAGGGGATAAACCCATTTTAGCTGTAATTGTAACACACAGTCATGGCGATCATTACGGCGGCCTAGAAGGCTTAGTGAGTGCCGAAGATATAAAATCAGGAAAAGTAAAATTTATTACTCCCAAAGGTTTTTATGAAGAAGCGATTAGCGAAAGTGTATTGCTTGGAAACGTAATGCGAAGAAGAGCCGGCTACCAATTTGGTTTAGGTTTAGAAAAAAGTGAAAAAGGGCAGGTTGATGTAGGTTTAGGAAAACCGTTCTTGAGTGGAGGAAGCTCATCACTTTTACAACCTAATTTAGAAATTGAAAAAACGGGACAAACGTTAAACATTGATGGTTTGGATTTGGTTTTTCAGCTTACGCCAAATTCTGAAGCACCAGCCGAATTAACGGTTTTTGCTCCCACGCAAAAAGTATTTTTTTCTGCCGAAATAGCCAGTCATACTTATCACAATGTTTTAACGCCTCGTGGTGCTAAAACCAGAGATGCTAAAGCCTGGGCAGGATATCTGGATGAAGCTATTGATTTATTTGGAGAAAAAACAGAATTCATTGTTCCGTCGCATACCTGGCCAGTTTATGGACATGAAAAGGGAATTACTTTCTTAGAAAAACAACGTGATTTATACAAATACGTTCATGATCAGACGGTTCATTTGGCAAATAAAGGTTTGAATCCAGCCGAGATTGCGGAAGAAATAAAACTCCCAGCCGAATTAGCTAAAGAATGGTACAACCGTGATTTTTATGGAACGGTAAAACACAATGCCAAAGCTACGTACCAATTCTATCTAGGTTGGTGGGATGGAAATCCAGCAGAATACGACAAATTGCCACAGGTTGATGCAGCTAAGAAATATGTGGAATGGTTTGGTGGCGAAGCTGCTGTTTTGAAAAAAGCCAATGAGAGTTATCAAAAAGGAGAATACCGCTGGGTTGCCGAAGTTTTAAAACATGTAGTTTTTG
>Ga0247805_1001030_pt1 | contig 13726 bp, 8 predicted proteins | sample UWRJL044104R1_FD_180930 | JGI IMG/M metagenome (GOLD analysis project Ga0247805, IMG submission 180930) | Plant litter microbial communities from Arlington Agricultural Research Station in Wisconsin, United States - UWRJ-L044-104R-1 | ecosystem: Environmental > Terrestrial > Plant litter >... | reverse complement strand
AATTGAAGTTACAGGATTAGAATATACTGTGACTTATGGCAAAAACGGAACATCGGGAACATCGCAAACCAAAAAATTCGCTACAGACGAAGAATGTCTGAAATCAGCAGAAAAAATAATGGCCGAAAAAGTAAAAAAAGGATATTCAGAAACTGGTGATGTTGCTGTAGCTTCAAAGCCTAAAACTGCCAAAAGCGCAAAATCTGATGAAGTTCTGGAAGAATACGATGCCATTGTAAAATCTAAAAATATAGACTTATTGTTGCCTTTCCTGAAAGAAAAATCAAAAGGAAATATAGAAGCGCTAAAAAAACTGATCAAGAAAAGTAAACGTTATTTTATGACCTATACTGATCTTACAAAAGATCCGGGTTATGTAAAAAAAGACAAACACGATTATGGCTGGGGAACACGCGGCGATAAAAAGCAAAGTGATATTATTACGCTTAGTGCCATCGCTTTATTTGATAAAACCGATATTAATTCCTGGGATGAAGCTTTGAGTTTGTTAAACGAAATAGACGAAAAACCACAGGTTTTGGAGGTTCTATTGTGGGCAAAACCCAACTGGCTGGATACTTTTATTTTAGATAAAGTAAAAAGACAAGACTGGGTAGGTTTCAACTACCATACACTTCGCAAATTAGAGGAACATCATTTATTGCAGTTCAATCCTGAATTATATGCGCTGACACTGGCTGCAACAAATGAGTGGCGTGCCAAGATGAAGACCCGAAGGTTCATTAACAATTCATTAAATGATCAACTAACCTGGAAAAGAGATATTCCGGAATTGTTTAATTATGAAACGATTCTGCACAACAGTTTCTTTAGGGATAATGACAAACAGAAACATGATGAATTCCAGACCTGGGCCGTTATTTACAAATCATTATTAGAAGAGAAAAAGATGGAACGTGCGTTTTTTATCGAAAATGCCATCCTGATTCAAACCAAGGAATGGAACAATAACCTGAAATCTTTCTTTAGAAAAAGAATCGAGGAGTTTAATGTTACGCCCGATGAACTGATCGTGCTGCAGGAAAATATATTCTCGTATTTACACCATCCTTATCCGCCCATAACGAGCTACGGAATTGAACTGATTAAGAAAATTTACGATCATCCAAAATTCAAAACAAAATCATTTCTCGAATGGCTCGAGCCGCTTATGATGCGAAGCGATTGCAAAGCAGCGATTAAAAACGTTTTGCCAATTCTCGAGAAAATAAATAAATCGAACCCAAAACTAAGCACCACAATAGCATCCATTATTGCCGATGTTTATGTGATTGCCGATCTGGCTTTACAGGAACGTGCTACCAAAATTATCACCAAAATTGCCAACGTAAAAGACAAAGTGCTAAAAGAGAAATTATCCTCATACGTAACGCTGATGCAGGGAAATATCAAATCAGGATTAACCCAGTTTTTAGACGTAGATGCGCTGGTTGTTGACGCTGATGCTCTTGAAGAATATACATTCGAACCTCAACAAGAATTATTGCTTACAGAAGAAGTTCAGTTGCCAAAGGATTGGAACGATGTCGTTTTTCAGTTTGGAAATTTCATTAATTCAGAAGAAACGGTAGATTCAGAAATTTTACTGAACATTTATATCTCGCAACGTAATTTGTTTCCGGCAGATTATAGCGCGCAATTACAGCCTTACGAAAAACAATTGCAAAAGCATTATTTTGAAGCAACTCACAAAAATTTCGTGAAGGCATTTTTGCTAAATAAAATCCCAAATATCGATAACAAATTCAATAGCAAAGTCAATCATTATTCAAAGATTATTACCACTTTGTTAATGCAGCCTTTAATGGAAAAAGTACAGCAAAAAATAGATTCAAATTCTACTTTGCCCCTGCTCTCTTTCCCGAGTCATAAACCGTATTGGGTTGCACCAAAGGTTTTATTAGAAAGAGTTATTGCGTATCAAAATACAAAAGAAGAAATTGATTATACCGATTTGGCTATTGCCATTGCCCGTATGCCCAGAGAAAATATCGAGGAAGCCATTCCGTTATTGGATAAAATTGAAGGTGAAATAAAACCGCTTTTAACGTTCTGTCTTGGTGTTGATGAAAAACTGAACTTAGACTCTACATCTTTATTTTCGAAACTATTGGCAACAATGGGAAAAACGACCAAAGAAACAGGGAACCTCTCCCTTTGGGCGGTTGCAGCAAGAACATTTTATCCAAATGATACTTTCCCTGAATTCGAAAATACATATCTAAAAGATATTCCGTTTGTGGTGGCTCCTTTTAAACCTCAGGTAGAGTTTAAGGAAAAATGGAACGAATGGACGAATTATCAAACCAAAGAAAAAGAAAGAACGCCATCCTGGTACGAACTAAAATTCGACTTGCCGAATTATTCTAAAATCCCCAATTATTTGCTTTACAGCCAGGATGTTTACAAGAGATCAAACACTTGGGATTATAACATCAATTATGCGGGAAATACTTATTTCTGGCACAGCCTTACTCCGCAAAACTCAGATGCACTTGCGTTGACTTTATTACAAAATTGTAATATTGCCGATGGAGCAAAACCGGAATTAAAAGGTTTTCTGGACGTTATCAATAGACCTGAGTTTCGATTCTCAGATATTAGCTTACTGTTATATGCCTGCTGTTTCTTTCAGGAAAAGAAAGATTTACGATTGATGGCATCCGAAGTTTTGATGCATTTAATCGAAAAACAAGCGATAGATATTGAGCTTTTTGCTCAGAAAATAGCGTATCTGACAACCGAAAAATATGGCGTATTTTTAAGATTAGCCGACGGATTAATTGCCATAAAAGATGTTTCGCCCTTGCACAATAATGCTTTATTGAAGTTGTTGAACTCGTTTTTTGCTCATCTGGATTTAAAAGACAAATTGCCAACGAACTTCAAAAAAATAATAGAAAACTATCTGGATATTTTAACGAAAACCAATCAGAAACCCTCTCCGGAAGCCATTGTTTTCTTCGAAAAATGGAAAGATAATGCATCGCTTAAATCATTGATTAAGCAAATTTTAAAATAAAGAAAAATGACAGATCTCGAATATAATTATAAAGGAATTTCGACTTACAGTAAAACCAAAGGCATCAACAATCTGGTCCTGGCGCACCAAACCGAAATTGAAGAAGTCAATAACATTCCGTGTTTTTTCTGGGGAAGTCTCACAGATCCTTATGTTACCGCAAAATGCTGGACTACAATTGCCAAAGTGGTTCGTTCCAGTTTTGGGCCTATTCCGCCAAGTTTGCGTGATCCTATCGTTTCGGCGGGATCTGAGCGATTGCGTTTTGAAGGTTTTTCGTCTTGCAATGGTGTTTATGTGCGACTGGACATGAAACCCGAAGCAATCGACGGAGAATTTATCGCCAACGGAACTACGAATGTCGATTTTAATGATCCGATGCTGAATGCTTTAAACGCGATTCAGAAAAACGAAAAAGTAACACTTGCCGTGGGTCAGCACGACGTTCAGGTAATGACCAGCAAAGCAAAAGTAACCGAGAAAAAAGTGACTTTACCCATGCGCTGGATCAAAGGCTTAACGAGCGTTCAGTTGTATCTGGCAGATATGGACATTAAGTTTGAACTGAATAAAATTCAGACGATTCAGTTGTTTCAAAGTTTACCAAAAGGAACGGTAAAAGGTGATTTTTTTATTACCAAAAGAGCCGGGAAATTTATGTTTTCGACTTTGGCTACAGCCGATAGTGTTAGAATTGGCGGTGTGCAGCGTTTGCGTTTGTTAGAAGGAATTCTGGCTATTGTAGACAAAATTTACATTTACGAATCGACAGACAAACAAACTTGCGCAATAGTCGCCGAATTTGGAAAAATGCAGCTTCTCATGGCTTTTTCTCCAGATTCGTACCGGGGATTTTCAGGCGAAGGAAATGTACTCGAAACCATGACCGAAAACTTACCCATAGAATGGGTTTACGGATTGAACAGTTTATTAAAATCGAATGAAACGTTTGACCCAACGATGCTTTCTATCGAAAATGATATCGATTTTGGCACGATGGACAATCTGACTTCGAATTTATCCTCGATGGGATTATTGGGTTATGATTTAAGCGAAAAAGCACATTTTTACCGTCGTCTGCCTTTTAAAACCGAACGTATTTTATCACTCAACCCAAGACTTAAAAATGCCAAAAAACTATTAGCGAACGAAGATATCGAAATCGTCGAACGAAGAGCCGATTATATCGAAGCCAAAGTAAAAGGTTCCGGCGTTGTACACAAAGTCATTATCGACCATAATTCGCAAAGATGTACTTGTGACTGGTTTACGGCTTATCAGGGCAAAAGAGGGATTTGCAAGCATATTTTGGGAGTGAAGATGATGATTTCTTAGAAATTATACTTTTATATATAAAGGAAAATCGCCCTGATATTGGGGCGATTTTTATACGCAGATTTTACGGATTCGCTTTCGCGAAAACGCTGATTTAGACGGATTTTTTTTGATTCTTAATTTGTATTATACAACTCTTCTCTAATTTTGATTAAAGTTTGAATTACTTTCTCTTCATTTGGTTTTTCCGGAAGAGTTGATGTTGCATAATGTTTTTCGATTGAAATAATTAAATTATCTGCCATTTCGAGTAAATCATCATATTCTTTATTTCCCGCTTTTATATCGAGTAATTCCTCACGATTTGGAACACGAATATTTAACTTTCCTGTTGACAGAATTTGTTCTGCGGTTTGCAAAAGCCTAATCGTGTGCATCATGTTTTTGCTGTCGTAATTTTTGCCGTGTTGTTGATTGGTGTTGTAACGATCTTCATTTCGTTTATCGATCCAGCTCCAATATTCGGTATATTCTTTACAATACTTAGAATATCCGTCCTGATTGCAGGACAAATAACCTATTAGCTTTTCATTTTTAGGAATTGATGAAAGTGAAACTTCATTGGAGCTTTCTTTTTGAATAATTCCTTTGTAACCTAAAGTTTTGTCTTCATCATAAAACAAAGCAAACATTCCTCTTGAATTGGGCAAATTAACCAAACCGCATTGCTCTTGTTTTAAATTATTTTCTGCTAAAAAGCTGTTTGCAGCAATTGTTTCATAACCTTTTAAAACATAACAAAAATCCAAAAGGCTTTTCTTTTCTTTTGGCATTGGGTTTACAACTTTCTTGTTTAAACCTTTCGCCTTTTTGATTTGCGTTACGGCATAACCCGCAAAAGAATCTTTGCAGAGTTTCGATAGAAAATCTTCCAGTTGCAAATGCTCCATTAGCGGATGTTTGTACAAAATACAATCTTCCGGCGAAGCCAAAATTTCCAGAATATTAGGATTATTTTTAAGCAGCAATTCTATAAAACGACCAATTTCATAATAAACCTCATCATTGGTTTCATTACTTATCTGCGGAATATAATCTAACCCAAAGAATTTCTCTTTAGGCAAATAATAAACACCTTTTATATCCGTATCTGATGTTGGCGTACTTAACCCGAAAGATTTACTCCCCGAAATAACTTCGAAAAGAATTAGGTTTTGGGATTTTAGTTTTTGGATGGTCATAGTTTATCAGCATCAATTAAATTATCTCCAAACCATTCTTTAGCAGTCTTAAATATCAAAGCATTTTCCGTTTCATTTATACCGTAATAATATATTGCTAAATCTTCTTTTGCTCTTGTACAACATACATAAAATATCTTTTGCGTTCTTTCTAAAACATTGTCACTTCCTTTTTTTTCAAAAAGATACTTAAAATTGTAGTCATTCCATTTCCCATTATCAAGTACAACTAGCACATTATCAAACTCATCTCCTTTCGTTTTGTGTTGAGTAGAAAATGGTGTTTTACCTTCTAAATAATTGTACAAATTTATAAACTCTTTAAAACCAACTTCTTTAACTTGGTTATAAAGATATTTTTTTTCTATTTTGAACTTAGTAAATCTATCATCTTTATTAAGATTCAACAAGCCTGACTCATTAACAGAATCTAATATGTTCTCTATTTTTTCGTTAGATTTTAATTTTAAATCATCAATTATTTTTTTTAATCTATTTTTAAAAGTTATAATACCTTCTCCTTCTTTTTTCTTTAAATCAATTATTTGTACGAATTCATTGAATTTATTTTGCTCATAAAGATCAATTGAATATTGAATTTTATACAAAAATTTAATTAATATATCCCTTTTTGAACCTTTTTTACTCTCGTCTTCTTCATTTTGTTTTTTATCATCAATTAAATTGTCTTTATCAAAAAAGAGAGATTTAACCTTTTGGTATTTTTCTTTTTTTATGGTATCATATAAATGAACAAATCTTGGATCAATACCTTTCTCGATTTCCTTCATAACTTTAATTTGATAAATAAAGTCAATATCAATAATTCCAGTTTGTTCTTTAAATTTAAAAATTAAAGACCTATCTTCTTGCTTAATAGTATTATTGTCTATTGGTTTTATTTTATCCAATAAATTTTGTGTCGTTGAAGCATGTAACGGATGTATAATTATTAAATTTTCAATGAATTTTTGAACTGTGAAAGATCTTAAACCTAAACTTTTTACTTTACTATCAATATCTGATTTTAATGCTATAACTAAATTATCAACTGTAATAATTTCATCGTGAGAAAAATTAGTAAGCCGTACATACTTCCTAATTGATTGTAAAAATTTTACAATCGGATCTTTATCATAAATTTCGATAAGATTTGGAAATCCAGCCTTCTTCGCTATTAAATTATGTGTAAGGTTTAATTCTTTTGTTTCTTTATTGTTTTTAAAATCCCATAAATAATCTTTTATTAAATTTTGTTTTACAACGTCATTTTTTTCCTCTTGACTATAGTAAAAAATTACTTTCCCTTCTTTTACTTTTCCAGAATTTTTATCCATGTTTGGTGCATGCTTATCATTAGAATGAGTTTGAACTAATCCATCTGTTCGCAATTCATTTGCTAAATCATAAACTCGTTTTGGATTTCTTCTATTTTGAGTCTTTTGTACTTCCCTTACCTTATCATCTTCTCCAATATATTCATCTAAATTACCAATTCCACCTTCATAAATAGATTGCATTGCATCTCCAAAAAAACCAACGGTGGATTTTTTTTTACTATTTTTTAAATGATTTAGAAATATCTCAATTACTTCTTTTTGTGTATCTTGATATTCATCAATAAAAATAAATGGAAATTTATCTTTTACTACAGAACATAACTTTACCGAATTCTTAAACATTTTTTCAGCTAATAAAATAACTTCATCGTGTGAAATTATTCCATCCGATATCCTTAAAAAATTATCATATTTGATTTTTTCTAATTTATCATAATAATCTAATCCGACTTTTTCATTATTTATCGTACTTATTTTTGAACCGCTATCGTTTATTAATTCAATCAAATTTTTCTTTAAATCTTTTTGATAATTACTAATACAATCCCAAAGAAAATCATGTATTGTTGTTACATTCAAGTTTTTATGATCAACCCTCTCTTCAATCTCTTTGACAGCAGAATTAGTATAAGTCATACAAGCAACTTTTGCAAAGGGATTCTCTTCAATTGTTTGTCTAATAACTTGAACTAAAGAATATGTTTTACCACTTCCTGCACCACCACTTAATAAAAAATTATTTCCATTATCTATGTGTTCAAATATTTTTTGAACCTCTAGTTCTAAATCTGCTCTTTTCGCAACCATAATAATCCTTGTTTTATATATGCAGGAATTTTCCATTCACTATAATTTTCATCACTATTTAGAAGAATATCTATAGCAAATGAACCTTTACTCTCAATACATTTTTCTCCTAAATCATATGCATCCTTTGAAGTATCATAAAATAATTTCATATTTTTTAATCCATTGAATTTTCTTCTATTATTCTTTATGAAATTAATATTCTCATCTATGTTAAAAAATGCGTCTTCAAAACTTCTAGGGCAATAATCTTTCACATCTTTTATTTGAAAAGCTATCTGTAAAAAACCGTCTGTGTTATTCGTCCATATCGATTCTTTTAAAAATCTTTTTTCTTCTATAGATATGGATAGTAAATCAGAAAAATGTAAATGTGGGAAAAAGAAATTTAAAGTTGGATTACTTGTTTTTTCCCCTTCTATAACTCGACAACTAAAATCAGCTTGTCTATCCTTATCTTTTGCAGTTTTTTTTATTTCTCCTTTGCTATCTCTAATAAAATCTCTTTTTACAGAATCTAAATCAGTAATAATTAAACTTTTTACCTCAATAAAATTTATAAATCGTTCGAAAATATTTGCATAATTTCCTACTTCTATAATTGATATATTTTGCGAAAGTAATTCAAGTTCATTATCAAGTAGCGCCTCTTCTAAATCAAGTTTTTTCATCATTGCAGGCAACAAAATTCTCTCTGTATCTCCTTCTATAAAAATAGCTTTATCTGCAAAAAACAACTCAGATCTATTTAAAGTTAGATATTGTTTTAAAAATCTAAAATTCTGTTCTTCTCCTGCTTCTAGATATTCATTTTCTAAATCTTTTAAGTTCTTTGACTTAATATTATTTTGGCTTTCTTTTTTTAAATATTTTATTGCATTAAAATCTTTACAATTAGAAACAATATGTGATGAATGTGTAGATATTATATATTGTAGTTTTTTATCTCTACATCCACTCTTTACAATACCTTCTTCCAAAAGTGATTTTATATTAGTAATAAATACATATTGCATTTGTGGATGCGTATGTGCTTCTGGTTCTTCAATAAATAGCAAATTTACATCCGCTGGTTTTTCATCTTTAGCTCTTTTGAATTCCTGAAGAAGAATTTCAATTTCAAAAATCATACTAATAAGATTCATATAACCTAAACCATTATAAAATTCCGGTAAAGAATTAGACGCATCATGTTCATAAACGACTGTAGTATTTCCTTTAAGTAATTCTCTTCTTTCCAATGAGGAAATTACTTTAATTACTGATTCTCCTTTCTTAATTCCTCCAAATTTTCCAACTTTGCCAACTATTTTCTCAAAAAGAGTACTATAAACATTTGTAAGGGTTTCGTCTGTCTCACTTAATGTTTCCTTAAATTCTTCTATACTTTTACTGTCCTCTTCATTTTTTTCACTCCTTTCATAAATTTGTGATGTTTGAGAAGAAAGAGTTTTATCCGCTTCTTTATTAGTCACATTTCTTCTCGCACTTATATATTTAAAATTTATAACATTCTTTAAATTTACTTTTGTTGAACTATTATCTAAATCAATAAATTGGTTCTCAAGTATAACTCTACTAGTATAATCACATGCTATAGATTTTCTTTTGTAACGGAAATATTTATCATGATATAACTTAAAGAAAATATCAAATCCTTTCGGTTTATATAATTTCCTTTCATTTTCAGGCTTGCCTTTTTCTTTTTCTATAGATTCATTTAATTTTCTTAGCTCATCAATTTTGAAAGCTCTAAAATCACCTCTAAAATCATGATAATCATTAAAATGCATAGAATAATCATACCCTAAAATCAAATAATTATTATTAGGATCTAAATCCATCATTAATTTTGATATGTTTTCAAAATCATCCTCATCAGAATAAGAAGCTATTAACCTTAGAGTAATTCCTTGAACATTTTTATTATAATCTTCTTCACTCAATTCATCTGATGATTCTATCAAATTTTTAATTTCTTCTTTGTAGGATAAATTGAAATCATCAGCCGAAATTTTTTTATTCTCAGATTGATTTATAAATTTATCTAAAGCACTCAATATTGAAGTTTTTCCTGAGTTATTTTTTCCCAGAACGAGTGATAGATCTTTCTCTAAATCTAATTTTAAATCTTTTAAAAGTCTAAAATTTTTAATTAATATTGATTCTACTTTCATATCTTTTAATTTTATTTTATCATCTCCCTAAAAAACAAATCCAACTCTTCACTCAACTTCTTCCCACTTCTCAACTTATTTGCATTCTCCTGATTAAATTTTATAGTTTCCAATAAAAAATCAGTTATTAAAACTTCTTTTGGGTGTAAATAATTTTCGTCTTGGTTGGCTTTTATTTGTTGTAATTCTAATATTTTTTCTTGTATGTTTTGTGGCGCTATTGGTAATAAATCAGCAAAAGCGACAGGCGGAAAAGTATTATTTTCTATTATCCATTTTCCGGCTAATGCGGTACGTAAGGCGTAGAAATAACTTTTTAGTTTTACTTCTTCCATTTCGCAAACCTCCATAAAATTTTTTGTTGTTCCTAAATAGTGATGTAAAACCGCTATTGGCGAAAAACATTCTACGGCTAAGTCCTGCATTTGTTTTGCAAAATCATCATTCTTAAAATACACAATTGGCGAAAACAACCACTCGATCAAAGGTGCGTTAGATTTTGCTAATAACTTTACGGTTTTCCGTAAGTCCCAACCGGAACCGTCAAGATCGTCTTCGGTCATGAATTCGATTACGTCTGGTTTTTCCCAAAGCGATAAATAATACTCTGGTTTGTGTTTGTATATAAAACGGATATCGTAATCGCTATCCGGAGAAGCAAATCCCCAGGCACGACTTCCAGATTCTACAGCAAAAAGTATTTCTACATTCTTGCTTATCTCTATTTCTTTTAGTTTTTCTAGTATTTGTTCTTTCATGATTGTTTTCAAATATAAATAAACAAAAAGCCTTTAAACCCAGTAAAAACACCTGATTTAAAAGCCTACTTTTTTTTGCCGCTAAGGCGCCAGGACACAAAGTTTTTTAGGTTTTAAACTTTGTAACTCTTAATGTTTTTATTTTAAAGGATTATTTTTTAACCACCATTTAGCCTTCGCTATAACTTCTTGCTCAATATTATTTATATTAACTCCTTTATAGGAATAACCTACACTATATTTCATATCAACCCAAATTTCACTAAGAACAGCAAAATTAAGTTCTTCGTCTGGGTGTGTTTTTCGACCATCTCCATCACAGAATATTGCAGCACGAAATAAATTTGTTTCAACATCTTCGCCTTTTACAACTTTATTGAAATGATATCGTGCATAACATATCTCAGCTTCATCATGATACTTTTCTTTTAAATTCAGTTCTAAAAAAGTACGCTTTAAATAAGGCATAATTTCATCAGGATTGATTGGTTTATAAAAAGTAGCTAAGGTATAAAGGGCTTCATTCTCACATCCCAAATTAATAAATTGTATTGCCCAATCTTCAATTAAATCAAAATTATCAAGATCGTCCCATAGATTAATTGACAATATATAATCTGTAAGTATCTTGAAATCTATATTTTCTTGCTCCATATTAGGTTTTTACTGTAAATCTATATAAAACTTTTTACAATTCTAAATCCCAAAAAACTCCTTCGCATTCCTAGTAGTTTCCTCCGCAACTACAATCCCCGAAACTCCTTTAAACTGGGCCACAGTCGCTGCAACAAAAGGCAGAAAAGCGGGTTCGCAACGGTGTTCGTGGTATTTTTTCAGGAGATTATTGGGTACGTTTTTTGGCAGCATGAATGGCGCATCGGTTTCGATCATCATTCGGTCCAGCGGTACGTACTGAATCACTTCTTTTAAATGATCAAAACGTTTACTGTCGGATATTGCTCCGGTAAAACCGAGATAAAATCCGTTATCGAGATAGGTTTTGGCTTCGGGCAAAGTTCCGGTAAAACAATGCACAACAGCTTTTGGCAATTGTGGCAAATACTCTTTTGTAATGTCCATAAACTTTGTAAAAGCAGCTCTTTCGTGCAAAAACAGAGGTTTCTGAACTTCGATCGCCAATTCTAATTGCGCTTTGTAACAGGTTTCCTGTACATTTCTGGGCGAAAAGTCACGATCAAAATCGAGTCCGCACTCGCCTACCGAAACTACGTGTTTCTGTTTTAGTAAATTTCGCAGTTTCGAAATGCTCTGCACATCAAAACTCTTCGCATCATGCGGGTGAATTCCGGCTGTAGCATATAATATACCGGGATATTCTTTTGCTATTCTTGAAGATTCTTCACAGTTTTTTACGCTTGTTCCGGTTAGGATCATTTGCGATACGTCGGCATCTAAAGCGTTTTGTACGACATCGTCTATGTCGTTTTGGAATTGTTTATTGGTTAAATTAATTCCTATATCTATGTATGTATTCATTTTTGTTGTTTTTTGCCACTAAGGCACTTAGACACAAAGTTTTTTTATTTTTTGAGTCTGTGTTAATCTTTATTTTTTTGCCGCTAAGGCGCTAAGTCACAAAGTTTTTACACAAAGTTTGTCATTTCGACGAAGGAGAAATCACACTAGTAATTCCATTCAGGAATTTGCCAATCTTTGTCGAGTCTCGAGTGTGATTTCTCCTTCGTCGAAATGACATAAAATGGGCATAATACCAAGTATTTGCAGTGAAAAAACTTTATCCCTTTGCAACTCTGCCACTCTGAACCTTTGAACCTTCTCTATCAATTTTCATAAAGCCATTTTTGGGCCATTACTATAACTTCTTGTTCGATAGTATCCAGACTAACATCTTTATAATACCAATTGACCTGGCCTGCTATCAAATCATCCCAAGCATCATCAAGAACAGACAGATCGATTATGTCTTTGTCTACATCAAAGTCGCAATAGACATGCAGCATTCTTTTCAGGTTCCCTCTCACATCGTCATGTTTCGCTACTTTATTTAGAAAATATCTTATATGACTTTTTTGAGATTCTTCTTTGTTTTTTGTCGTTAGATTCAATTCTGAGAGAACGGCTTCGAGATAAGGCTGAACTTCATCAGAATCAATTGGTTTATAGAAACAAGCCAAATTATAAATAGCTTCACTCTCATAACCGGAATTGATCAATTCGATTGCCCAGTCTTCGATTAGATCGATATTGAGGTATTTATAAAAATGAAAAGCCAGAATGTAATCTGTGAGTATTTCGAAGTCTTTGTTTACTAGTTCCATGTTTGTTTTTTTTGCCACTAAGGCGCTAGGACGCTAAGTTTTTTATTCTCTTTGTCTGGTTTTTTTTTGCCACTAAGACACTAAGACGCTAAGTTTTTTGTTCTCTTTGTCTGGATTTAATCTTGCAATCCCGATAGTATCAAGCAGATCCTCAAAGTTTTTGTCTTAGTATCTTAGCAACTTAGAACCTTAGCATCTTAGAACCTCAGCACCTTCAAATTAAAAATCCCCATAATATACCTGAAAACAAGGTAATTTCAGATCATTTCTCCAAGTGTCGACAACTTGGTTTCTGTCGTCCAGAACGAATTCTACAAAGTATTTGTCTTTGATAAACTCGTTATAGATTTCGGTTTTTATGATCGAATCTTTTCGGCTGTCTTTTGTTTTACGCATGATCAGGTCATCGTATTCGATTTCGTGTTTTTCAAGGAATCGCAATGTTGGTTCTTTGTATCGGTCTTCTCTTCCTGAAACCAGCAATATTTCATATCCCAATTTCTTGTAATTTCGCAACACATTCGCCACCGGATTATTGATTTCGTCTTCATCACATTTACTGGCATCAAAAGGATTTCTTCCGTTCATTAAAGCCAGCGTTCCGTCAAGATCGCAGATAATGGCTTTTGGCAGATTTGGGTTTTGAGCGCAGTATTCCAGATTTTTATTCACTTTTTTTATTGGTTTAAAATCAAACTTTTCTTTTGTTTTTTGCAATTGATGGTACATGTTTTCAATTACCTTTTTTGGCACTTTTCGGTCTCTTTTTTCATTTCTGATAAAAA
>Ga0247805_1001029_pt1 | contig 13728 bp, 7 predicted proteins | sample UWRJL044104R1_FD_180930 | JGI IMG/M metagenome (GOLD analysis project Ga0247805, IMG submission 180930) | Plant litter microbial communities from Arlington Agricultural Research Station in Wisconsin, United States - UWRJ-L044-104R-1 | ecosystem: Environmental > Terrestrial > Plant litter >... | reverse complement strand
CGATAACGGAGATGCTCAGGTAAATGTCTTTAGTAGTTTACCAACTGCAAAAAAATTGGTCGATAGTTCTTTTGTTAAACCCTTCGATTGGCTTAATCCACAAAGAGGAAGACCTGCTAAAAAGTTTGACAAACAACAATTTCATTACAAGGTTGAAAATGTCGAAAAATCAAAACAGATGCGCTATTTTGCCGTAATACAAATCGATGAAAGCAATGGTTTATCCTTTACAAACATACAGCCCGATAACAAAGGGAATATTGCTATAGGCAATTATATGATAAATGCACAATTGAACTTAGATCAGCAAGCAAGATTAGAGGTAGAAAATAAAAAAACTGGTGAATATTTGTTGTACGGGCCATCAAATGCTGCTTCAAAAGCCAAAGGACGTAAATTTTCGTTAAGTACCATTTTAGTAAATAGTACTAATGGCTTTCAGGAATCGATAGACCGCTACCCAATGATGGTTACAGATAAAAAATAAATGTAAAGAATATTATTTTCTTCTAAAAAACAGAAAACAACTTCAATTGGGTTTATTAAGAAGAACTAAAAGAAAAAAAAATTATGATTCTTAAAAATATAATTACACTATCGTTATCAATACTAACTCTTGCTGTTTTCGGTCAACAACAATCTGCAACAATTAAACTAACAGCCGAAAAATTACATGCACGCGTTCGCGAATGGCCCTATCCTGCAAATGGTATTACGGTACCTACCAATGCACCTGCCCTGTTATGGCCAGCCAGTAATGGTACTCAAAATGTTTTCCCAATGGAAAACGATAGTCAAATACCCGAAGATCAAAACATAGGGAATGTACAATATAAGATAATATTAGCAACAGATAAATCTTTTACCCAAAACCTAATTAAAAGTGAAGTTCTAAACTGGGCTGTCTATCCCTTACACCAAGCTTTAAAACCTGCACATTGGTATTGGAAATATGCCTATACTTTAAAAGGAAAAGAACAATGGACGTGGTCACCAATATATGATTTTGTGATTGATGATAAATTTACTAATAAAGAAGTTACTCCACCACTTACTAATGTATTGAAACGAAACTACGGTGCACATCCACGTTTGTGGAATATGTATGAAAATGGCAAACGATTTTACCAAAATAATAAAGATAATCCTGAAGCAAAAAAATTTCTCAGCTATGCTGAAAAACTGATTACAACACCACTACCTACCGAAAAACCTTTACGTAATTTAGATACCATTGGAAAAGTAGGTGTTGAAAAGAAAGACCTGGTAAAAAGAATGTACCATGGTTTTGGAAATATGGTTGGCGATCCAGTCAGAAATCTCTGTATTGCGTATCAGCTTAGCCGTGATGATCGTTTTATTATAGATGCAAAAAGGAGAGCATTAAATATCCTTAAAATGAATCCTGATAAACATCGTGCTACTTATGATGATTTTAATAATGGAGCTGTTTTAGAGGCTTTAAGTTGGTTTTATGATGTTGGATATGATAAATTGAGCACGCAAGAGAAAGAGCAATTTAAACAAATGATAAAAAAGAGGGCAAAAATGATATACGATCATTTGCCTAACCGCTTTGAAGTGCATGTAAGCGATAATCACGTATGGCAAATTACGTTGCGTAACCTTGCTATTGGTACTATTCCAGTAATAAATGAAATCCCCGAAGCTAAAGAATGGCTGACCTACATTTACGAAGTCTGGTCGGCTCGTTTTCCAGTGCTTGGTACTACCGATGGTGGCTGGTATGAAAGTAATGGCTATTTTAAGGTAAATTACAGATCGACCATATTTCTATCACAACTTTTTAGTGATCTAGCTGGAGTAGATTATTTCAAACTGCCATGGATGCAAAATTTAGCATGGTATACTTTATATACAATTCCTCCAAAATCTGGCTCAACAGCTACTGGTGACCACTGGGAAGCTGGAGAATCTTCGAATACAGGACAGAGTTTGTTCCCAGAAGCTATGGCTATTAAGTTAGATAATCCATATTTGAATTGGTATGTTTCTGAAATGAGAAAAGCTAATCCTAACTTTTTTTCTGGAACTGATGATTATTTATTCTTTAGATTGTTGAATTATAAACCTGACCAGAAATTCCCTGAAAAATCTCCAGCTGATTTGCCCAAGTCTAGGATATTTCCAGATGTTGGAACCGTTGGAATGCATGAGAATTTATCTCAATCTGGCAAAGGATTGAGCAGTTATTTAATGAGTAATCCCTTTGGCTCATCAGGTCACGGACACGCCTCACAAAATGCAATGACCATCAATTACAATGGCAAAGTAGTTTTAGGAGGAAGCGGGCATTATAGTAATTTTAGCGATAGACACAACCTATTATTTTATCGTAGCTCAAGAGCACACAGTACTATTCTGGTAGATAGTATCGGGCAAAAGTTAGGTGAAGAAGGTTACGGATGGATTCCGCGCTTTATGTCTGGTCAGCATATTCAATATGCTTTAGGAGATGCCAGTAATGCTTACGGAGAAATTACAAGCATATTTTGGTTAAACAGGTTTGAACAAATTAATGTAAAACCTAATAAAACCAATGGCTATGGTGCAACAGGTGTGACTTTATATCGTAGGCACATGTTGCAGTTAGAAGGTAATTATGTAGTGTTGTATGATGAATTAGAAGCGAAAACACCAGTAAAATGGACTTCGCAGTTCCACTCCCCTAATTATACTATCGAAAGTCAAAAAACAACCAATAATCTTCAACAAGACTTTATGGTAAAATTGGAGGCTGGGGAATTACAAGCCAGTGTTTTTGCTAATACTCCTACCTCATTAAACGTTCACTATAAATTTATTGAGCCTGCTGTAAACTGGATGAAACTAGAAAGTAAAGGTAAAGAACGTGATTATAAAGACCATTGGCACGCTGGCGTAACATCTTTACCTTCAAAAAAATTCAGATATTTAACTATTATACAAATCAAAGATGGTAAAGCAGAAGTAATTAAAACGCTATCAAACGTTAATGGTTTGTCTCATTTACAAATAGGTAATTGGGATATAAAAGCACAATTAGATGGTGAAAAGCCAGCTACATTACAGGTTTTGGGTAAAGAAAATCAATCTTTATTCAACTATGGTAACTTACCTATTATTTTTCAAGGTAAGAACTATAATGCTAAAATAAAAGGGAGTTCAATATTGCTTGAATTGGAAGGTAAAAAACTAAAAGAACAAGAGGTTATAGACGAATTACCAGAAGTAGCAAAATATGATTTTAAAAAATAAACTTTTCTATATACAAGGCCAACAACTAAACCCATATCCTTTAAAATCATGAGCAAAATAATTATTAAATATAATTTTAAACAAAATCTAAATATCTTTAACTGAAATCTAAATCCTTTTAAAGAAGATATCATTAGTTTTACTTCTCAAGAATATAACTGTTTTTTAACTTTTAAATCTTACAAATAAGCAAAAAAATCACAATAATAACTATATTGTAGTTGTGTAATACAACAATTACATCCAATATTAACAAAATGAAACACTGGGCTAAACATAAAGTAATCTTATATACTATTTTTGGTATTTTACTTTTTTTATTACTTCCAATGAGTACGGCTAGTGCTCAAAATGGTAATAAACAGTTTAGAAATATTTCTGTTGATAAAGGCTTATCACAAAGCTCTGTTTTTGCTATTCAGCAAGATACTCTTGGTTTCATCTGGATTGGGACTCAGGACGGCCTAAATCGATACGACAGTAAAGGTTTTAAGGTATATCGTCCAATAAAAAATGTTAAAAACAGTTTGCAATCCTACTATATTAGAAGTTTATTAATTGATCATAAAGGACAATTATGGGTTGGCGGTAATAAAGGAATTAGTGTTTACAATTACGATACAGATAGCTTTGTAAACTACCAACTTCCAAGAAGTCTGGGAGAATGGTATATCTCTTCGATAACAGAAGACCACACTCACCAAATTTGGGCTACATCCATTACAGGAGATGTCTTTGTACTTTCTCCAAAAGAGAGCAATTTTACCGCAGTCAAACTCAATGCTTCTTCCCATGAAATTAAGAAAATTGCTTATGTCGGACTTTGGCAAAAACAAATTATTTTAGGTACTGATGTTGGGCTTTTTAAATTAAAACCCAACACACATCAATTGACGAAAATCAATTTACAAGCGAAAAGACCTTTTATCAATGATGTTTATATAGATGGAAAAAAACTATGGATTGTAACCGAAGGAGACGGTCTAATTAGCTACAATGCTGCAAATGGACAAACTACTTCATTCCTCCACAGTGCTATTAAAAATAGTATCGCTGATAACAATATTAGATGTATAGGAAAAGATACAGAAGGAAATATTTGGCTTGGTACCTTTAGAGGTCTTTCCATTTTTAATCAAAAAAATAATTCTTTTACCAATTATTACCATCAAATATCAAAGCCTTATACCATCAGCCAAAATTCGGTGCGTTGTTTCTTTAGAGACAAACAAAATGGAATTTGGTTAGGTACTTATTATGGAGGCATAAACTATTACCATAAAAATGATATCAAGTTTAATCTTCTGAGCCAAAATTCAGGTAAACCTTCTTTAAACGACGAGGTTATTGGTGTTATAAAACAAGATGAAAAAGGCAATTTTTGGATTGGAACCAATGACAAAGGTGTAAACTATTGGAATAAAAACACCAATACAATTAGTTATTTTTCTAATAACGAAAATAACCCCAACAGTATAAGTTCAAATAATATCAAAGCCATCACCTTTGATAACAGCGGAAATGTATTAATTGGAACTCATAAAGGAGGACTAAATTTACTCAACCCTAACAGCGGTTTTGTACAGCGATTTCTTCATGATCAAAACAATCCAAGTTCCATTGCCGGCGACTTAGTTTATAGTATTTTAAAAGATCACAAAGGTCGTATTTGGATTGGTACCAGAACTGGTTTGGATCAGTTTCATTCAGAAACTAAATCCTTTACCCACATCCACTTAGATAAAGCGGGTAAACGACCAACTTCAGACGATATTACCTATCTTTTTGAAGATAGTAAGCATAGAATCTGGATTGGTACAACTAATGGAGTGACTCTTTTTTATCCTGATAATCTTTTATATGAAAATATAGGCCAAGGAAAAATAAGTGATGATATTGTTAATTGCATTACTGAAGATCAAAAACATAGAATCTGGATTGGAACCCGAGAAGGATTACGATTATATGATGAGACTAAAGATTCATTCATTAGTTTTAAAGCGAGTGATTTTGTAAAAGAGACTATTTACGGTATCATAACTGATGATGGAAACTTATGGATTTCAACCAGCAAAGGATTAATTAAGTTCAACCCAGATAAGGGCACTGTTCAAACTTTTGATGAAAGTGATGGACTGCAGAACAAGCAATTTAATGAGTACTCTTTTTGTAAAGCTAAAGATGGAATGATGCTTTTTGGAGGTATTAAAGGAATCTCTTATTTCTATCCTTCAATGATTCAACAAAGAGCACTTCCTTTAAAACTTAGTTTTACTGCATTGGAAGTTTTAAACAAAACTGTTGCCGTTGATGATGAAACAAACATTTTGGAAAAACATATTGATCAGGTAAAATCCATAGAAATTGGACCAGAATACAAACAATTCAGTATCTTTTTTAATACATTCAATTACATTTCATCAAATCGTACGCATTATTATTATAAACTGGACGGAATTGACAAAGATTGGCAACGCACAGACCAGTTAAAGATTAGTTATAGCAATTTGCCAATAGGGAAATACAACTTGCAAATTAAAGCAATGGGCCCTAATGGTGAAATTAGTCCAATTAGAAATTTAGAAATTAAAATCTTACCGCCTTGGTATAAAACACTATGGTTTTCTTTTCTATTACTGGTAGTGGTAAGTGGCGCTATATACATTAGTCTTGAAATTATAAAAGAGAGAATAAAAGCCATCCAACAACTAAAACTGGAACGAATTGATAAAGAAAGAGTAAGTTATATCAATCAGGTAAAAATGGATTTTTTTACTAATGTATCGCATGAACTTCGAACTCCGTTAACACTCATCTTAGCTCCTTTAGAAGAATTATTGAAATTGCCATTTACAGATAAAGCAACTAAGAAAAAACACGAATTAATGTTCCTGAACGCAAAGAGACTCTATAATTTAGTGGATCAATTATTTGAGTTTAGAAAAACTGAGATGGGAACACAACAGCTCAAAGTAAGTAAAAATGACATTGTCCATTTTATACATGAAATTTACGAGTCTTTCAAACCACTTTCTGACAAGAAACAAATTCATTTTACAAACCATTCTTCTGAGACTGAACTCTCCTTTTATTTTGATAAGGATGCATTGGAAAAAATCTTATTCAATCTTTTATCCAATGCCTTTAAATACACTGAATCAGGACAAAATGTTAGTATCGAATTATTGAAAAAAAATGATACCTTATTAATAAAAGTTGCTGATACTGGAATGGGCATTAGCGAAGAAGATTTATCTAAAGTTTTTGATCGTTTTTATCAGGTAAACAATAAAGAAATGAATCTGGGTTCTGGAGTGGGATTGGCTTTCACCAAGCGTTTAGTCGAACTGCATCATGGGGAGATTACGGTTGAAAGTACCAAAGAAAAAGGAAGTATCTTTACTGTAAGTCTCCCAATTTCTGATGATATCTATAAAAATGATGTACACATCGAAAGTAAAACGCAGGAAACTTCTATTGTTTCTGAAAACGAGAACAATACCGAAAACAATCTGGTTTTAGAAGAAAATGAAGAATTAATCAATGAAATCACCGAAGGAGTACAAGCTATAAAATTACTCATTGTTGATGATAACAAAGAAATTCTAGCTTATCTACAGGATTATTTCTGTAAAATGTATGAAGTGACAGTAGCTTATGATGGCCAAATGGCATTGGATTTACTGGAAGTTCAGCCATTTGATATTATTATTAGCGATGTGATGATGCCAGAACTCGATGGACTTCATTTTTGTAAACGAGTGAAACAAAACATCAATACATCCCACATTCCTTTCATGCTTTTAACTGCCAAAACAGAAACCAGCCAGCAAATAAAAGGATTAGAAATGGGAGCAGATGATTATATCACTAAACCTTTTTCAACGCAATTGTTAGCCGTAAAAGTTGCCAACTTGCTCCGTTCCCGTAAACGCTTGAAAGAATATTATTCGGCTGCAAAAGAAATGGTTCCCGAAAATATTGCTTTTAATGTGCTGGATGAAGAATTTCTAAAAGAGGCCATTGCTATTGTTGAAGAGCATTTGGCAGATTCTGAATTTTCAGTGGACGTATTTAGCAAACAAATAGGAATGAGCCGTTCTAATCTTTATCTAAAATTAAAGGCTATCACTGGTGAGTCGGCTATGGATTTTATAAAAAGAATACGCTTTAAAAAAGCAGTTGAACTGATGCAAAGCAAACGCTACACCATAGCGCAAATTACTTATATGTGTGGTTTTAATTCGCCTTCTTATTTTTCAACTGCATTTAAGCAACATTATGGTTGTATGCCAAGCGAATATTTAGACAAAATAGACGATTCAAAAGAATCGTCATCCTAAACTTAATTTGAAGCAACATAAAACTACAATTTAAACAATAAGTTAACAATCGTTTAGAAGGTTTAAAAAACAATTATAAATTTTATTTTTTAAAGTCAAAAACTCGCCAAATAACAATCGCTATTTAGGAACGAGTAGCCCAAATTACGTCTAATTTTAAATTTTAGAACAAAATAAAAACTCATAAAAACACTATATATCAATTAAATTAAGTAAACAAAAACAACTCACTTATGAAATTCATCAAATTATTTCTGGGACTCGCTTTGATCTTCTCCTTCCCTATTTTGGCACAAACAAAAGCAAGTGTTTCTATACAAAACAATTCAGTTTTAGATAAAAAAGAAGCTCTAGTGGCTATAAAATGGGACGCTGTTTTATCCCATTTCCCTCAAATAGATACGACCAATTTTATCGTGATTAATTCGACCACAAAAAGACAAGTTCCTTACCAATTAGAGCATCTTGGGAAAACATCAATTCAAAACTTATTGGTACAAGTTGATGTTAAATCTAAATCTACACTTACTCTTTTAGTACAAAAAGGAAAACCTGAAAACTTTATTGTAAAAACTTACGCTCGTTATGTACCTGAAAGATTAGATGATTTTGCCTGGGAAAATGATAAAATTGCTTTTCGTGCATATGGAAAAGCTTTAGAGAAAAAACAAGGTGATGCTTATGGATTTGATGTTTGGGTAAAGCGAACTAATCGAATGATTCTTAACGAACGTTATAAACTAGCTGATTATCATGTAGACCATGGCGATGGATTAGACTATTATCATGTTGGCTTTACATTGGGAGCCGGTAATATGGCTCCTTTTGTAAATGATACCATCCGTTATTCTGGAAACTATCATCAATGGAAAGTATTAGATAATGGCCCTTTACGTTCTACTTTTCAATTAACCTATGATACTTGGAATGCGGGCGGAATAAAAGTGAATGCTACAAAAACCATTTCATTAGATGCCGGTTCACAACTGAATCGCATAGAAAACAAATATACGTTTGATGATAACAAACCTTTGCCAGTTGTGGTAGGAATTATCAGAAGACCCGAAGCTGGATTCATCTCATTGAACGAACAACAAGGTATTATAGGGTATTGGGAGCCTACTCTTGGAAAAGATGGTACTACAGGAGTTGGTGCTATTATGACTACTCCTGTTACTAGTATGTGGGTAGATAATACTCAGATGTTAGCCAAAACAACAGTAAAAAACAATGAATCCATTATTTACTACACTGGTGCAGCCTGGGACAAAGCAGGGAAAATTACCGATGCAAAAAAATGGGTTGATTACTTGAATAATTTTTATCAAGGAATGAAGAATCCTTTGATTGTAACTGTAAAATAATTCTTTTCAATTTTATTAAAAAGGCGATTAAATCTATTAAGGTTTAATCGTCTTTTATTTTTACAATTATCTAAGAAAATAAATAACATCTTAAACACAAAAGCATATAATATCTAAAAATCAAATACTTACGCATTATTTTTCAAACACAAAACAGGACATTTACTCAAATTTGAAAGTATAATGGTAAATATTGAAATAGCATTTCCTAATTCAAATATAACTTCGCAATATCAAAATAATGCAACAAAGAAATTCAAAAACATAAAAGATTGAGTAAGAACTTTTGACTTTAGAACTCTCTTAAAAAAATATATAAATATTAACTAAAACAATTAAAAAATGTCGATTAACTTATTTGATTTATCTGGAAAAACAGCACTGATTACAGGAGGAGTTCATGGTTTAGGAATGGCTATGGCTAAGGGATTAGGACATGCAGGAGCTAAAATTGTAGTAAATGATCTTTCGCAGGAAGCTATTGATAAGGCTGTTGTCGAATATCAATCGGTGGGAATTGAAGCTTACGGATATGTATTTAATGTAACCGACGAGAAAGCGGTTATTGCAGCGATAAATAAAATAGAAACTGAAGTAGCACCAATTGATATTTTGATTAACAATGCTGGAATTATCAAAAGAACTCCAATCATTGAAATGGAAGTAGAAGATTTTACAGCAGTGATAAATGTTGATTTAATTAGTCCGTTTATTGTTTCTAAAAATGTTGCCAAAGGAATGATTCAGCGTGGTGGCGGAAAAATAATCAATATCTGCTCTATGATGAGCGAATTAGGAAGAGATTCTGTAAGTGCTTATGCTGCTGCAAAAGGAGGTCTAAAAATGTTAACCAAAAATATGGCTACCGAATGGGCTAAATACAATATTCAAACTAACGGAATTGGTCCGGGCTACTTTGCTACAAGTCAAACAGCACCAATTAGAGTTGACGGACATCCATTTAATGAATTTATTGTGAGCAGAACACCAGCTGGCCGTTGGGGAGATCCAGACGACTTACAAGGAGCTGCTATCTTTTTAAGTTCCAAAGCCAGTGATTTTGTAAACGGACATATTGTTTATGTTGACGGAGGAATATTAGCTACAATAGGGAAACCATCTAACGAATAAGTAGCATTACTTCTCTCCTATTAAAAACCATTTAATTTAAAAACTATGTCAAAAATTGAATCAACAATAAATCTGAATCAACAGAGTGCAGTAATTCCAATGGTTATTTTAACCAGCTTATTTTTTATATTGGGATTCGTAACCTGGTTAAACGGACCGCTAATTCCTTTCTTCGAATTGGCTTGCGAATTGTCATCTTCACAGGCTTATTTTGTAACATTTGCTTTTTACATCGCTTATTTTGTTATGGCTATTCCTTCTTCTAAGGTAATTGAAAATATAGGTTACAAAAATGGAATTTCATTTGGCTTGATTACTATTGCTTTTGGTGCTTTTATGTTTTTTCCAGCTGCCGAAACTCGTACTTTCTATCTATTTCTTATCGCTTTATTTATTATGGGAACTGGTTTAGCTATTTTACAAACAGCAGCAAATCCTTATGTGGTTGTTATTGGACCTCGAGAAAGTGCCGCAGCCAGAATTAGTGTTTTAGGAATTGCGAACAAATTGGCAGGTTTTATAGCTCCTTTAGTATTAACCGCTTTAGTATTGTCAAACATGCAAGACTATACTGCTGATAAAATTGCAGCTCTTGATAGTGTAGCAAAATCAGCAGCATTGGACACACTCGCACTGCAATTACAAACTCCTTATATTTATATGGGAGCTGTAATTCTTATTCTAGCCTTATTAGTGAAATTTTCTCCATTACCGGAAATTGATTTGGACGAAGGCGGAAATGTAGCACACATGAGTATTTTTAAACAAATTTTAAATGCGTTCCAATTCCCTCAATTGGTTTTAGGCGTAATTACTTTAATGTTATACCTCTCTGCCGAAGTTTTGGCGGGAGATTCCATTGGTGGATTTGGTAAACAACTAGGCGTTTATGGAGAAGATGGTAATTTTTATTTGAAACTAACTTCATTCACTATGACCGCAATGGTACTGGGATATATTTTAGGAATTACACTTATTCCTAAATACGTTTCTCAGGTGCAGGCACTAAAAGCTTCTGGTATTTTAGGTTTGATTCTGGTGCTGTTAATTGTAATAATTTCTCCAAGTATAACAATTCAATTGCCTGGAATTCCTGCTTTGCCACTGGTGATTATTTTAGTAGCACTTATGGGACTTTCAAACGCGCTATGCTGGCCTGCTATTTGGCCAATGGCTTTGCAGGATTTGGGAGGATATACTAAAATTGCCAGTGCTATATTGATTATGGGAATCATTGGAGGAGCTATTTTTCCATTAGTTTATGGCTCTTTAGTAGAAACAATCAATACAGCTAACGAAGCAAATGGCGTTGCAACAACAGCTAAGAGTGGCAATCAAATTGCCTATTTAATGTTGTTACCCACCTACCTGATGATTATTTTTTATGCCTTTAAAGGACATAAATACAGAAGCTGGTCAAGAAAATAATTCAAATTAAGAATAAAGATTATAAAATAAAAAACAATGAAAAGTACAATAGACAAAGCGACAGGATTTGAAAAACGATTTGAGAATATCAATACAGTAGTTTTCCAAAATTCAACTGAGGCATCTAAAGCTGTGGCTCAGGAAATTGCAGCACTTATCAAATCAAAACAAGAAAATAACCAATCTTGTATATTAGGGCTTGCAACAGGTTCTTCTCCAAAAGGATTGTATGCTGAATTAGTTCGTCTTCACAAAGAAGAAGGACTGAGTTTTAAAAATGTAATTACATTCAATTTAGATGAATATTATCCAATGCAACCCGATTCTATCAACAGCTATGTGCGATTTATGAAGGAATTGCTATTAGATCAAGTAGACATTTTACCCGAAAATTATCATATTCCTGATGGAACTTTATCAAAAGAAGAAATTGCAGATTATTGTGCAGATTATGAAGCTAAGATTGAAGCCTTGGGCGGAATTGATTTGCAAATTCTTGGAATTGGAGGAAACGGTCACATCGGATTTAACGAATCTGGATCTTTGCAAAATTCAAAAACAAGATTAGTTGCCTTAGATCACATTACCAGAGTGGCCGCAAGTGGCGATTTCTCAGGATTGAGCAATACACCAAGAACGGCTATTACTTTAGGTGTTAAAAAAATAATGGAGGCCAAACAAGTTATTCTGATGGCTTGGGGTGAAGGAAAATCAAACATCATTCAAAAATCGGTTGAAGGCGAAGTAACCAATCAAATTCCTGCTTCTTTTTTACAAGAACACAACAATGCTGTCTTTGTTTTGGATAAAGAAGCTTCTTCTAAACTAACTCGAATTAACAGACCCTGGTTAGTCGAAAAAATTGTTTGGACAGATAAATTAATTCGTAAAGCCGTTTTAGGATTGGCATTAGATTTGAAAAAACCAATTTTAATGCTTACCGATGCTGATTATATCGAAAACGGGATGAGCGATTTACTAGCCGATTCAGGTCCAGCTTACGACATCAATATCAAAATTTTCAATAAATTACAAAATACAATCACAGGATGGCCTGGAGGAAAACCCAATGCAGATGACAGCAACAGACCAGAAAGAGCCGAACCAGCAAGAAAGAGAGTATTACTTTTTAGCCCACATCCGGATGATGACATCATTAGTATGGGAGGAACTTTTATGCGCTTACAAGAGCAAGGACACGAAGTACACGTAGCATATCAAACTTCTGGAAATATTGCCGTAGCAGATGATGAAGCCTTACGTTTTGCCAGTTTTGTAGTGGATTACAATGATAAATTTGGAATAAAAAATATTGAAGCAGAAGACATTTATAAAAAAGCTTTAACTTTTTTAAAGAATAAAAAAGCGAGTGAAATTGATATTCCCGAAGTGCGTTACATTAAAGGATTGATTCGAAAAGGAGAAGCTCGTGCTACGAGTCATTTCGTAGGATTACCTGATGCACAAATTCATTTTATGGAATTGCCTTTCTATGAAACTGGAACTATCGAGAAAAAGCCTTTAGGAAAAGACGATATCCAAATTACAATGGATCTTATCGAAAAAGTAAAACCACATCAAATATATGCTGCCGGAGATTTAGCTGATCCACACGGAACACACAAAGTATGTCTAGACGCTATTTTTGAAGCAGTGAAAAATCTTAAATCAAAAGATTTTATGAAAGACTGTTGGGTTTGGTTATACAGAGGAGCCTGGCAAGAATGGGGAATTGATGAAATCGAAATGGCTGTACCGATGAGCCCAGATCAGGTTTTAACCAAAAGACATGGAATTTTCAAACACCAATCTCAAAAGGATGGCGTAGTATTTCAAGGGTCAGATGCTAGAGAGTTTTGGCAACGAGCCGAAGACAGAAACGCTGAAACTGCTCAATTATACAATCAATTAGGATTGGCTCATTATGCAGCAATGGAAGCTTTTGTAAGATGGGAATTTTAGATTTTTTAATAGTGAAAATGAGGCTTTATAGCCTCATTTTTTTTTCAAAAACGTAAACGGAGAAGAATTTTACATAAATGCAATAATAAAATCTGGTATAACATACTTTTTATAAAAAGTTACTTGACAAATCCTAAAAATAAAAAAGGAAGTATTTTATACCAATATATGGGGAAAATACGTTAAATCATTATATGTTTTTACATGATTTTTAATTATTGACTTCAGTTTTATAATGATTT
>Ga0247805_1001024_pt1 | contig 13747 bp, 8 predicted proteins | sample UWRJL044104R1_FD_180930 | JGI IMG/M metagenome (GOLD analysis project Ga0247805, IMG submission 180930) | Plant litter microbial communities from Arlington Agricultural Research Station in Wisconsin, United States - UWRJ-L044-104R-1 | ecosystem: Environmental > Terrestrial > Plant litter >... | reverse complement strand
TTGGTATGGCTTATACCTTGTTCAGTTCCAATACACCGAATTATAAGATTCAGGTAGACCGGGACCAGGTTAAAAAGATGGGCGTATCTATTGGTGCGGTTTACAGTACCATTTCTGCCTACTTTGGCAGCAGCTATATCAATGATTTTACCAAGTATGGCAGAAGCTTTAGGGTGGTTGCCCAGGCTGACACAGCTTACCGGAGCCGGATTGAGGATTTGAACCAGTTGTATGTTAAAAACATGAAAGGTGTTCCGGTACCTTTAGGCACATTGGTATCCTATAAAAAAGTAGAGAATCCTTCGGTAATCAATCACTATAACCTGTTCCGGTCTATTGAAGTGAGTGGTGCCGCAAAACCCGGTAAAAGTAGTGGTGAGGCATTGGCTGCTTTAGAAAAAGTAGCTTCACAAACCTTGCCAGCGGGCTATAGTTATAATTTTGCAGGCTTGAGTCAGCAGGAACAAGAAGCTGGGAACAGTACCACAGTTATATTTGCATTAATTATTGTTGTCGTATTCCTTTTATTGGCCTCTTTATATGAGAGCTGGTCTGTTCCCTTTTCAATTTTACTCAGCGTTCCTTTAGGTTTGTTTGGTGCAATTCTTGCCTTAATGTTTTTACCGCACCTGGACAATAACATTTATGCTCAGGTGGGGCTGATCACCCTGATTGGCCTTTCTGCAAAGAATGCGATTCTGATCGTAGAATTTGCCAAAGAAAGGGTGGATTGGGGAATGGGACTCATCCCGGCAACGATGGAGGCTGTTAAGCTCAGGCTACGTCCGATTGTCATGACCTCACTGGCTTTTATTTTAGGTGTTGTGCCTTTGGTATTATCTGTAGGTGCTGGTGCAGTGTCCAGACAAACGATTGGCTGGACGGTAGCTGCGGGTATGCTTTCTGCCACCATATTGGCGATTTTCATCGTACCAGTTTTGTTTGTACTGATCACAAAACTGGCTTATGGCAAGCAAAAACTAGCTGAGCTCGAAGCCGCTTACCAGCCGGAAGCACATCAGGATACCTTGCATGCTGATCCGGATATAGAAGATTAAAAGAATGATAACCTATGATGATTTTCGGTAAAAGAAGTTTAATGTTGTTGCTGACAAGCCTGGTGCTTGTCAGCTGCAATCAGTTTGAATATAGCCCAAACCAGATTTTTGATAAAGACTCCCGACAGGATATCAATGCGGCGAACCTTAAAGCGCTTGGGAAAGGTGAAGGGGATGATACTGTTCGCTTTGTACTGACGGGTGATACCCAGAAATCCAGGGACGAAACGGTAAAATTATATCAAAAAGTAAATCAGATACCCGGAATAGACTTCGTCGTAGTGGCCGGGGATATTTCTGAATTTGGTGTACTCAAGGAAATGGAATGGATAGACCGTGAGCTGGAGAAATTGAATATGCCTTATCTTGCCGTAATTGGAAATCATGACCTAACCTCAAGAGGCAAAGATGTTTTTCTCCGCATGTTCGGGCCGCTCAATTATTCTTTTGTGTATGGCGGTATTAAATTCATCTGTCACGATAGCAATAGCCGCGAGTACGGTTTCAACGGCAAAGTACCTGATGTAGACTGGTTAAAAACCCAGTTAAAACCTGAAGCTGGTGTGGAGCACTATGTAACCATATCACACGTTCCACCAATTTCAGAAGATTTTGATCCTAAACTGGTCACAGATTATACAGCTGCATTTGCAGCTACGCCTGGTTTTTTAGCATCACTGCATGCGCACACACACAATTACGAATTGTTTTATCCCGATAAATCCGGTATTCCTTATGTCATTACGAGTGCAGTAGGGAATAATGAATTTTTATTGGTAGAAATTGTTAATCATAAAGTTAGTTTTGAGCGGATATCTTTCTAAAATATATGGCCTGTTGTTGTTTTCGGGGCTTTTGATTCATAAAACACAGGCACAAAAGCTCCGGTTTTTAGTGCCAGATGCAGCTGTAGTCCAGTTTGCAGGTAGTATTGGCTATTTAAGTGGTGGCATTGGCTACGATCTTTTTAAGAACCAGCGGGGAAGCCTGGATCTTAGTTACGGCTATGTACCAAAAAGCAAAGGCGGTGAATTGAATATTGTCACCGCGAAATTTGCCTATCGGCCATTCGTAATTAAGTTGAAAGATTGGGGGAAGATCTATCCGATTAACCCAGGCTTTTTTGCCACCTATACTTTTCAAAAAGAACTGTCCTTTATTTTTAACCGTACCCGCTATGCTAAGGATTATTATTACTGGTCTGAAGCCTTGCGCCCACACCTTTCCTTTTCCAATGAGGTTGAACTGGACGCGGGGAAACTAATTCCCGGTTCGGGCTTTAAAGCGATCAGTGTATACACCGAGTTCAATACCAACGACTATTATCTGATTAATTACCTCCAGAATACTTCTACCTTATCCTTACCTGACGTATTTCAGCTCGGTTTGGGGCTGAAATTGAAATTCTAATCCATACTAAGCTATCTGTTGTTCCTGTTTTTAAGGACTGATATGAGCTCATGTGTAGGAATTGTTTATTTACGCTGTTGATAATTTAATGCGTTGACAGATTAATAGCCCGGCATGGTGCGGTTTTGAAAACAAATATTTAATATTGGGGTACAATTTGACCTGAATTTATCCTATGCTATTATACAGTGACGTTTCTGATGCGGAACTGACCGATTTACTGAAAGCCGGTGATGAAGGTGCGTTTACCATAATTTACGATCGCTACTGGCGGATCATGTATGCCCATGTTTACAAAATGATCCGGAATGAGGATGAAACAAAGGATATCATACAAGAATTGTTTGGCAATTTATGGATCAATGCGGCGGCAATTCCGGACAACAAAAATATTGCCGGCTATCTCTTTGTATCTGCCCGGAACCGGGTCTTGAATTTAATCAGAAAGCATAAATATCACAATGACTACCTGGGTTCGCTGGCAGATTTTGCGACAGAAATGAGTAATGTAACCGTGGAAGCACTGGATGAAAGGGATTTGGCGATGGCTATAGAACGTGAGATCCAAAATTTACCGCCAAGGATGCGACAGGTTTTTGAAATGAGCCGCAAAGAAAATCTCAGTCATAAAGAAATTGCGGCGCGACTTGGAACTTCTGATGAAACGGTGAAAAAGCAAATCAATAAGTCTTTAAAGCTCATCAGGACTGGTTTAAAAGACGTTACAGGTGCTTCATTATTGATGATGTTAATGCTTCGTTAAGCATTTTGTTTCGCTTGAACGTTAAATTAAAATTATTTCTGTTCAGAGCATACCCCCTGGGGTGTTTTCATGTGTTTTGTTATTAAAGCGGAATAATTTTTTATCAACAGGCAATGAATAAGGCAGAGACCGAGGTACTTTTAGAACGATATTTACAAGGGAAGGCAAATGCTGATGAAGCTGCCTTGATCGAGTGCTGGTATTTAAAGGAAGCTGATCGACAAGTGTTAAGCGATGCTGAAGGCTTTGAACATCTGCGCTCAGAAATTTGGTTGTCGGTAAGAACTCAGGCCGGTCTGCCCCTGCAAAAAGTTAAACGAGGGTTTAGGTTCAATTACAGGTATGCAGCCGCTGCCCTTTTGCTGATCACCTTATCCCTTGGCCTGATCTTATACGTGAATCAATACAATCCATTTGGCAGCGACCTCAAAATAACCCGTTTAATTGGAAAGGATATCGCACCTGGTAAAAATTCGGCTACATTGACTTTGGCCGATGGTAAAACCATTGCATTAAGTGCTGCAAAGCAAGGCGTGGTGATCAATGCTGCTGCCTTAACCTATAACGATGGTACTTTACTCAGCAGCGATGTTCCTGGACCGTATGAAGTTGCAAAACGTACAATTCAAATCAGCACACCCAAGGGCGGACAATACGAAGTTGTGTTACCGGACGGTACCAGGGTTTGGTTAAACGCAGCCTCTGCTCTTAAATTTCCAGTTAGCTTTGCAGGTTCTTTAAGCAGAGAGGTTGATTTAAGTGGTGAAGCATATTTTGAAGTAGCCAAAGATAAAAGTAAAGCTTTTAAAGTCAGGGGATCGGGGCAGGTTGTAGAAGTCCTGGGCACGCATTTTAACATCAATAGCTATGAAAATGAGGCTGGTGTAACCACAACTTTATTGGAAGGATCGGTCAAGGTTAATGCGGCTGTTCTTGTTCCGGGCGAACAATCTGTGCTTTCTAAGCGCGGACTGATCCGTATTGCACCTGTAGCTGTAGATCAGGTGGTGGCCTGGAAAAATGGGGCCTTTCAGTTCGATGAAACAGATTTCGCTTCTATCATGAGGCAATTGGAACGCTGGTATGATGTGGAAATCAAGTACAAGGGTGCCGTACCCGACATTCATTATACAGGAAGGATTCCACGTAAAAGTAAAATATCGGAAGTGCTGGAGATGCTGGAAGAGACAGGATCTGTACGATTCAAAATTGACAATAGAACAGTTTTTGTGAATAAAAGATAAATACAACGATAAAAAAGAAAGGAGAAATACAGCGGATAAAAGATTTACTAAACCCAATAAGACAGGAATTGCCTCTAAAAAAGAACGGACTCCGACTGGCATCGAAATCCGTAATTCTGGGCATTCCTGAGATTAATTTTGCGAAACCAACTCAATTAAAACCCAAAACCAAACGAAGGTATGAAACTATTTACGCAATCCCGAAAGATTGCTTTACAAACGCTATTGCCCAAAGAAAATGGGCAGTTAAAAAGAATACTAAGAATCATGAAGCTAACTGCTGTTCTCATTCTTATAGCCTGTTTACAGGTTGGAGCCACCACATATGCACAAAAAGTTACCTTGAAAGCGCATAACGTGGCGCTGGAAAATGTACTGAAAGAAATCAAAAAGCAAACGGGGTATACTTTCTTGTACAGCAATGAGCTGATGAAGAAAGCCAATAAAGTTTCTGTTGAACTGAATAACGTGGTGATTAAGGATGCTTTGAATGATGTTTTTAAAGCACAACCTTTGAATTATAGTTTCAATGAAAAGACAATTCTGATCATCGAGAAGCGAGCCTCAATTTGGGATAAGGTGAATGACATCCTGATGCGGATGCGGGTTCAGGGTAAGGTTGTTGATTCTGTAGGTAACCCCTTGGCGGGGGCGAGTGTTAAAATTTTAGGGCAGAATGTTTCGCGCTCTACCAATAGCAATGGGGAATTTATACTTGAAAATGTGCAAAGCGGTGATGTGTTGCGGATTTCTTATCTGGGTTTTCAACCTGTAGATCGTCGGATCAACGGTAATGAAAACAAGTCTATTGTTGTCGTTTTACAAAGAGATATCACTCAGCTGCAGCAGGTGGCCGTTATTTCTACAGGTTATCAAAAAGTAAACAAAAGCCAGCTGACCGGAGCAGCAAGTACCATTGGCGAGAAGGATTACAACCAGCGTGTAGCCGTAACGGGTAATTTTTTAGAAAATCTGGAAGGTAAAGTGCCTGGGTTAGTCTATAATGGTATTTCGGGCGAGATTTCTATCAGGGGGGTAAGTACATTTGACGCCGTTAAACGTCCCTTAATTGTGGTCGACGGCTTTCCTACTGAAATCGATCTGAGTACCATTAACCCAAATGATGTGGTTTCTGTATCTGTACTTCGTGATGCTGCTGCTGCTTCTATTTACGGTGTACAGGCATCTAACGGGGTAATTGTTGTAGAAACCCGTCGTGGTAAATCCGGTAAACCCGTATTTAATTTCAGAAGCACTTTCGCATTTCAATCTAAACCGGATTTTGGTTATATGAAATACATGGGCTCTGAAGAATTTGTACAGTTGAACAGAGACTATGTGAAAACAGGTAACGATGCAAGTTATTTTTATGACGATTATACCCCAATGGATCCGGTAAGGAAAGTATTGTTTGATCAGGAGGATGGATTATTGACGGAACAACAAGCCAATGAAAAAATTGCTGCCATTGGATCTTACAATAATTTGTCTGATTATAAACGCCTGTTTTATCAGAATCGTTTAGTCAAACAAATCAACCTGGATGTAAGTGGCGGAGGTGATAAAAGCACGTATCTTTTAGGATTGAATTATGTAGGTGAAAGACCTGACGAAATCAGATCTAAAAATAATCGCTTCATTTTGAATGTCGCCAATACCTATCAGTTTAACAAAACTTTCTCCTTTGATTTTAAAGGTATTTACACCAAAAACCAGCAGGAATCTGGCAAAACGGCACCATACGCTGATTTGCTTCCATATGATCGTTTAACTGATGCCAACGGAACTGCCTTACCAGCTACATTTGGAGAGCTTAAGGAATCATTTTATGCCATCAATGCAGCGTACAATGCCAAAGCTAAGGCAGTTGGTTTGTATGATCAGGCTTATTATCCTTACGAAGAGTTGTTTGCCAACACCAACAAACAATCTTTAAATTCATTCAGAGGTCAGGGACGCTTGAATGCGAAAATTACCAGCTGGTTGAATTTAGATCTGGGCGGAGCTTATGAAAACGAGCAGGGGGTAAATGACCAGCTTCGGACGGAGAAAGCGTACAGTGTGCGTTACCTCATCAATTCTAAAGCAAAAAAAGATCCGGTAAAGGGTACACCTTTATTTATTGATTTGCCAAAAGGTGATTTTTTAACCAAACAAACACTGAGAAAGGTTGATTATACCCTGCGTGGACAGTTTAATGCCAACTATTATTCCAAAGACAGCAAGCACAACATCTCCGGTATTTTAGGGATGGAGCAAAGAAAAACCCAGTCAGACTCCTATAAAACCACTTTTTTTGGATATGATGGTCAATCGCTCATCAACAAACCCGTTAACCTGCAGGTTCTGAATTCTACCATCACCCCCGTGTTTCCTGAGGTGGGTAGTTATGGATCCAGGTTTAACAGTGCCAGCTATTATAGTGAAACCTATGATGACCGGAGATTTCGTTCGTTGTATGGACAGGCTACTTATGTGTACGACCGTCGTTATGTGGCAACGGGAAGCTTGCGTATCGACCAGTCGAACCTTTTCGGGGTAGATCCAAAATATAAAAACAAGCCATTGTGGTCTGCCGGCTTAAACTGGGTAATTAATGAAGAGGCTTTTATGAAGCCCCTGGAATGGGTAAACACGCTACAACTTCGCGCGGCAACCGGATTTAATGGAAATGTGCCAAGTAGTTTCAATGGCCCGTTCTTGTTGTTGAATTCCAGATTGAATACCATGTTTAGTTCGACGGAGTTATTTTACGATGTACTTTCACCGGAAAATCAATCCATCCGTTGGGAAACTACACACAATTACAATGTGGGGTTAGATTATGGATTATTGGACAATCGCTTGACGGGATCGGTAGATGTCTACTATAAAAAAACAAAAGATGTATTCGGAATTCTGTCTGCAGATCCGACACTTGGATTTAACCAGTATAACGCAAATACTGCTGCTATAGAAAATAAAGGTTTGGAATTGATGATCAGTAGTTTGAACGTAGCTACTTCAGGTTTCAACTGGCGCACAGGTTTGACGGCTGCTTTCAATAAAAATAAAGTACTTGCCGTTCAGCCTAAAGACAAAACTTCGTCTTATGACATTGTTACCGGAACTGATCTTCAGAAAGGATATCCGATGAATGCCGTTTTCAGTTATAAATATGCAGGTTTAAATGCATTGGGCCAACCTGGCGTGTACGATCGGAATGGCGACATTAAAATTATGAACACCTATGGTGATGCCATCGTGGATGTGGATTTTGAAGACCTGAAATACAGCGGTACAACAACCCCCAAATATGTCATCGGATTAAATAATCAATTTACCATTGGTGCATTTGATTTCTCTTTCCTGTTTATGTACTACGGAGGGCATATTATGCGCGTACAAGCACCCAATCCGGATGATATGAATTACAATTTCCCGTTACAGGGTTCTGCCGGTTACTGGAAAGTAAAAGGGGATGAGCTTAAAACCAATATACCCGGATTTCCTGAGTACGGAACTCCAGGGGATTTCAGTTATGCGGCCAGATATGGATATACCTACGGAGATACTTTTGTCAGGAAGGCTGATTACATCAGATTGAGGGATGTAATTTTGACCTATAACCTGAAAAATGCCATGCTCAAAAAGATTGGATTGAGCAACAGCCAGATCCGTTTTCAGGCTCAGAATCCATTTAAATATACGTTTAGTGGTAATGATGTGGATCCAGAGTTTATCGACAAAAGAACTGGTGAGCGGAGTTTACCACAGCGTCCGTTCTACAGTTTGACCTTGTCAACGAACTTTTAACGATCCATATTATTTTAAAATATTTTACTGTTAATCACAAACACATGAAAAAAATATTATACTGCATTTTTAGTGCACTTGTGCTGTTTAGTCTGAGCTCCTGCAAGGACTTTTTAGAAGTAAAGCCAAAAGGGGTAATCCTTCCTGAAAAGGTTTCAGATTACGAAAGTATGCTGTTCTCATTTACCATGACGCAGACTTTCCCTTCTGCATTATTATATTGTACAGACGACTTTTATGGGGATTATAGTGCTGTAGATAGAAGTATTGCCGCAAACTCGTATTACTGGCGCGAGGAACTGGATCTGAACGATCAGGTAAGTCCTGTAATCTGGGGGCAGTTGTACCGCGTGATTTACGATGCCAATGTTATTGTTAAGCATGTGATGGCTGCAAAAGATGGCAGCACGGAGAAGAAAAAGGAAGTACTTGCCGAAGCGCTATTGGTTCGTTCGGATGCCTATTTTACCTTGCTTACGGCTTTTGCCAAGGCTTATGACCCAGCAACAGCAGCAAACGACTTGGGATTGCCACTTGTCTCCTCTACTGTTGTCACAGAAACAGCTCCGGGCAGGTCTACATTAAAATCAACAATGGACACCATCATCAGCAATGCGCTACAGGCAGAAAAAGACCTGCCTTTAAGTTCGATAAACCGTTATCGCGCTACAAAAGCCGGGGCACAGGGCTTTCTGTCCAGGGTTTACCTGTATATGGGGGATTACCCAAATGCTGCGAAATATGCAGATCTGGCTTTAAAGGCAAGTCACGCTCTGATAGATTACAATGCGATTTCCAGTAAAAATGGCATACCGATCTCAGATTTAAATCCAGAGATTTTGTGGCAGCGGGCCAGTGAAGAATACGGCGTGCCTACTTTTATGTTGTATTCCGATCAGTTGAAAACGTTTTTTAATGCGAACGATATCCGTTATACCTTTCTAACGGTGAGCAATTCCAAAGGTTTGAACCGGGCTGCTCCTCCTGGGCGGGCAAATTTTGGTGTGACCTTTCCGGAGTTGTACCTCACAATTGCAGAAGCCGCTGCACGTACAGAAAATATTGGCAGGGCAATGGAAATGCTCAATAAAATCAGAAAAGTGCGGATCAAAACTGCCGCTTATCAGGCCGCCACAGCGGCCAATCCTGAAGACGCGCTTACCCTTGTACTTGCCGAACGCAGAAGGGAACTGGCTTATAGCGGATTGCGGTGGATGGATATGAAGCGGTTGGATAAAGAAGGACGTATGCCTGAGGTAATCCGGACCAATAAGCAAACCGGAACGGTGCTGGCCACTTTAAAACCGCATAGCAAAATGTATACTTTGCAGATACCGGCGAGGGTAAGACAGTTTAATCCTAAAATGGAAATCAATTAAAGAAACCAATGATGAATAAAATTAAATTATTAGCCCTGTTGTGTTTTGCGGGGGTTGTTGATGCTGCTGCTCAAAGCGGATCTATACGTTTACACGGTAAGCTGGAAAAACCTGGATTAGATAGCATGTATCTTTCTGATGTTTCCGGACGGATCAAATCCATTCCGGTTGCCAAAGACGGTACTTTCAATGCCAATCTGCCAAAGATCAATAAGGGATTTTACGCACTGACCGAAATAGGTAATGTATTTCTTGAGCCGGGATATGATTTGACTGTTGCATTTTCACCGCTTAAAGGATATACTTTTTCAGGAAAGGGTTCACTTGAAAACAACTTAATTCCGGAAATACAAAAATCCATTACCAGGTTTCTTCCGGTAAAAAGAAGAGGGGAGAATTATGAATTGTATGACGTTCCGGTGCAAAAATATATTGCGGGAATAGCCGATTATAAAGCGCTGGTACCTAAGCTGGCCTCAGCTTCAAAAGATGAGTTTTTCAAACGGATTATAATCGGTGATGCCGATGCGTATACACGTGATGTTTCAGGTTTGTATACCTTGTATTATGGCGTGGATTCAGCAAAACAAGCTCGTTTTTATAAAATACTGGAAGCTCCCGGAGATCATTCAAAGCTCAAATGGGATTCTCTTTTCAATGACATGTACAAGGTGAAAATGACAGCTGAAGAAAAGCGGAAAATGGAAGCTTTTACTACTGAGGGCCTGGATTTAAACAATGAAGAATTGTATCGCAACTCTGCGATGTACCGTAGCCTGGTTACAGCTGGTATTGGTAAGTTGAAGTACAAGCCTAAATATAGTAACTTGTTAAAAGGCAATACCCGGGGCCTGGTAGAACTGGCCATCATTAATGATCTGCTGACCAATCCTTTTATCAAATCTTCTGCTCAATATTATGAAGTCAGCAATTTGATTAAACAGGGCGGAAATGCAGCACTTATCGATTCTGTATACCTGGATTATGCGGCTAAAGCTGAAAATAAAGCTTATAAAAAGCAACTGGAACAGGTTTATAACAATTATAAACGATTTTCTGATCATGCCCAGGCGCCAGCATTTGATTATGAACAGCCCAATGGAGATCGGGTATCTTTAACTTCTTTACTCGGAAAATATGTGTACATTGATGTATGGGCTACCTGGTGTGGACCATGTAAACGTGAAATTCCGCACCTGACAGAAATAGAAGAAAAGTATAAAAACAAAAATATTCATTTCGTGAGCCTTTCCGTAGATGTTCAGAAAGACAAGCAGAAATGGAAAGATTTTGTAGCAGATAATCATTTGAAAGGAATTCAGTTGATCGCTGATCGCGCTTTTGATGCTGATTTCGTTAAAAAATTTAACATCAATTCCATTCCGAGATTTATATTGATCGATCCAAAAGGAAAAATTGTCTCTGCAAACGCCAAAAGACCTTCAGATCCTGAATTACAGAAGCAATTTGACGAGCTGTTGAACTAAAACGGCTTTTGTATCCCATTGTTTTTTTACCAATCCCTTGTCGTCATTATAATTCCCCTGGCGGCAAGGGATTTTGTTAATTTTTAATGCTTAACTTTGAGGTGTTATGGTCATTCCATGAACTATTTCAAATAAATAATGAAAAATAAGCAACGTTCTTTTCTACTGATCTTCGGGCTAATCATTTTGTTTATTGTCTTATTGTTTAGAAACTCTGTCATTCAAAGATCTGAACAAAAGACGCTCCTCGCTACATTAGCTGAACTGGAAACCAATAATATCAACGTTTCCAGGTTGGATACCATTACTTTAAGTTTACAAACTGCCGAGAATAATTTCAGGATGTACACCGCTTTGTGGAAACCTGAATACTTTGTCAGGTATACTTCAGAAATTAAATTTATCTCTGGTATGCTGGAGCGTATTGCGCAACAGGATCAGGAACAGATTTCCGGTGCCATAGTCGATGACCTGAAAAGCAAGCGTCACCAGATGGTTTTATATGGCGAAATCAAAAAACTGGTTGACTCGATAGCCAATATCAGTTTACAAATCAATACCGGGGACATCAACGAAAGACTGTTGACCGTAAAGCCTTATCCCATACCAAAATATAGAAAAACAGTAGTTGTTGAAGAAAAAAAGAAGGAACCGGAAGCAAAAAAGAAGAAATTTTTTCAACGCTTAAAAAGTGCAATTTTAAACAAATCGGATCAAAAAGACAGTGCTGCGACACTCAAGAAAACGGAAACTTCCTACGTAAATATTGACAACGGGATTGAGGCCTACAATAAGAAGCAGCTGGAACGAATCAGCAAATACTATAAAAGCCTACTGGAAAAGCAACGGGACAATTATGTCAAACTTACTGATCAGGAACAGCGGATTTTAAAACTGAATGAACGGATCTTTGCCAATATCAAACGCTTGTTTAACGAGTTTAAGGATAACGAAGCAACGGGAAAGGCGCTGAGGGCCGTCGCATTAAAAGACCAGGCTAGGAACTCGTTGGCGGCTATCGATTTTTCAGATAAAATGAACTTTGCATTGAACATTTTATCTTATGTTGTGATTTTGTTGTTGCTTTATAAGCTTTATCGCGCGTACGACAGGACACTTAAAGCCAATAGGCTGGCCGCTGAACAGGTGGTTAGTAAATCCCGCTTCTTTACCAACATCAGTCACGAAATGCGAACTCCGCTAAACGCCATTATCGGCGTTTCGGAACAACTCAAATCGACACCTTTAAATGAAGATCAAAAAGCGATGTCAAAGCTTTTAGATACCTCATCGTCCATGTTGTTGTCTGCTGTAAACGAAGTGCTGGATTTTTCGCGACTGGAAACCGGAAAATTGTCTTTGGCTAAGACGCCTTTCAGTTATAAACGAATTTTATCAGAAATTGTAGATACGACAAAAGTACTTGCCGACCAGAAGAACCTGCTGCTGGAGCTGGACCAAACCAAAGCAAAGGATCTGATTTTGTATGGTGATCCGTACCGGTTGAAACAGATTGTGATGAACCTGACTGCAAATGCCATTAAGTTCACTGATAAAGGCAAAGTAACCATTAAAGTGGGGCTGAAAGAAGTGAATGCCGAACATGTCACCTTGCTGATTAGCGTGATTGACACTGGTATTGGCATATCAGCAGATAACCTGAGTGTGGTGTTTAACGAATTTTCGCAGGTGATCAATACCAAGCGGATAGATTGGCAAAAGGGATCTGGACTTGGCTTATCGATCAGCAAAAAATTGGTAGACCTGCATAAAGGCAAGATTTCTGTAGAAAGTTCAGTAGGCAAGGGCACGACCTTCCATTTGGAATTGCCTTATGTGATTGCTGCAGATCAGAAAGCAGGTATGGAAACACAACAGGCTCCTGTAATTAGCAGCGACAGGTTCAAAAATATTCATTTACTGGTTGTTGATGATTCGGAAATGAACCTGCTGGTGATCAAAATGATCTTCAAAAAACTGGGAATTAGTTTTGATACCGCTGTGGATGGATTTGACGCTTTAAGCTGCATAGAAGGGCGACAGTATGATATGATCCTCACAGATATTCAAATGCCTAAAATGGATGGTTTAGAGTTGACTCAAAAGATCAGGGCGATTGATGATCGCGCAAAATCGCATGTGCCGATTATCGCCATTACTGGCCAGATTTCTGCGGAATCACATGCGATTTATTTGTCCTCCGGTTTAAATGATTACATCATCAAGCCTTTTTCCGAAACGGAATTGATGGAGAAAATTCTGGATTACCTGCCTTAATTCATTGCCGGATCAGGAGAATCAGTTGAGTAAGATACCCAAGGGCTGCTGGTCATCGGCCAATGGTGCTGCTTTCCAGAAAAAGTTTAAGTTTTTAGGATCAGCGTAACTGGGTTTCTGGTGGTAAATGTGGCCGCCGGTAGCTTTGTTGTAAAAGGACTCCACTTTACCGGATTCATAAAAATTGCAGTGGTCAACCAGCAGCTGATCCCAACGATATTCCTGGAACTGTATAGAGCGTCCGCCCTGACCACTGAAAGAAAAATTACTATTGGTAACCGAAGCCTGCTGTGCCCCAATCAGGCGGATTACAGTGCCTTGTTCACGGTTCTCC
>Ga0247805_1001023_pt1 | contig 13748 bp, 10 predicted proteins | sample UWRJL044104R1_FD_180930 | JGI IMG/M metagenome (GOLD analysis project Ga0247805, IMG submission 180930) | Plant litter microbial communities from Arlington Agricultural Research Station in Wisconsin, United States - UWRJ-L044-104R-1 | ecosystem: Environmental > Terrestrial > Plant litter >... | reverse complement strand
AACGCTGTTATCCGCCCCAAGCTGCCAGCGGCCACTGGAATCGATGGTTACGGAATTGCCATTGACGATATTCCCGTTCAACTGCCCGTGATTGCGCAGCACCACGTTGAGGGTGCTGGTGTCATCGGCGACGAAATCGCCGGAGAGGGTGCTGTTGATCACTTTTACATTCGCGGTGCTTTCTGACTGGACATTAATGAGTAATCCCGAATCTGACTCAAGGCTGGATCCATCGCGAATTATTATGTCCGCTGTCGTTTGTTGAGCCCTGCTGCTAAGCCTATCAACCACTATCGCCGCCCCGGCCGCACCGCTTATTAAGGAATTACTAATATCCAGGTGGTTTTCCTGCGTGGTTATGTTAGATGCACCGTTAACTATGTAGATACCATTGACTTCACCCTTGATACTACTGTTGTCCGTGACATGCGCGACACCGCCGCTAAGACGCATACCACCGGCTTTAGGCGCACCATCAGCACTTACGCCTTTCACTACTGAATTGGCGAGCCAAATCTCCCCGGTTGCGCCGACACCCAGCCCGTAAAATCCCCCAGTGATGGAGCTATTAGTAACATGAGCTTGAGAGCGCGTTATCAGATCGGTTTCAGTAAGCAGCAGTTGCAAACCCAGCCCTTGTGCATTCTCAACCGTTGTGCCGACTAGTTTCAGGTCTCCAGAGCTTACAGCAATCCCATTCCTCACTAATCCAGCATTAACATAGACCTCTGAATGACTCATAGCGATGGCGCTGACGACTCCACCTTCCAAGACATTCAATACGCCACCGTTCGTCACCAAATAACTCTGAGAGGGCGTCGAAGAATCCACGTTAACAATAGTGTCGTCGACTGGTACGAAGGACTCATCGGATTTCTTCGGCTTGGACAGGTCATAACTATCCATGGCCGCTAAGTTAGCAAGTTCAAGCGCTATCGGCTTATAGCTCACCTGTTGGGCCCAAAGCGCTGGCGAAATCATCCCCATCGCCAATGCTAAAATATTTGGCTTCGCTCCTAATAGCAAAATTTCCCTGAATGACGGCACATCGCCTCCGATATCTGTACATGGAAAGCGACGAGTATGGGCGCGCTGCCGACAACTAGAGAAATTGGCCAAAAAATATTGAGTAGGAAATATCCGAAAAGTACGAAGTCCGCGGACTACATCCCCGGCTCTGAAACGCTAGCAAAACCGAAGATTCGCGACCTGAAAAGCGCATGACTTTATTACGACATACAAATATTCATCTTACACCGGCCTAGCTTTCCTACAAAAACGAGGTTCTTGCTTCGTTGACAGGCCCGAGAAAAAGCTATTATTTAAATCAGGAATTGGCACTCCACCACTTCATAAAGATCCTGTCGGACGCACCCAAGTCCGAACAAAAAAAGCGAACTCAAGGAATCAACATGTCCAACATTAAAACAGCACCGACCATCATCCACCCTCGTACCAGTCGAGAGCCGCTGCCATTAAAAGCACCCGACGTCGCAGTAGCATTTCATGACGCCGACAATCTAGGGTTGATTCCCGTGACGAACCTGAATGCGCCTGTAATTGTCGACCTCGAAGTGTGGGACGCCGCCGAACCAGGATATACCTATCAATTAACATGGAACGGAACTCCGTCCGGACCGGAAAAGGTCATTCAGGCAAGTGAGAAACCGGGCGATCCCCTTACTCTCGAGATACCCGTCGACTTTCTCAAAGAGGGCGTCCATCGACTGACGTACCGGACCTACAGTCCTGCAGCCGACTCAGAAAATTTTTCCGACGAGTTTCCGATAGTTATCGACCGTACAGCTCCTGGCATGCCTCAGCTCGCCGCAATCCAGTTCCCTGTGGAAGTTCAGAATGGCCTGACGGCCGTTGAGTTGACCCAGTTGGGCGATAAGCTTGAGGTTCAGGTTGCTGGGTACACTGGCATGGCGAAGCATGACGTCATCCACACGTACTGGGGTGAGGTCGCCGGTCCGATAGCTGTCGTAGACCAAAATGACATGGGCCTCAACAAAGTTGTGTTCGACTTCGAGCGGGACTTTCTTGAATCAATTACATCCGGAAGCCACGATGTAATCTATCGGGTCGTAGACAGGGCGGGCAACATTTCTGAGGAGTCGCTTGCGGTAAACGTGTTGCTGTTGCTTGAGGAGATTCCGGAAAACTACCCTGCACCTCTACTTGACCCTGCCATTGGATCATTGATCGACTACATGGAAGCCAAGCCCGGAGTACAAGTTGATATTCCACACTACCCAGGGGCGGCAGCGTTTGATCAAATTACACTGCACTGGGGCAGTGATTATCCGATGCTCCCGGTTCAAATCCCGGCGGGGAATGAAAACGAAGATATTGTGCTTTCCTTGAAGGTTCCTTACGAAACCTTAGCCGTGGCGCCCATCGGCCATGTTTCGATCACATATACCGTCACTCGTCAGAATCAGTTAAATGGAACTTCTCTGCCTACTGACGTAGATGTGTACCTGACCTTGCCAGTACCTGAACCCTCCGAAGCGCCAATTATTCAGGGGACCAGCCTTGCAAGTCCAAACAAGGACGATAACTTCATTGATGAGGAAGATTACGAATACAACAGCAGGGCGATCATCCGCTGGACCGAATCATTCAAAGTGAATGATGACATCCATCTTTTCTGGGGCGATCAGCAGCGACTGCAATGGTACCAAATTAAAGAAGAAGATCTGATTGCTGCAGCGGATCTCGTCATTCCAGTCGCCAACTCGATTATGAAAGCGCAGGGCACTGGAGCCGAAATCCCGGTCCGTTACGCGGTAGCTCGACAGGGCAACCCTAACTTAACCCTATCACCAACTCAGCTGGTTACCGTCCGCTCAAAAGAAAATCTTCCGGGTGGTCCCGAAGGAATCGAAGGCCCGACATTCAAGTTGAACCCGGCTGGCTATATCTCTCAGAGCGTGGCACCTGATGGTACTGATGGGTACGTGGTGCCTTACGCTAACATCGCAGAGAATCAAAAGTTATTTTTCACCTTCAAAGGCTTTGATAGAGAAAACAACCCGATCGATTCCGCCACCTACACCGCCAGTCGTGAGCTCGATGACCAAGACATACTAAACGGGTACAGCTTTCGAGTTCCGTACAATATTTTGAGAACCATTTGTCGCGGATTTTGTGAAGCCTATATCAGGGTTGATCCAGCCCCTGATAGTAACCAAAGTTCAGTGACATCAAAAGTCACCCGCGTACCTGTCGAGATGCGCGAGTCGAGCGAAGCAGTCTGTTCCATTAACTAATCAAATTAGCAGACAGGTCCGGTTTAACCCGACCTGTCTGCCTATCATCAAGAGGTAACATCAATGACATCGCAACAACTCACCCGTGCAAGCGCCCCAATTCCGCTAGCACTGCCAACCATTCCAGCAGCACTCGCGGAAGGATTAATCCCTAACGATGCGTTGACCACGCCGATTACTGTTAACTTTCCAGTCTGGCAGGCAGCTGAGCCGCAATACACTTATCAGCTAGTGTTTGATGGAGAGCGTGTCCTGCCGGAAAAGGAAATCCTATCGACGGACAAGCCTGGCGACTTGCTGACCGTACAAATCCCGGTTTCGCTGCTCTCAGAGGGTACTCATGCCGTGTCGTATCGTGTCTACAGCCCGTTCAGCGACTCTGAAGTTTTTTCCGGCACAACCCCAATCCAAATCGACCGAACCGCCCCAGGCGCCCCTCAACTCGCCCCTATTATCTTCCCCGACGTCATCCAGAACGGCCTCACCTCCGCCGAGCTGGAAGGCCTCAACAACATCCTTCCCGGCAAGATCGCGGGCTACAGCGGCATGGCTGCAGGGGACGAAATCCGCACCTACTGGGGTTCGATGGAAGGTCCGATGACCGTCGTTGATGCCAACGATATGGGCCTAAACCGGGTGATGGTGGACTTCACCCGTCCGTTCATGGAACTGTCGGACTGCCAGACCTCTGCGGTCACCTACACCGTTACCGACCGCGCGGGCAACGTGTCGATGGTCTCTGATCCGGTAATGATCCAGCTTGACCTGGGCATGCGCCAACCTCTGCCGGCACCGGTGATCCGCGAAGCCGAGGGTCAGATTCTGGACCCGGCCGATGCGGTGAATGGCGCCACATTAGTGATCGGTGCCACGGCTGATCTGCGCGAAGGCGAAACGGTCATCGCTCAGTGGAACGGTCCGAAGGGTAACGATCGCCAGGAGAAGCTCATTTCCGCCGCCGAAGCCGGTCAGGCGTTGACTCTGGTGTTCCCTGGCAGCGTAGTCACGATAAACGACGGACAAAATGTCGAGGTGGTCTACACCGTGACGCGTACCAGCGGCATCGTGCAGGAATCGGCCAAACTTGCGCTGAAGATCATGAGCGCCGCGCTGGAACTGCCTGCGCCAACCGTCGACACAGTAGGCCCGGACGGCATTCTGCGTCCTTCACTGATTACCGGCTGGGACGCGATCGTGCGTGTCAGTTATCGCGGGATGGACCCTCGGGATATGGTGCGAGTGCGATGGGTCGGCGCGCGTACGTTCGAGACCATGATGATGAATGTCGGTGGTATGACTGAACTGGTTTTCGGCGTACCCAAGATGCTGATCGAGATGAGTATCGGCAGCACCGCGACGCTGACCTATATCGTGACGCGCAATGGCGTCGACATGGAGTCCGTGCCGCTTCAGCTGTCGGTGCGCGAGGGGATTATGTTTGACACGTCTCCGGTGACCCTGGCCGGTAAGATCTACCTGCTGCCCGCTCATCCGGATTTGCTGCCGACATTCCCGAGCGGTACCACGGTCCATCGCATCGCCAGCGGCGGTCGACCTCCTTATACCTATTCGACCAGCGATGCGAAGGTGGCCGTCGTGGCAGCGTCCGGCTGGACGTCGGTGCGCGGCAACGGCGTGGCAACCATCACGGTCACCGATTCAGCGGGCGAACAGCAGAGTTACGACGTAACCGTCACCGGCGTCATCGAATGCCACGGCGTGGGCTCCGGCAACTACACCCAAATCTCCAACGCCGCCAACCGCATCGGCGGGCGCATCCCGAGCATCCACGAGCTGATCGAGATCTATAACGCCTACGGCAACCGCTGGCCAATGGGCAACGCCAACTATTGGTCGTCCACCGTCGCCAAGAACGTGTTCGGCGCGAAGTGGTATTACGTGAAAAACCTCAACACCGGAAAGGACTACAAACTGCTCCACATCAATTCCAGTCTGGGCGTCGCTATTCGCTAATTCGCTGTTTTAGCTAAATCGCGAATCAGCCAATCACGCGACCCGGCAAGCTTCAGACACGTAGGCAGCACCCCCTTTCAAAGACGTCGTCGCCCCCCGACGGCGTCTTACACGTGCAGCGCCCACATCGCCCCAAAAATCCATTCACGGAAAGCTCAGAAAAATGCCCGTAAAACCTCCTCTTCAACGCCCGCATGCACCGGTGGCGCGCGGCACGTTCAGCGCCACGGTCAATGGTCACCCCTTCATCACCCACCGCCTGAGTGCCATGGCGTGTCTGCGCCCGGGCCGGTCGGATCCGACCACGTGCCGAATCTGGAAGATCCTCGCCACCGGCACGGTTCGTCGGCACCGCACCATGATCGGCCTGTTCATCGATCAAACGGTGCAACCCGGCAGCTACAACCTGCTGCGCAACGAACAGATCACCGTGATCTATCACCTGACCCCCACGCGCATGGCGAAGATTTATCACTCCCGCGATTTGCAGCAAGGCAACCTCACGTTGCTGGGCTGCGATGCAGCAGCCGGCGCGCTGCATGGCAATTTCGAGTTTGCGGTCCCGACCAAGGACTTTCACGTGACCGACGGCCTGTTCGACCTGGTTTGTGACCTGAACGCCGAGGAACATCCCGCTATCCGATCAGCCGACGCGCCATAAGCCCGGCGATTTCCTGCATGCACGCCTCGACAGTGAGGCCCGATGATTTCAACGGTTTGAGGTCATGGTTGGCGGTCGGTACCCAATGCACGTCAATGGCTTTCGACAGCTTGTACCCTTCAACCGCCTCTCGATTGCCCAACGCATCACGTTCGCCCTGAACGATCAGCGTCGGCGTCCGCAGTTCCGCCAGGTGCGCGACCCGCGGCTTCTCGGGTTTAGCTGCCGCGTAGAACGGATAGCCCAGACAGAACAACCCATCGGCTTCCACGTCGTCAGCAATGACGCTGGCCATGCGTCCGCCCATGGATTTGCCGCCGATCGCCACCCGCCCGCTCACACCCCCACGCACGGCGGCGTACACCCGATGCCAGCACTCCAGCAACTTCGGTTGGGGATTGGGCGGTCGTCTACGCCCGTCGATTCGGCGCTGGGCCATGTAGGGGAATTCAAAGCGCAGCACGCCAACACCCAAGGCCGCCAGGCGCGTGGCGATGTCGTTCATGAAGTCGCTGTCCATCGGGGCGCCCGCGCCGTGGGCGAGAATCAGCGTCGAGGGCGCGTCCGCCGCCGGGCCGGTTGGCGCATCCCAGATCCAGCCGTGTTCTTGCGCCAGTTGCGCGCAGTGATCAGCCGTTCGCTTCGCCGCCTGTTGTTTGCTCATGCCGGTCTCTTTTTCAAAACTTCGCTCACCCCCCAGTGAGGCGGGCACCACGGCCGGCATTATGCAGCAACCTCGGCGCGCCATGACCCTGTCCGCCGATTGCCCTGTCCCGACAGCAAAGGTTCAGCTCCCGGGCGTTAGTCTGGCTGGGCACTTCGGCAACAAGCACCGAACCCTGAGCGCCCCAACCTGCACACAACCGGGCGGTTTCATCGACGGAATATGCTTTTTGTCCGCGCCGGACGATTACCCGTGACGATCGCCGGCTTTCTGCCAGCTCGGGCCAAATATTTTTTGGGCGGAAAAAAGCGCCAATGTCAGCGGCTTTTTGTATACAACTTTGCAGTCGAAATGCTCTCTCGATGCACAGGAACGGCAGGCAGAGAAGCGTTTCAGCTATCTCCGGAAATGGTTGATCGCCGCGTCCCGCCAGGGACGCGGCAACTTCACGTCGAGCGCGGCCAAGTGTCGCAGGCGCTGTTCCAAAGCCTTCCCTCCGCGATCATTCGCGTCTAAGCTGTGTCCGCACAGTGGACCGGCGACAGCTAGCCACAGGCCCAGCAACAAGATTGTGCCCGGCAACGCAACCCTCTTGCAGACAAGCAGCCTCAGCGCTGTTTTCACCCGCAGGGTTGTATCCAATCCCTCCCACTCACGCGCGCGATCCAGCTCGACCTGTCTTCCTTCCCCAGGCCTCTCAGCCAGAACCCCTCCACGCTTCGGCGACCGGGCGTCTGCGTGCACCGCGTCTCTCGCCTCCGTCGATCCTCAACCACGCCACTGCGTGACGGGCTACGCGCGATCGAAGATGCGGCTGTTACCACACTAATAAAATACACACCGTGGAACCTGACATGAGCACAGCACCCCGCCCGACTGCTTATAACTACAAGGTCGTCCGCCAGTTCGCCATCATGACGGTGGTCTGGGGCATCATCGGCATGGGCATGGGCGTGTTCATCGCCGCCCAGCTCGTCTGGCCTGACCTGAATTTCGGATTACCGTGGACGACATTCGGTCGCCTGCGTCCCCTGCATACCAACCTGGTGATTTTCGCGTTCGGCGGCTGTGCCTTGTTCGGCACGTCCTATTACGTCGTCCAGCGCACCTGTCAGGCGCGGCTGATTTCCGATGGCCTGGCGGCCTTTCATTTCTGGGGCTGGCAGGCGGTAATCATCGGCGCCATCGTCAGCCTGCCGATGGGCTACACCACCACCAAGGAATACGCCGAGCTCGAATGGCCGATCGCGATCCTGCTGACGATTGTCTGGATCGCCTACGGCGCGGTCTTCTTCGGCACCATCGTCAAACGCAAGACCCAACACATTTATGTCGCCAACTGGTTCTACGGCGCATTCATCGTGGTGACGGCAATGCTGCACATCGTCAACCACATCTCGCTGCCGGTGAGCCTGTTCAAGTCGTATTCGGCGTATGCCGGCGCCACCGACGCGATGATCCAGTGGTGGTACGGGCACAACGCCGTGGGCTTTTTCCTCACCACCGGCTTTCTCGGAATGATGTATTACTTCGTACCGAAACAGGCCGAGCGCCCGATCTATTCCTATCGCCTGTCCATCGTGCATTTCTGGGCGCTGATCACCCTGTATATCTGGGCCGGCCCGCACCATCTGCACTACACCGCCCTGCCCGACTGGGCGCAATCGCTGGGGATGGTCATGTCGATCATCCTGCTGGTGCCGAGCTGGGGCGGGATGATCAACGGCATGATGACCCTCTCCGGCGCATGGCATAAGTTGCGCACCGACCCGATTCTGCGCTTCCTCGTGCTGTCGCTGGCGTTCTACGGGATGTCGACGTTCGAAGGGCCGATGATGGCGATCAAGACCGTCAACTCGCTTTCCCACTACACCGACTGGACCATCGGCCACGTTCACGCCGGCGCGCTGGGCTGGGTGGCGATGATCTCCATCGGCGCCGTCTACCACATGATCCCGAAACTCTACGGCCGTGCGCAGATGCACAGCGTCGCCCTGATCAACACGCACTTCTGGCTCGCCACTGTCGGCACCGTGCTCTACATCGCCGCGATGTGGGTCAACGGCATCACCCAAGGCCTGATGTGGCGCGCCATCAACGACGACGGCACCCTCACCTACTCGTTTGTCGAAGCGCTGCAGGCCAGTCATCCGGGCTACATCGTGCGCGCATTGGGCGGAGGGATTTTCGCCAGTGGCATGCTGTTCATGGCCTACAACGTGTTCCGCACCATTCGTGCAGCGAACACGGAAGAAGCCGAAGCCGCCGCGCAGATTGCCGTCGTGGGGGCCCACTGATGATCAAGCACGAAGCAATGGAAAAGAACATTGGCCTGCTGTCGATCTTCATGGTCATCGCGGTGGCGATTGGTGGGTTGACGCAGATCGTTCCGCTGTTCTTTCAGGACGTCACCACCCAACCCGTCGAAGGCATGAAGCCGCGCCCGGCGCTGGAGCTCGAGGGCCGCGACGTCTATATCGCCAATGGCTGCGTGGGTTGCCACTCGCAGATGATCCGGCCGTTTCGCGCCGAGACTGAACGCTACGGGCATTACTCGGTGGCGGGCGAAAGCGTCTGGGATCACCCGTTTCTGTGGGGTTCCAAACGCACCGGGCCGGACCTGGCCCGGGTCGGCGGTCGCTACTCGGATGACTGGCACCGCGCGCATTTGTATAACCCGCGGGACCTGGTGCCGGAGTCGATCATGCCGGCCTACCCCTTCCTGGCGAACACCAGGATCGACGGCACGCTCACAGGCAAGAAGATGGCAGTGCTCCGCAGCCTGGGCGTGCCCTACACCGATGCCGACATCGCCGGCGCAGCCGACGCGGTGAAGGGCAAGACCGAAATGGATGCGCTGGTGGCCTACCTTCAGGGCCTGGGCACCCTCATCAAGAGCAAACGGTGATCGCCATGGACATGGGAACAATACGAGGCCTGGGCACCGTCGTCGTGATGGTGGCCTTCATTGGTCTGGCGTTGTGGGTGTTCAGCCCGCGGCGCAAGGCGGAATTCGACGATGCAACCCTGCTGCCGTTTGCCGATGATCCGGAGGCGATTGCGCAGGTCAGGCAGGCGCAAGACCAAAGCAAAGAGCACGCCCCCTCCAACGCCGAAAGGAGCCCGAAACCATGAGCACCTTCTGGAGCCTGTACGTCACGGTGCTGACCCTGGGCACGATCTTCGCGATGGGCTGGCTGCTGATCGCCACGCGCAAGGGCCAGCGCGCCGACACCACCGATGAAACCGTGGGCCATTCTTTCGATGGCATCGAGGAATACGACAACCCGCTGCCCAAGTGGTGGTTCTGGTTGTTCATCGGCACGATCATTTTCGCCCTGGGTTATCTGGCGTTTTACCCGGGCCTGGGCAACTGGAAGGGCTTGCTGCCGGGGTACGACTACGCCGACAACGAGAAAAAAATCCAGTTTTCCGACGGCACAACCGGCTGGACCGGCGTGCATGAATGGGAGAAGGAAATGGCCCGCTCCGAAGCGCGCTTCGGACCGATCTTCGCCAAGTTCGCGGCCATGCCCATCGAAGAAGTGGCCAAGGATCCGCAAGCGCTGAAGATGGGCGGTCGATTGTTCGCGTCCAATTGCTCGGTCTGCCACGGCTCCGACGCCAAAGGCGCCTACGGCTTCCCCAACCTCACCGACGCCGACTGGCGCTGGGGCGGCGATGCGCAGAGCATCAAAACCTCCATCATGAACGGCCGTCACGCCGTGATGCCGGCGTGGGGTGCGGTGATCGGCGATCAGGGCGTGCGCGACGTGTCGGCTTACGTGCTGACGAAGCTGAACGAGCGCGCGTTGCCGGCTGATGCGAACGCCGATCCGCTGGCAGGTGCGAAAACCTACGCCACCACCTGCGTCGCCTGCCACGGGCCCGAGGGCAAAGGCGTTGCTGCATTGGGTGCGCCGGACCTGACCCACCCCGGCGGGTTCATCTACGGCGCGAGCTTCGCCCAGTTGCAGCAGACCATCCAGTACGGCCGCCAGGGCCAGATGCCGGCGCAGGCCTTGCTGCAAGGAAACGACCGGGTGCACCTGCTGGCGGCTTACGTGTATAGCCTGTCCCATGGCGACGAACCGGCGACAAACTCCGAGTGAAGGATATCGCCGTCGCACACGCTGATGATTCGGCCCGAAGGGCGTAGGACGCTGCCATGAGCAATCAGATTCCGCTGCACAACGTCACGCCGCCGACTGAAAAGGACGGCGACACCGTTGACCTGTATGCCTCGCGGGAGAAGATCTACACCCGCGCGTTCACCGGAGTGTTCCGTAATCTGCGCATGGGTGGCGGCGTTGTGCTGTTCCTGCTGTATTTCGGCACAGTCTGGCTCAACTGGGGCGCGCATCAGGCGGTGTGGTGGAACCTGCCGGCGCGCAAGTTCTACATCTTCGGCGCGACGTTCTGGCCGCAAGACTTCATTCTGTTGTCGGGCATCCTGATCGTCAGCGCATTCGGCTTGTTCTTTATTACCGTGTTCGCCGGGCGCGTCTGGTGCGGCTATACCTGCCCCCAAAGCGTGTGGACGTGGGTGTTCATGTGGTGTGAAAAGGTCACCGAAGGCGACCGCCACCAGCGCATCAAGCTCGACAAGGCGCCCATGGACGCCAACAAGTTCGCGCGCAAGAGTGCCAAGCACGGCCTGTGGCTGCTGATCGGCCTGGTCACCGGCCTGACCTTCGTCGGCTACTTTTCGCCCATCCGCGAGCTGCTGGCGGACTTCTTCACCGGCGAGGCCGACGGCTGGTCGTATTTCTGGGTCGGCTTCTTCACCCTCGCCACCTACGCCAATGCAGGTTGGCTAAGGGAACAGGTCTGTATCCATATGTGCCCCTACGCGCGCTTTCAGAGCGTGATGTTCGACAAGGACACCCTGATCGTTTCCTACGACCCACGGCGCGGCGAGCCACGGGGTGCGCGCAAAAAAGACACGGATTACAAGGCTGAAGGCCTGGGCGACTGCATCGATTGCACGATGTGCGTGCAGGTCTGCCCCACCAGCATCGACATCCGCGACGGTTTGCAGATCGAGTGCATCGGCTGCGCGGCGTGCATTGATGCCTGCGACTCGATCATGGACGAGATGGACTACCCGCGCGGTTTGATCAGTTACACCACCGAGCACAACCTTTCCGGGCAGGTAACCCATACACTGCGGCCGCGGTTGATCGGCTATGGCCTGGTGTTGCTGGTGATGATCGGCGGGCTCACTGCCGCGTTTCTCACCCGCTCGCTGGTGGGTCTGGACGTCAGCAAGGACCGCACGCTGTACCGGGAAAACGCTGACGGCCGGATCGAAAACGTCTACAGCCTGAAGGTCATGAACAAGGACCAGATCGACCACATCTATCTGCTCGAGGCCACCGGGCTGCCGGACCTGAAGCTGCAAGGCCGTCGCGAGATCAGGGTGCCGGCGGGCGAGATCGTCAGTCTGCCGGTGCAGCTGTCGGTCGCGCCGAAGCAGCTGCCGTCGAGCACCAACGAGGTCAGTTTCAGCCTCAGGGCCATCGAGCACAGCGACACCGAAGTCCACGCCAAGAGCCGTTTCATCGGCCCGTCCATTCGCTGAGAGAAGTCGGAAATGACCGCAGTCACCGCAGCACTTCCCTGGCACCGGCAGCTATGGCCATGGATCATTATTGGCATCCTGACCTGCTCGGTGTCGTTGACCGCGGCAATGGTCACCATCGCCGTCACCCACCCGGACAACCTCGTCACCGACAATTATTACGAGGCCGGGAAAGGCATCAACCGCTCCCTCGATCGCGAGTTGCTGGCTCAGTCCCTCAACCTGCAAGCCCGTGTGGGCCTCGACGAACTGACCGGCGAAGTGGATGTGCAGCTGAGCGGCGCCAGTCAGCCGGAAACCCTGGTGCTGAACCTCATCTCCCCGACCCAGCCGGACAAGGACCGTAAAATCGTGCTGCCGCGTAACCCTTCGCAGCCGGGGCGTTACGTCGGGCAGTTGAGCGACAGGGTCGAAGGCCGGCGCTTCGTCGAATTGCTGGGGGTGGAAAACGCCCAGACCTGGCGCCTGTTCGAGGAAGAGCGGATCCTTCCCGGGCAGCCACTGACCCTGGGCGACGAACCGATTCAGGGCGCGGGCAGGCATTGACGTGAACGCCACTCAAATGACGGCCAACGAGATAAAAGCCCTGCGGTCTTGTTACCACTGCACGCTGCCGGTTCCGCCGGGCGCGCGCTTCGTCGCTTCGGTGCTGGGTGAGGCGCGGGAGTTCTGTTGCCCCGGTTGTGAGGCCGTGGCCCACGCCATCGTCGCTAGCGGCCTGGAAAGCTATTACCTGCATCGCAGCGAAGCGTCGGTCAATCCTCAGGTGTTGCCGACGCCTGTGGCCGACGAACAAGCCCTCTTTGATCGTCCCGACGTGCAGGCGCCCTTTGTCCGCCATGACACCCCCTCTGGCGATGTCGCCGGCGATATGGCTGAAACGACGCTGATGATCGAGGGCATCACCTGCGCGGCGTGCGGCTGGCTGATCGAGCGCCATCTGCGCACCTTGCCCGCCGTGGTCGAAGCGCGGCTGAACCTGTCCAATCACCGCCTGCACCTGCGCTGGCATGACCAGTCGATGCCCCTGAGCGAGGTGCTGGCCGAGCTGCGCAGCATCGGTTACGCCGGCCACCCTTATCAGCCGGACAAGACGACCGAGCAACTGGCCCGGGAAAACCGCCGCAGCCTGCGTCAACTGGGCGTCGCCGGGCTGTTGTGGTTTCAGGCGATGATGGCGACCATGGCGACCTGGCCTGAATTCAACATCGACCTCAGCCCCGAGATGCATACGATCCTGCGCTGGGTGGCGATGTTTCTGACGACACCCATCGTGTTTTATAGCTGTGCGCCGTTCTTCAAAGGGGCACTACGCGACCTGCGCGCCTGTCATCTCACGATGGACGTTTCGGTGTCGCTGGCGATCGGCGCGGCGTACCTCGCGGGCATCTGGACGGCGGTCACCGGCGTTGGCGAATTGTATTTCGACGCGGTCGGCATGTTCGCGCTGTTCCTGCTCACCGGCCGCTACCTCGAACGCCGCGCCCGGGAACGCACCAGCGCCGCGTCGGCGCAACTGGTCAATCTGCTGCCGGCGTCCTGCCTGCGGTTGAACGCGGACGGCCAGACCGAGCGCATCCTGACTGA
>Ga0247805_1001020_pt1 | contig 13767 bp, 10 predicted proteins | sample UWRJL044104R1_FD_180930 | JGI IMG/M metagenome (GOLD analysis project Ga0247805, IMG submission 180930) | Plant litter microbial communities from Arlington Agricultural Research Station in Wisconsin, United States - UWRJ-L044-104R-1 | ecosystem: Environmental > Terrestrial > Plant litter >... | reverse complement strand
TTGTTGCCGAATTCACAACAAACCTATGTCTGAAAAAAGAATTGAAAAAATCAAAAAAATAAACAGTCGTCACACCCAAATCCAAAGATATTTTTTTATTATTTTAGCGAAATAAAAATGTACTGAAACTAACCTTTTGAATATTGCTCACAAATCATTGATCATCAATTATTTAAACCCAATATTTGATCTAAATAATAACTTTTAAATGGGCTTAAATATGACAAGCGAAATCGATATAGTAAAAGTAGCCGCTTCAAAAATTGATTCAATTGATTTTGAAAATATTTCCTTCGGGACTACTTTCACAGACCATATGTTTGTTTGTGATTTCCGCGAAGGCAAATGGCAACAACCTCAGATTAAGCCTTATGAGCCGTTTTTACTGGATCCGTCAGCTAAAGTATTTCATTACGGACAAGCGATTTTCGAAGGAATGAAAGCGTATAAAGACGAGCATGATGACGTTTGGCTTTTTCGTCCCGACCAGAATATGGACCGTTTTAACAAATCGGCCAAACGCATGGCCATGCCAGAAGTTCCCGAAAATATTTTCATGAGCGGTTTGCACCAACTCATCGATCTCGAAAGAGAATGGGTAAAAAAAGGACTCGGAAATACTTTATACATCAGGCCGTTTATGATTGCCATCGGAAGCGGTGTTATTGCTGCACCTTCGACCCAATACCGTTTCATGATCATTCTTTCTCCCGCAAAATCGTATTATTCGGGTGAAGTAAAGGTCATCATTGCTGAACATTTTAGCCGTGCTGCAAATGGCGGAATCGGTGCTGCAAAGGCGGCAGGAAATTATTCGGCACAATTTTATCCAACAAAACTCGCGAACGAAAAAGGTTTCCAGCAAATCATCTGGACCGATGACGCCACGCATACCAAACTGGAAGAGGCAGGAACAATGAATGTATTTTTCCGCATCAACGATACTTTATTTACGGCACCAACCAGCGAAAGAATTCTTGATGGCGTAACAAGAAAAAGCTTGATTTCAATTGCAGAACGTGACGGAATCAACGTTGAAGTCCGTTCTGTACTGGTTTCAGAATTGGTTGAAGCCGCAAAAGATGGAAGCTTGAAAGAAGTTTTTGGTGCAGGAACTGCCGCAGTTGTCAATCCGATAGTAGGATTTTCATACCAGGATGTTTACTACGAACTTCCAAAAATCGAAAATTCATTTGCGTTGCAGCTTAAAGACAAATTAAATAGCATTCAGTATAAATTGGCTGAAGACACTTTTGGTTGGACAGTGAAAGTTTAGATTATAAACAATAATTGCGACATACAGATTTTACAAAAAAGCCGAAAACTTATTTTCGGCTTTTTATAAAATCTTAGCAATTGTTAATTATCGATTACCCTTATTAATTATTTTAGAAAAGTCTGGTTTGAAATAATTCGGGCCTTTCAACACTTTTCCATCTTCGCGGTAAATCGGCTTTCCGTCTTCGCCAAGCTTGCTCATATTGCTGCGCTGAATTTCGTCGAATACATTTTCGATGATGTGCTGCATGCCGTGCTCGATGATTGTTCCACACAAAATATACATCATATCGCCTAGCGCATCGGCAATTTCAACGACATCATTGCTCTGGACCGCTTCAAGATATTCTTCATTTTCCTCTTTCATTAAATTGTAGCGAAGCATGTTCTTGCTTTCGCCAAGATCACCTTTGACTGTTTCGCTTACGCCAAGTCCGAAAACTGTATGAAATTCTTTAACTGAACCGATTTGTTTCTGCATGATTTTGTGAATTAATTGGTATTGCAAAATAACGGGTTTGGAGCAAATTTGAGTAAATTTGGCAAAAAAAATATACACAATGTTTTCACAAGGGCAATGGATTTTCGCAGGATTATTTTTAGTGGCATTTGTAATTGCCTCGATTTACGTGTATCGGAAAGATGCTATTTTGCACCGAAGATTTTACAAAGGAAGCTACCGCGTTTTAATCGGATTCCTCTTGTTCATTGTTGTATTATTTATCATCAAATTCACAATGAAACGTTAGGATTATTTCCAAGGGTATACCAAAAAAGCCTGGCCGTTATTGTGTAATTCAAATAATATATTGATCAGAAGATATGCCTGATAAGCCAAAATGGTAATCAGTATAGACATTAAGCTGTAATAAAAAATCCTGAATTTCCTGTTCATTTGTAACCCATCATATATTTCCATTGAAATATATACGAATCAAAATTAGGATCGGATTGAACATTTTAAAAAAAATAAAACCGCTGTTTGATGCAGCGGTTTTACTAAAAATTGATTTTCTGAATTTAATTGTCTTCAGGTAAAAATCCGAAGTTTTTAGAGTAATATAGCATTTGCTCAGCGAAAGATTTTGGCTGAACGACGTCAATTGAAATGATTTTTCCATCTTCGATTTTTGGAACTAATAGTGGATTGATGAATCCGCTGTAAGGCGCCGATTTGAATTTGGCATTTCTTTCCAATACTTCTTTGTGCAAATTCTGATCGACTTTTACACCATAATTTTCAACCAATGCTTTTCCGGCCTTATAATCGCCTTCCGATTTGATACGCTGCGTTTCCTTCAGCAATTGCCCGAACAACTCATGCAATTTTTCATAATTCGTAATGTTGAAATAGGTTTTTCCGTCACGCGTGATTTTCTCGATCACATTGTCTTTTTTGCCTTTTTCAAAAACCCACGCACTCACCCATTGGCGGTTCCTCATATGTGCTTCTTCAATGTTGGCACCAAGGTCAAGACGAACAAGCTGTGTCATCAATCCGTTTCTGATGTAACTGTCATAAGCCGCCATTCCGGTTTTTTTCCAATCTTCAACCAGGCCAAGTTCCTGTAGTTTTGGGTTGTACAGATAAAATAGGCCCACTAAATCGGCGCGTCCTTCTTCGAGTGTTGACGCATAACTTTTTAATGTTTCTTTCGGAGTTCCGACACCAGCGTTGATTTGGCCTGAAGCATGCCCAACTACTTCATGCAAGGCAGTATGCAATTTATCGGCAGTTTCGCCATATTTTTCTTCGAGTTCGATTTCTTCTTTATCGTTAGCGAACTCTTTCAGCTTGTCCGTTCCGCCAGCTTTATTGTAGGCGTCAACGATGTTTCCAAGTGAAACTGACTTTGATCCGTAATCCGCCCTGATCCAGTCGGCATTTGGAAGGTTGACCCCAATTGGCGTACTTGGTGACGAATCTCCAGATTCACCCGCAACAATTACGGTTTTATACGAAACGCCAACCACATTTTTCTTTTTATGAGCGGGCATTAATGGAGAATTGTCCTCAAACCACTGTGCGTTTTTAGAGATTTTTTCCATTTTGGCAGACATGTCGAAATCTTTGATCTGAACTACGCCTTCGTAAGAACCGCGGTAACCCAACGGATCGTTGTACACTTCAATGAATCCGTTGATGTAATCGATGTTTCCTTCGGTAGCCTGAAGCCATGCGATGTTGTAATCATCCCAGGTTTTAAGATCGCCGGTTTTGTAGAATTGGATCAGTAAGCCTAGAGCATCGGCCTGTTTTTTATTTTCGGCTACGCCTTTTGCCTTTTCGAGCCAGTAGATGATTTTGTCGATCGCTGCGCCGTACATTCCGCCGCTTTTCCAGACCTTTTCTTCGATCTGCCCATTGGCATTTTTAACGAGTTTCGAGTTTAACCCGAATGAATATGGCCTTTTTACATCTGGGCTGACTTTGATTTTATAATACGCTTCCGCTTCTTCTACTGTAATGCCGCGGTCGTAAAAATTCACCGCTGAACCAGCAAGTAAACCCTTGGATTCATCGAGATTTACTTTTTTGGCATCGACGTCGTTAAACAAAATCGTTACAATTTCAGGAGCAAGATTTGTTTTGGTATCTGCTAACAATTGGTTGAAATAGTCGATTTTGAAGCCCGGTTTAATTTTATCGCTTGAATAATGATGGTGGATTCCGTTTGAAAACCAGACTCTTTTAAGATAGATTTCGAAATTCTTCCAGTCGACAGTTGATTTGTCGCCATTAAAATTTTCATAGATATGCTCAAGTGCCTTACGTATCTTTAAATTGTGTTTGTAATTTTGATCCCAATGGATGTCGCGGCCGGCAGTTCCGGCTTGCGTCAAATAGTACACCAGCTCCTGCTCTTTCAGCGTCAGGTTTTCCCAACCGGGAATTTGGTATCGCAATACTTTGATGTCGGCAAATTGCTCTGCTTCATACTTGAAATTTGGATCGTTACTTTTAGAATCGGGTTTATCTTTGTTACAGGAAACCAAAACTACAGTGGTCAAAAAAATTCCGGCGATCGTTTTTAAATTCATTAGTGGTATAATTAGTTATTCGAACAAATATAGCAATCTTAGCGCGTACTATCCCGATGTGCAGCGTTGAAATTATATAATCGCCCTTTGAATATAATTTTTAACTTTACATTGAAATTAATGGCGTCCTATGAAAATCTTCAAATACATTTTTCTTCTTATTATACTGGCTTTTTTCGCTTTATCCGTATTTGTGGCAACACAAAAAGGGGAATTTGACGTGCAGCGGAGTAAGGTGATCAAATCTCCAAAAGCCACTGTATTTAACTATGTTAATGATTTCAGGAACTGGGAAAATTTTGGTTCTTGGAAAAATGATGATCCGAGTATGCAATTCTTTTATCCAGCGAATACCATTGGAAAAGGTGGATCATATTCATGGAAAGGAACTGATGGCAATGGAAATGTAAAAACAGTCAATATTAAAGACAATGAAACCATCACTCAGAAAATGAATTACGGCGGCAGCCTTTCAGATATTTTCTGGACTTTTAAAGATACTGTTGGTGGCACAAAAGTAACCTGGCGGTCAGAAGGAACGATGAACTTCGGATTTAAGATCTATACAGTTTTTAAAGGTGGCGCAGATAAAGTAATTGGTGGCATGTATGAACGAAGTCTTGAAAACTTAGACAAATCGCTCGACTATGAAATGAATACCTATAGTATTAAGGTAAACGGTTTGGTAAAAAAACTTGGGACTTATTATTTACAACAAAGAATCACCAGTAAGATCGCAAATGTTCCTAAAAACATCAGGATCATGCTTCCAAAGCTGATTCATTTTTTTAGCAAAAATAAAATTGTGATGCATGGAAAACCGTTTGTGATTTACCATACGTATGATTTGGCGAAAGGACTTACGGATATGTCGGTTTGTGTACCTGTTAGCCAGGAAATTTTCACAAGTCCCGGAAGTGATATTACATCAGGGAAACTGGAGTCTTTTCAGGCGGTAAAAACAACTTTAACAGGCGATTACAGCCATTCAAAAGCTGCTTGGGATAAAACATTTGAATATATTTCGAAAAACAATCTTATTCAAAATCCTGGTGCTTCGGTGGAAATGTATTCCGTGAATATGGTTCAGGAGAAACATCCTTCAAAATGGGTTACAGAAATTTATATTCCGGCAGCCATTAAAAGTATAGTTTCTGTTAAAAAACCAACTTTACCTTTACAAAATCAAATACCTGTTCCACCACCAAACGAAAAAATTACCGAGCCATAAAAAAATAAAACTAAACTCTATTTGAAAGCCGCGATAATATATTTTGTCGTGGCTTTTTTATCATATTCACAATTATGAATTTTCGAAATAGCATTTCCACTAGTTTTTGTAAATATTTTATGATAAAATTGTTTATTTTGTTACAATCGCTAGAGTCTTATTTTACTGGTTATTATCCAAAAATCATCTTTCAAATACCTAAAAAAAGCACTTTTATCGACTTTTCAGGCTTTTCATCTGATTGTTATGGTGAGAATTACAAGATGTACTACCTTCAACTCAGATTTAGAATACAGCTTCCAAAGTTTCCCCAAAACTACACCGAGCTAAACAAAAAAAATTGACAATTAAATGAAAATTTTTTCTGCCTACTGAGAGAATGGAATTTTAAACGACGGGGATAGTTTTAAACTATCGATGAAATTATTTATTAAAATTAAAAACGTATTATTATGATGAAAAACAAACTTTTTAATGTAGCGATCTTCGGAGTAGCTATGTTAGCTGCTTCGGTAACAAATGCACAGCAACTGTGTTACGGAGCTACAGCAAGGGATTATGTAGTTGGTACTAAAAAAGGATCTTCCGAATTGGTAGACCTTAACAGACGCGACTTTACAAAAGCAGAAGGCCAACCACAAAATGACAACACTGAAAACTTCGTGTCATTGGGTTACGGCGGGTCAATCATTATTGATTTTAATGGTGCCGTATTGGATCATGCGGGAAATGACATTACAATTATCGAAACTTCTTACGCTTCAAACGATTGCAACAGCGATGGAATTGAAAGAGCTAACATTGAAGTTTCACAAGATGGTATCAATTTCTTTTCTGTAGGCCAGGTTTGCAGAAACGGATCTGTTGACATTGCAGATTCTGGACTTGCTTATGTAACTTCAATTAAAATCAGCAACGACGATTCAAGTACTACTTTTGATGGTTATGATGTTGATGGTGTAATTGCCATTGCTGGATGTGCTGAAGTTCCAACAAGACTTGGATGCGTAGGTATTGATGTATTTGATTACGAGCAAGGAACACTTGCAAACGGTGGTCCAATTACTGATCCGATCCGTACAGATCCAAACAGAGCACTTGCAGTTGAAAACAACCGTTCAAATGGTGCCGCTAACTTCTTCTCGTTAGGTAAAAATGGATGGATTATCATCAGAATGGGTGGAAACATCATGACTGACGGAACATCTGCTCCTGATTTAAGAGTTTACGAAACAACATGGGGAAATCGTCCATGTTCAAGCTACCCAGAATATGCTAAAGTTGAAGTTTCAGCTGACGGTTTAGCACCGTGGTATGATCTTGGTGTTGTTTGCCAGGGTCCAGACATCAGATTGGATCTTGACGGAGCTATTCCTGCAGGTTTGCCAGTTTCTTTCGTAAGAATCTCAAATGACAGTACTTTAGGAAATACTCCTGACTTCTTTGATGTTGATGGTGTTGAAGCTTTATGGGGTTGTGGTACAGATGATACCCCTCCAACCAGAGGTGGATGTTATGCTACTTGTGTTTACCAAGACCACTACGTTCAAGGTACTAAGAAAAACGGACAACCAATTTCTCCTTTGAGAATTCACCCGGAAAAAGCTTTAGGTGCTCCTGAAAATAATGACACAATTAACTTTGTTACTTTAGGATACGGCGGATCTATCGAGCTTTGTTTCGACGGTGTGGTTTTCAACCAAGAAGGTGATGATCTTCAAATCGTTGAAACTTCTTTCGGAAGTCCTGCATGTGAGAACTACAAAGAGTATGCTGATGTATCTGTATCTTTGGACGGTTTGACTTGGTATCCAGTTGGAAACGCAGTATGTCTAGATTCTGCGATCGATATTTCTAATGCACCATTGGCTTTGCCTTGGATCAGATATGTACGTATCACAAACAACGACCTTTTGTCTCAAACAGAAGATGGTTATGATGTTGACGGTGTGGTTGTATTGAATGGTGATTGTACTCCTGGAATTGTTCGTAACAATCCTTCAACTGAAATTGTTTCTAGCTTACAAGCAAATGCTAACGGTGTTATTGCATGGCCAAACCCTGCAAAAACCGACCTTAACTTTAGCTTTAATGTTGTTGAAACTGGTGAAGCTACACTTGAATTGTATAATGTAAATGGACAACTTGTTGCTAAATTGTTTAGCGGACAAGCTTCAGACAGCCAAGACAATACAGTTAAATTTGATGCTTCTCAACTTTCAAATGGTCTTTACATCTCTCGTTTAACTACACAAGATGGAATTACTACTGGAAAAGTGATGATTGCTCACTAAGAAGTAATTGTAACGTAAAAAAGAAGACCCTGCTTTATGCAGGGTTTTTTTTTGCTTAATTTAGAAATCTGGTTAAACCTATTACAAATTATAAAGTCAAAGAAAAAAATTATTTTGGAGGAAGAATCAGTTTTTATAAAACAATTGTTAGATCTGAAAACGCAAAATGATGCGTTTCAAAAACTGTTGTCCATTTATCAAAAACCACTTTATCACCATATCAGGAATATCGTCCTAAATCATGATGATGCCGATGACGTACTACAAAATACCTTTATAAAAGTTTTTCAGTACTTGAAGAATTTCAAAGGAGAAAGCAAATTATTTTCTTGGATGTACCGGATTGCCACAAACGAAGCCATCACTTTTATAAATCAAAAAGCAAAAAAGAATGCTACAACCAGTGAAGCCGTTCAAACAAAAATTGTAGACAATTTAAAAGCTGATGCATATTTTGACGGTGATGAAATCCAGATTAAGCTACAAAAAGCAATATTAACCTTGCCTGAGAAGCAAAAGCTGGTTTTCAACATGAGGTATTTTCAGGATTTAAAATATGAGGAAATTTCTGAAATATTAGGAACATCAGTAGGGGCTTTAAAAGCGTCATACCATCATGCCGTTAAAAAAATTGAAGATTTTGTAAAGCACAGTTAAACCATTCGGAATAAAATACATCTTAGAAACATGGAAGATTTTAAAATTCAAGAAGATCAAAAATTAAAATCGGGATTTAAAACTCCTGAACTTTATTTCGAGTCATTTCCAGAAAGAATGATGACTCAAATTCCGATAAAAAATACATGCGTAATTCCTCTTTTCAATAGGAGAAAAAAATGGTATTTGGCTGCGGCGGCAGTTTTAATATTAGCTTTAAGTATAACAATCGTTCAAAAAATGTCAACTCAAATCATAGAACCGGACGGAGCCACACTGGAAGACTATCTTGTTTCGGCCAATACTACAGAAAATAATCTGGTTGATCTTTTAGACGAAGAAGACATTAAAAGCCTCGACGTCTCTTACGATATTGAAGATCAAGCAATCGAAGACTTACTTTCACAAAACACCAATTTAGAACAATACATAATTGATTAACTATGAAAAATTACAAAAAAATAACATTGCTCTTTTTGATATTTTCTTCCTTTCATTCTTTTGCTCAAGGCGGAAGGTTTAAAGAAAAACGAGAACAAATCAAAACGCTTAAAGTAGCCTTTATTACAGACAAACTTAATCTGACATCTGCCGAAGCTGAAAAATTCTGGCCTTTATACAATGCATTTGATGAAAAGCAAAATGATTTCAGGCAACAAAAAATGCGTTCTTATATGGATCGCATGAACGATGGAAACATTGATAACTTGAGCGATAAAGAAGCGTCAGGTTTTTTATCTCAGATCGAAAATACCGAGGACGAAATGTATCAGTCCCGAAAGAAGTTTACAACAAGCCTGAAAGCAATACTTCCAGCTGTAAAGATTCTCAAACTAAAAAAAGCGGAAGAAGATTTTAACAGAACATTGCTTAAACAATATAGAAACAAAGGCCGCAAAGAATAGCTTAAAGTTTAAAGTTTAATTTTACGATCTTATTTTTCCCCGCAGCAATTGCAGTATTTTCATTAACAAAATATAGGGTATAAAGTTGTTTTTCATCAGAGAATTTTATCCATTTTTTTCCACGATCAGAAGAGTACTGCAATCCGGAAGCACCAACACTAACAATTTGATTCGCATCACTTTTAGGAACATATTGTATGCACGAGGTATAGCCAACACCTTGTCCGTCGGCAACGAGTTTCCATGTTTTTCCACCATCAGAAGTGATCGCTTTATTTCTGGAATTATTATTTAAGTCATCATAATTTCCTCCTGCAACAAAGCCATTTTTATTGTCGTAAAAATCGGAAGTAAAAATTCCGGTCATCGCGTTGCCCTGTATAATTGGCGTGGCGTAAACAGTCCAATGCTTACCCTTGTCCGATGAATAAAAAACCCTGGCTTTTATTCCACCCGAAACAATCCAAGTTTCGCTATTTACAATTACGATATTGGTATTGCTTGCAGCAAAAGCGGCTTCTCCGGGTAAGAGATCCGGCATGTCAGGACGCTTTTCTTTTTTCCAGGTTTGACCCCCATCTTGTGTTGTGATTATCGAAAAAACACTGTCAACAGGATCGCCAACAGCAATGCCTTCTTTGTCATTCCAGAATTTCATGCTGTCATAAAAAACTTTTCCATTATGGCTTTCCTGGTATACAAGTTCAAGTTTTTTATCAGATTTATGGATTTTGTACAGCAAACCGGGATCACCGATCGAAAGCATGAAAACGTCATCTTTAGTTTGGGCAATGCTTCGGAATTCTGGTTTCAAACTTTTATAAACGATTTGATTTTGCTCATTGATTCCGGTTTCAATATCAATCCATCCATATTTGCCGTTATCGGCTGCATACCAAATTTTATTCTGATCGACGACAATCGAACGAATGCTGAAATCATCTTTCAAAAGCGTATCAATTGTAACCGATTTAAAAATACCCTGAGCACAAACATTGCAAGACGAAACGTAGATTGTTAAGAGAATCGTAAGCGAAAATCTAGTCATTCTGTTAAACCTTGATAAATCAAATGATAATTTCATAATCCCAACGATTAAAAACATATTCTTGGCACAGTAATTGAAACTGCGCAAATCAAAGGTAACCTTTTAAAATATATTAACCCTTTACAGTCTCATTAAACCACAAATCATGAAAACTAAAATAGTAACTTTCGTATTTTTCATATTGATATTAAGTGCGCCGATTTTCGCTCAAGACCGTACCACTGTGACGGCAACGGGTTCAGATATCAGTGACAATCTAGATTTAAAAGCAGTCGCATCAATTTTTGGAGATTCACAAAACCTTGAATATTTTGAGCAAAGACTAAACGATCCAAACCTACAGATTTCAAACCTTGACCTGAACAATGACAACGAGGTTGATTATTTAAGGGTTATCGAATCTGTCGAAAGCAATACCCATTTAATTATCGTCCAAGCGGTTTTAGACAAAGATGTCTATCAGGATGTGGCTACTATAGAAGTTGAAAAAGGCAACAACAACCAGGTTCAGGTACAAGTTGTCGGGAATGTTTTCATGTATGGCCAAAATTACATTTATGAGCCCGTTTATATAAATACGCCAATTATTTACAATCATTTCTGGGTAAGCAATTACAGCCCTTATGTATCAGGTTGGTATTGGAACTACTATCCAAGCTACTACCACGCATGGAATCCCTACCCTATTTACAGATACAGAAGAAATGTACATGTGCACATCAACATTCACAACCATTACAATTACGTGACAACGCGAAGAAGTCAAACTGCAGCAGTATTATACAATGGCAGACGCGCTAACGGATACGAAAGACAACATCCAGATCGTGCTTTCGACAGAAGAAATGCAAATGTTACGAATCGTTATGAACTCGATAAATCGAGAACCGAAGGCCTCAAACGCCAAGGTTACATTGGTCAAACCAGAACTGGAACCACCAGAAATACTTCGGCTGCCAACGGAACAACCCGTAGCGAAAACGTTAGAGCCCAGAGCTACAATAGTTCAAAAGTGCGTACAAATGATGCAAAAGCTGCTACTCCAAATACAACAAGAAACCGAAACGACGCAACACAAATTCAGAGAATACCAACAAATACTGGAACCAGGATGCAAAATCCGATCAAAGTTCAAAATCAGACCAGTCCGATAAGAAATAATTCCGGTAGCGCAATTCGTACACAAAGTGCAGCACCCACCCAAAGTCAGGCGAGGACACGATCTGTTGCCACACCTAGAAACGAAGCTCCTCAACGCGCCGCACAGGCACGTGGATCAGAGTCAAGAAATTCATCTTCAAGGAGATAATACTTTAAATAATTATCACAAAAAGAGCATCATATTGTCATGGTGCTCTTTTGTGCTGTCACTATTTTTCTTTCCTATAAAATTTAATACCAACATTCATCATTGGTATATTTAAATTGGTAAATTTGTATCTTTTTTAACAACTTTTTATGAGCGCTCAACATCACGGCCTTCACAATAAACTCACCTTTGCAGGTTTATTAATTACCCTCGGCATTATTTACGGTGATATCGGTACTTCGCCCCTGTATGTAATGAAAGCCATAATTGGAAAATATCCCATTAATGCCGATGTTGTCCTTGGCGGGATTTCCTGTATTTTCTGGACACTTACTCTACAGACTACCATTAAATATGTATTGATTACCCTGAGTGCCGACAATCACGGCGAAGGCGGAATTTTCGCTTTATATGCACTCGTCAAGCGAACAAAAATCAAATGGCTGATCGTACCCGCGATCATTGGCGGAAGCGCACTTTTAGCAGACGGTATCATTACACCGCCCATTTCAGTATCATCCGCTGTAGAAGGAATCAGGACGTTTTATCCTGAGATCAATACCGTTCCGATTGTCATCGGAATTCTCGTTGCGCTTTTTACGATCCAGCAATTCGGGACAAAACTTGTCGGAAAATTTTTCGCTCCCATGATGCTTATATGGTTCGGAATGCTCGGTGTCCTTGGGTTTATCCAAGTCATGGGCCATACTGATGTTGTGAAAGCCATTAATCCCTATTATGCATATCATTTATTAAAAATTCACCCGGAAGGTTTCTATGTACTCGGATTCGTATTCCTTTGTACCACCGGAGCCGAAGCTTTGTATTCTGATATGGGCCATTGCGGCAGAAAGAACATACGCATCAGCTGGATCTTTGTAAAAACAACTTTAGTCCTAAATTATTTTGGACAAGCCGCTTATCTCATTCAACATCAAGGAAAAACACTACAGGAATTGGGCGGGGATTTTGCAAATCCGTTTTACCTCATTATGTCAGATTGGTTTCAGCCTTTCGGCATCGCCATTGCGACGATTGCAGCAGTGATTGCTTCCCAGGCTTTGATTAGCGGTTCTTTCACACTAATCAATGAAGCCATGCGATTGAATTTCTGGCCTAAAGTAAAGATCAAATACCCAACAGAATTGAAAGGACAATTGTACATTCCGTCTATCAACTGGTTGCTTTTAGCCGGTTGCGTTATGGTAGTTTTGCATTTTGAGGAATCTGGAAATATGGAAGCTGCTTACGGACTTGCGATTGTGTTATGCATGATTATGACTACAATTCTTCTGAATTATTATATGATTATGAAGCGTGTTTCGTGGTATTTCATCACACCGATCATTTTGGTTTATCTCGCAATTGAGATTAGTTTCCTGATCGCCAACCTTAAAAAGTTTTCACATGGCGGTTATGTCACGCTTTTGATTGCGCTGGTGCTCATTATCATCATGGCCGTTTGGTTTAAAGCCAAGAAAATCAGCAAAAGCTACACGAAAATAGTTAAGATCGACAATTATAAAAAAGTACTTGCAGAGCTCAGTGTCGATTTATCAATCCCGAAGTATGCCACGCACCTTGTTTATATGACCAATGCTGGGCGTACAGATGAAATCGAGGAAAAGGTGATGTATTCAATTCTGCAGAAACGTCCAAAACGCGCAGATATTTATTGGTTTGTCCATGTCAATATTCTTAGCGAACCTTATAAAACGGAATATAAGGTTACCGAAATCTTAAAAGACGATCTGTTCAGGATAGACTTTAACCTAGGTTTCCGGGAACCGACAAAAATTAACCTGATGTTTAAAGAAGTGCTTCGCGACATGGTGAAAAACGGTGAAGTGGATGTAACCAGCCGATACGAATCCCTCAATAAAAATAACATTCTCGGTGATTTTAAATTCGTATTGTCTGAAAAATTCCTTTCTAACGACAGCGATATGTTGTGGCATGAAAAGATCATCATGAATACTTATTTCCTGATAAAAAAATTCAGT
>Ga0247805_1001014_pt1 | contig 13832 bp, 11 predicted proteins | sample UWRJL044104R1_FD_180930 | JGI IMG/M metagenome (GOLD analysis project Ga0247805, IMG submission 180930) | Plant litter microbial communities from Arlington Agricultural Research Station in Wisconsin, United States - UWRJ-L044-104R-1 | ecosystem: Environmental > Terrestrial > Plant litter >... | reverse complement strand
ATTGGCAGCCCCAGGTTTTTCAGGAGTGAGCCACGCTGAATTCCGCTAATATTTAGCCCGACTATTTCATAACCGGCTGCTGGAACTTTTTCCATTTCCATACGGCCTTCAGCGCCGACAAACAAGATTTCACACCCTGGCTCCATACGTCTCAACGCATTAGCAATAGAAATAGCCGGAAAAATATGTCCGCCTGTTCCACCACCCGATATGATTATTCTTGTTGGTCTCATTTTTTCTATTTATATCATTGCTGGTATTTCACCAACAATTACTTTGTTACTTTTCTGAGCACTACTCTCGGTAGGATCATTTGGTAGTTTTTTCCCATTCTCTTCTACATCACGGCTCACACTTAGAATAATACCGAAGGCTATACTGGTAAAAATCATTGATGTACCTCCCATACTTACCAGAGGAAGCGGTACACCTGTAACTGGCCCCAGTCCCACGGCAACGGCCATGTTCGCAAAAGCTTGTATCGTCAGGCTGAAACTCAATCCAGCAGCAAGCAATGCCCCAAACGCCTTGGGGCTCTGCGTCACAATTCGGACACATCGATATAATAGCACCAGATACAGAACTATGATAATCAGTGCTCCAAATGCACCATATTCCTCAACAATAATGGCGAAGATAAAATCGGAATAAGGATGCGGCAGAAAATTCCGTTGCGTACTATTTCCCGGCCCCTTACCAAAGAAACCACCTGAAGCCAATGCAATTTTTGCCTGATCTGCCTGATAAGTCTTATCAGAGTGCTGTGATTCAGGATGCAGATAAGAATCAATCCGCGATTTATACGTTTCCCTCCTAGGTCCCAGCAACACGACAATCAACAGTAAAAAAAATCCGCCTGCACAAACAATCAAAATTTGTTTAATACTAATCCTTCCGATGATCAGAAGCAGAATACTTACACCAAACAACATTAACGCTGTAGACAAATTCGCCAATGCAATTAATACGAATACGATACAAACTGATCCCATAATTGGAATAAAAGAAGTTTTAACATCTTTTATATTCTCTTGCTTTCTAGTGAGCATCCGGGCTAAAAAGGTAATTAACGCCAATTTCGCTAAATCGGACGTCTGAAAAGTCAATCCAATAATTGGTATCTTCACCCACCGTGACGCATCATTCAGGTTGGTTCCAAAAACCAGTGTATAGAAGAGCAAAGGAATCGTAATGATCATCAAAATCTTAGAGATCCCTGCATAATATTTATAGTCCAGTAAATGTGATACATAGATCATCCCTATCCCCATGACAACGAAAATTAAATGCTTCGTCAGCAGGAGCTTCTCCACTGCCTTACCCTGTTTATAAGCTAAAGTGCCTGTAGCGCTATAAACGGCAAGAATAGAAATCAATGAAAGCAGGATAATAATTAACCATATCCAGCGGTCACCTTTGGTTTTTTCTAATAATACCTGTACTGTACCCATTATCTATAATTCTTTTACAGCAACCTTAAATTGGTTGCCCCGATCCTCATAATTTTGGAATAAATCAAAGCTGGCGCAAGCAGGAGAAAGCAACACGGTATTTCCCTTTTTCGCCAGGTGATAAGCTACCTGAACTGCTTCATATGCAGAGTGTGTATTTACTATAATTTCTACATCGTCCTCAAAAGCTTCATGAATTCTTTTATTGTTTTTACCCAGGCAGACGATCGCTCTTACCTTCTGTTTAACCAGATCTTTCAGCATATTATAATCATTACCTTTATCCACGCCACCCATAATCAGGATCACATCTGTATTTACACTCTCTAGTGCGTACCAGGTAGAATTCACGTTAGTTGCCTTTGAGTCATTGATATAATCCACCCCGGATATCCTGGCTACATGCTCAAGCCTATGCTCAATGTTCTTCATATCCCCCATACTTTCCCGGATCATATCGTTACGGATCTCCAGAACGTTAGCTACGATACCCGAAGCCATACTGTTATAGATATTGTGTTTTCCCTGTAGGGCTAACTCTGAAATTGACATAGTAAGTGGGTCTTTAGATTGAAGATTGAATACGATCTGGCTGCCCTCCAGATAAGCCCCGTTTTCTACTTCATGCTGGATAGAAAAAGGACATTTGATGGCTTTGATAGCTGTTAGCTGCATTGCTTTCAGTGTCTCTTCGTCATCGTCACAGTATATAAAATAATCAACGCTACTCTGATTATTAGTAATTTTCATTTTAGATGCCGCATAATTGGCCAATTTATAGTCATACCTATCCAGATGATCAGGTGTGATATTTAGCAAAACTGCGATATCAGCCCTAAAATCATACATATCATCAAGCATAAAACTTGATATCTCCAGAACAAACCAATCAAAATTACCGGTTGCCACCTGCGCAGCGAAGCTAAAACCAATATTGCCTGCCAGCCCGACGTTAATACCTGCATTCTTTAGAATATGGTATACTAGTGAAGTTGTAGTAGTCTTACCATTAGAACCAGTAATACAGATCGTTTTAGCCGAAGTATAACGGCTCGCAAATTCAATCTCTGAGATTATAGGGATACCAATTTCACGCAGAGCCTGTACAACCGGTGCTTTTTCAGGAATACCGGGGCTTTTGATAACTTCGTCAGCATTCAGAATTAACCCATCCGTATGGCCAGCCTCTTCATATCGAATACCCAGATCTTCAAGGTGTTGTTTATATTGACCCGCAATAGTACCAAAATCAGATACAAAGACATCAAAACCTTCTTTCTGAGCGAGCATTGCTGCACCTACACCACTTTCTCCCGCTCCAAGAATCACAATTCTTTTCTTTTCCATTAGCGTAGTTTTAAAGTGATAATAGTAATAATAGCCAGCAGAATACTGATAATCCAGAACCGGGTTACAATCTTCGCCTCATGATATCCTTTCTTTTGATAATGGTGATGCAGCGGTGACATCAGAAAAACTCTTCTCCCCTCGCCAAAGCGTTTCTTTGTATACTTAAAATAAGAAACCTGAATCATTACCGACATCAGCTCAATTACGAAAACACCGCACAGAATAGGAATCAATAGTTCCTTTCTGATCATAATCGCTAGCGCGGCGATGATACCGCCAATAGCAAGACTTCCGGTATCTCCCATAAAGACCTGGGCAGGGTAAGAATTGTACCAAAGGAAACCAACACAGGCACCAACAAAAGCACCCGCAAAAATCATCAGCTCCCCGGAATTGGGGATATAAATAATATTGAGGTAATCGGCGATCACCGTATTACCTGATACATACGCCAGCAATCCAAGTGTTATTCCGATAATAGCAGAGGTACCGGTTGCAAGTCCATCTATTCCGTCCGTTATATTAGCCCCATTAGAAACTGCGGTAACAATAAAAACCACAAAAAGTATAAAAATAAAGACAGCATACTTTTCGTAACCTGGCCCGATAAACTTGAGCACCTTAGCATAATCAAATTCATTATTCTTATAAAAAGGAATATTGGTGATAGTTGACTTCACATCCTGTGTATAATAAAACTTCTCTCCCTTCTGACGCAATACCATAGGCGTTGCATTCTTTGTCGCACCTGACTCATCAACAGTCTGTCTTACAACAATATTCGGGTTAAAGTACATTGTCCAACCGATAATCAGCGCTAAACCAACCTGCCCTACGATTTTAAACCTTCCGGCCAGTCCTTCCTTATTTTTCTTAAATACTTTAATATAATCATCAACGAACCCAACAGCTCCCATCCATACCGTAGTGACGATCATGAGTAATACATAAACATTTGTAAGATTAGCCAGCAATAAGGTAGGGATCAGAATTCCCAGTAAGATCATAATACCCCCCATTGTTGGCGTACCTTGCTTTTGCATTTGTCCTTCCAGGCCCAAATTTCTTACAGTTTCTCCTACTTGCTTTTTATGCAGATAATTAATAATTCTCCTGCCATATACTGTAGTAATAATCAAAGAGATGATGATAGCCAGGGAAGTTCTGAACGTGATATACTGGAATAACCTCAGTCCGGGAAATTCGTAATGTGCACTTAAATATTCAAACAGGTGATACAACATTAGCCTATCAGATTTAATTGTTCCCTTAATACTTCTTTATCATCAAAATGATGTTTTACACCATTAACTTCCTGATATTTCTCATGCCCTTTTCCTGCGATAAGAATAATATCTCCAGGGTTGGCAAGGTGGCAGGCGGTCTTGATAGCTTCTCTTCTATCTGCTATAATTAATGTTTTACGCAGATTGGAAGGAGATACGCCAGCCTCCATATCTTTTAAAATCGCGAGGGGATCCTCTGTTCTGGGGTTGTCCGATGTGAGAATGACTTTATCACTCCAGTCACAGGCCACCTGAGCCATAACAGGTCTTTTACCTTTGTCACGATCTCCGCCACATCCAATTACAGTGATAACCTGTTCATTCCCTTTGCGGATGTCATGGATAGTCGTTAATACATTCTGAACAGCATCGGGCGTATGTGCATAATCTACAATACCTGTAATATGTGCCTGATTAGGTACATCTTCGAAACGGCCTTCTGCACCATTCAGATTACTTAGAAGTGTGAGCACTTCGAGTTTGTCCTGCCCAAGTAGTAAAGCCGTTCCGTATACTGCCAATAAATTGTAAGCATTAAAGGAACCGACCAGTTTAAAAAACACATCTGTGAGGTCAACTTCCAGATGGAGCCCACTAAATCTATTCTCCACAATTCGCGCATGAAAATCTGCTATTTGTTTTAAAGCATAGGTTTTCTTTTGCGCCTTTGTATTTTGCAGCATAACGTGCCCGTTTTTATCGTCGGCATTGGTTAATGCAAAGGCATTTTTAGGAAGCATATCAAAAAATGCTTTTTTTGCCTTGATATAATTATCGAATGTGTGGTGGAAATCTAAATGATCATGTGTAATATTTGAAAACACACCACCTTTAAATTCCAGTCCGGCTATTCTATGCTGCACAACAGCATGCGAACTGACCTCCATAAAGCAGTAACTGCAGCCAGCGTCAACCATCTTACGTAGTAACTCGTTCAACACCAATGGATCTGGAGTTGTATGTGTCGATGGAATAATCTGTTCATCTATCTGATTCTGCACCGTAGAAATCAGTCCAGTGTGGTAGCCCAATGCCTGAAACAGGTTAAATAATATCGTCGCAATCGTCGTTTTACCATTTGTGCCGGTTATTCCGACTAATTTTAACGCGGACGATGGATTCCCATAATAATTAGCAGCCATTTGGCCTAAAGCCTCAGCAGTGCTTTCAACTTGTATGTAAGTAACTTCCTGCTGTAAATCAGCAGGCATTCTTTCGCAGACGATTACTGCTGCCCCTGCGGCTAAAACCTGGTCAATATAAAGATGACCATCAGTATGTGTACCGGAAACAGCGAAAAAGATATCACCTTTCCCAACTTTTCTGGAGTCAAAATTCAGCGCAGAAACTTCCCTGCCGGTATTACCTGCAAGGTTCTGAATACTAACGCCATATAATATATCCTGCAAATGCATCTATTTCAATTCTAATTGTACCATCAATCCATTACCGATTTTCATTCCGGAAGGAATTGACTGACTATAAACCTTACCACTTCCCTTTACCTGTGTTTTTAATCCGGCATTACCCAACAGGTATAAGGCATCTTTTAAACCCATACCCTTAACGTTTGGCATCATCCCTTTAACCGAACTATATTCTTCGTAAACAATGCCATTACTGGTGTCTACTGTATTAAAGTAAGCTGACTTTGCAGCATATAATGTTTTTATACCTAACGCATTATATACGTTTTTCACTGCCTTACTTTGTCCTGCCTTAGCTTCAGGACTTTTTGTATTCCCTACAAGACGGTCTGTTACATTATTATACATCTGTATATCACTTGCATAAATACGATCTGCGATTTCTTTGAAAACCGGACCGGCGACAGTGGCACCATAATACCCATTTTTAGGCCCGTTGATAGACACCATAATCGCATATTTCGGTTTGTCTGCCGGAAAATAACCGCAGAACGATGCCTGATAACTTCGTTTAGCTTTATAACCCTTATTACCATCCGCGACTTGCGCAGTTCCTGTCTTACCAGCTACACGGTAGAAAGGAGATCCCATTAACCTTCCTGTTCCTTGCGTAACTACCGACTCCAGCATCTCCTGTAATTTTTTAACCGTCTTGGGTGAAGCAACCTGTTCACTGATTACCCTGGCATGGAACTGTTCAATCGGATTACCGAGTCTTCTGATCTCTTTCACAAAGATCGGCGCGATATATTTCCCATCATTAGCTATAGCATTATAAAATGCAAGAATCTGGAGTGGGGTAATCTGCATTTCGTAACCATAAGCCATTTGGGCTAAAGAAAGTCCGCTCCAGGATTTAAACGACGGATTTTTAATTACCGGTTTAGTTTCACCTGGAATCTGCAGACCAAGACGCTCATTCATATGAATTTTATACAAATGGTCTGTAAACTGCCTTGGGTTATCTTTATAATTTGTGTAAACCAATTTTGCAATAGCTGTATTTGCCGATTGCTCAAATGCTTTTTTCACGGTTACCGTTCCTATCCCACCATGCGAATCCCTGATGGTATGTCTGAAAACTTTGTATTCCCCGTTTCCAGTTTCCACCATTGAATTTGTATCGACCTTATTATCTTCAAGCAATGCCATATAAGATGCGAGTTTGAAAGTAGATCCCGGATCCTGGCTGCCGCCAATAGCGTAATTGAACTTTTCCTTGTAAACCCCTTCACTCTCCCTTGTATAATTTGCAACCGCTCTTACTTCTCCGGTCTGAACTTCCATCAAAATCACAGTACCGTGATCGGCGTTACTTGCGATTAGTTGCTTTTCCAATGCACTTTGCGCCAAATCCTGCATATTAATATCAATTGTAGATATAATATCAGCGCCCTCTTTTGGTGCAATTTCAGCTTCGTCATTTACAGGCATCCAAACCCCTCCTGCAATTCTTTGTACCAACCGCTTACCGCTTTCTCCGTTAATATAGGAGCCATACGCACCTTCAAGACCAACACCGTTGTCTACGTTAACATTTTTATAACCAATAGTCCTTGCCGCCAAAGATTTAAATGGCAAAATTCTTTTGTTCTGCTGAATAGCGATTAAGCCACCGCTGTATTTCCCAATATTATATAATGGGAAAGACCTGATCATTTTCAGGTCCTGATAATTTATCTTACGTTTCAGCAGCATGTACCTTGCACTATCTGCGCGCGCAGTCCGGAGCTGCCTTGAATACTCTTTCGCTGTTTTATCGCCAAAGAATTCTGACAACTTCATTGCCAGACTATCTACTTTACTATAGAACACTTTGTTTTCTACAATCCCACCAGCGTACAAATCCATCCGAAGCTCATACTCCGGAACTGAGGTTGCCAGCAAACTCCCGTCATTAGAGTAAATATTTCCACGCGCAGCCTCTACATTGATATACTTTGTAGAGAGGCTATCGGCCATGGCACGCCATTTATTCCCCTCTACAAATTGTACATCGCCTAATCTGACTAATACCGCCACGGCAAGCAGTACAATCATTCCGAAGGCCAGATAAACACGTAATAATATATTAGCTCTAATGTTCATTACTACTGATAATAATTTTTTTAGGAGGTTCAACTAACTCCTTTATTCCAAGTGTATCAACTTTTTTTGCTACTTCTGTAAGTTTGCTTTTGAACATAAGATCTGCTTTAAGCGACTTATATTCCCAACTTAGCTCTTTAACCTCTTTGTTTAACTTATCAATGTCCCTGATATTCTTAACTGCCATATGACTGTTTGCGATATATAGCATAGTCAGCAACGATAAAAAAATCAAGAACGGAAGTAAAGCAGTAGCCGACTCTTTAGTTACCACGCCATCCAGAAAAAGCTTTTTAAAGAAAATTCCTGCTGCTTCCGGTTCCTTCTCCTTTTTAGGTTTTTTGATCCGGATTACAGGCTCCTGTAACTCGTCATCTTCTTCTTCTAAGTCTTCCCGGAACTGGTTGCTCATAATTTCTCTCCAATTCTTAATTTGGCACTTCTGGAACGGCTGTTTCTAATCAGCTCCTCCCCTTCAGCTATAACGGCTTTACGGGTAATTGCTTTAAAAGGTTTCTCTTCGTTTCCAAAGAAATCCTTATCTGCTTCACCTCTGAACTTTCCTTTATTAATATAATTTTTCACAGGCCGGTCTTCCAGACTATGATAAGACATAACGACTAATCGCCCTCCTGTCTTCAATACCTCAGCACTCTGTGCTAAAAAATTCTCAAGGACCTCTATTTCTGCATTCACCTCTATTCTGAGTGCTTGAAATACCTGAGCCATATATTTATTTTCTTTTCCTTTTGGGATATGCGCTGCCGCTGCTGTTTTAAAATCAGCAAGGGTTAATAGCGGCTGGCCGGCACGGAAAGTCACAACTGCCCTGGCTAGTGATTTAGCATTTTTCACCTCTCCGTAAATACCGAAAATTTTATGCAGCTGATCTTCCGCGTAAGTATTCAGAACATCTGCTGCTGTCAGTTTGCGCTGCTTATCCATCCGCATATCAAGTGTCGATTCAAAACGCGTAGAGAAGCCTCTCTCCGGCTCATTGAACTGATGAGAAGAAACACCAAGATCGGCGAGAATTCCATCAACTTGACGATACCCCAATAAACGAAGGTTATTTTTTAGAAATGCAAAATTCTGATCAACGAATAGAAATCTCGGATCATCAATTTTATTACGCTGAGCATCAGGATCCTGATCAAATGCAATTAAGACACCATCTTTACCAAGCTTACTTAGAATTTCCCGGGAATGTCCCCCGCCGCCAAAAGTAACATCTACATATACGCCATCAGGTTTGATATTCAAACCGTCTATACATTCCTGTAAAAGAACCGGTACATGATAATTATTTTCCATCTTCCCCCCTATTTTTATTACCCATCACTTCCTCCGCCAGATTAGCAAAATCTTCTGGCTCATAATCAAGCAGATTATCGTAAGCATCTTTAGACCATAACTCAATTTTATCAAACTGACAGGCCAGAACTACTTCAGATTCAATACCAGCAAATTCCATCAAAGATTTAGGAAGATTAACTCTCCCGGACGCATCGAGTGTCAATTCAGTTGCACCGCGAGTAAAAAACCGGATAAATTCACGATTCTTTTTCTCATATTGATTCAACTTACTTAACTCTTCAACGATTCCTTCCCAGACTTTTTTAGGGTAAATGACCAAATGTTTCTCAAAACCTCTGTTCACTACAAGTCCCTCTTGCTCAACGTTTGGCAATTGCTTTTTCAGATTTGAAGGGACCATAAGCCGTCCTTTTGCATCTAGTTTACAATCAAATTCTCCTAGTAGCTGAACCATTCTGATATCTGCACTTTTTATGTAGTGTAAAAATAGACACTTATACCACTTTTTACCACAATCTACCACAAAAAAGTTTTCAACATCGAAGAAGCTGTGTTTTAAGCCTTTTGAGACGCAAAAAGCCGCTTAAACAAGCGGCTTTAAGGTGGGAGAATCTCCCAAAATGAAGAATTATTTTTAGTTATTAATCGCTTTAACTCCTGGGAGTTCCTTGCCTTCCATATATTCCAGCAACGCACCACCACCGGTAGAAACATAGCTCACTTCATCTTCCATATTAAATTTTGCAATGGCAGCAGCAGAATCTCCGCCACCGATCAGAGAAAATGCACCATTTTCCTTAGTAGCAGTTACAACTGCCTCAGCTACAGCACGCGTACCTATTTCGAAGTTCTCCATTTCGAAAACACCCATAGGTCCGTTCCAAAGTAAAGTTTTAGACCCTTTAATAATACCAGCAAATAATTCTGCGGTTTCAGGACCAATATCCAATCCCATCCAGTCAGCCGGAATATTTCCTGCCTGAACGGCTTTTTTATCTGCATCATTAGCAAAACGGTCGGCAACAACTGTATCAACTGGTAAAACAAGGTTAACGCCTTTTGCCTTTGCTTTTTCTAATAATTCAAGACAAAGTTCCATACGATCTGCTTCCAATAATGAAGTGCCGATTTCACCGCCCTGAGCTTTAGAGAAGGTATAAGCCATACCGCCTCCGATAATCAGATTATCTACTTTATCAAGCAGACTTTCAATTAAGAGAATCTTGTCAGATACTTTTGCTCCTCCCATAATAGCGGTAAATGGACGCTCCGCATGGTGATTAATCTTTTCAGCATTCGTTAGTTCTTCAGCCATCAGGTATCCGAAGTATTTTTCCTGAGGGAAAAACTCTGCAATAATTGATGTAGAGGCATGCGCACGGTGTGCAGTCCCAAAAGCATCATTCACATATACATCACCTAACCGGGCCAGCTTCTCAGCAAAGGCACGGTCACCTTTTTCTTCTTCAGGGTAAAAACGCAGATTCTCCAATAACAAAACTTGTCCCGGCTCTAAATTCTTTGCTTGTTTAACCGCGTCATCGCCAATACAATCAGCTGAAAATTTCACTTCCAGATCCAGCATTCTAGATAAATCACCTAAGATGTGTTTCAATGAATATTTATTCTCCGGCCCGCCTTTAGGGCGTCCTAGGTGAGACATTAATATTACCGCACCACCGTCGTTTAAAATTTTAGTGATCGTTGGTAATGCTGCTCGCATACGTTTGTCGTCCGTAATATTAAAGTCTTTATCCAAAGGCACATTAAAATCCACGCGGATTAGCGCTTTTTTATCTTTAAAATCGCATTGGTCAATTGTTCTCATTCGTATTAATTTTTATTTATGGTTAAGGTAGCCCAATAGCAGACGCTATCAGAACAGCAAATACATATTATTATGGAACAGCTTGCGCTGAAAACCACTTGCTTCGTTCAGGTACTACACCAAATATAAGCAGCTCTTGAATATTTTAGTTCATCTAATGCAAAATTTATAAGTTGTCCGTAGTTACTGTCACCCGGCAATTCCGACACTTAAACCTCTTTATCCTTTAAGTTTTGGATTTTAAGTACCAGATCAGCTAACCTGGCACTATAGCCCGATTCATTGTCATACCAACCAACAACTTTAACAAGATCTCCGACTATGGATGTTAACTGCGCATCGAATATACAAGAATGCGGATTATCTAATATATCAACAGAGACGATAGGGTCTTCTGTATACTCTAATATATCTTTCATGCTTTCATTGGATGCATGACGAAATGCTGCGTTGATTTCTTCAATTGTCGCAGGTCTCTTTAAGATGCATGTAAAATCAGTCAAAGATCCATTCAAAACAGGCACTCTGATTCCCGCCCCGCCAAGTTTCCCTTCCAAATGCGGAAAGATACTCGTAATTGCTTTTGCGGCGCCAGTAGTCGTGGGAATAATTGAAGCTGATGCCGCCCTTGCGCGACGCAGATCTTTATGCGGAGCATCATGTAAACTCTGGTCACCCGTCATCGAATGTATAGTGGTAATATACCCATCGAGTATACCCCAGTTATCATCGAGAATACGCACCATAGGGGCAACATTATTAGTCGTGCAGGAGGCGTTGGATATCAAAGGTGCAGTGAGATCAATATCTTTATCATTTACACCCATTACATACATAGGTATGTCCTTATCGGCAGGCGCAGAAATTAAGACCTGCCCTGCACCCGCTTCCAGGTGTTTACCTGCGGTTACGCGCGAGGTAAATTTACCCGTGCATTCTATTACAAGGTCAATACCTAATTCTGCCCAGGGCAAATTCAAAGGATCAGTTTCCCTGAATACCTGGATTTTCTTTCCATTTATAATCAAGGCATCACTTGTATGTTCCACGGTTCCTTTAAATCCGCGGTGCACTGTATCATATTTAAATAAATGAGCGAGTGTGGCAGGATCTGTAAGATCATTAACAGCCACTATATTGATGTTTTTTTCCAGTGCGGCACGTAGAAATGTACGACCGATCCTGCCAAATCCATTAATTGCTAAAATCATTCTAATTTTGTCTTGTGCCACAAAACTAATTATAATCTTGTGTTATAAAGGTCATATTATACTGATTCTAAAGTCGAATGAAATAGAAACTGAATGCCAGGCGGTTAGATTTCCAAAAAGGCTAAAATAAAGAAAGCCCATACAATTTGTACGGGCTTTCATTTAAGATTTGGCATCGACTTACTCTCCCACGTGTTACCGCAGTACCATCAGCTCTGGCGGGCTTAACTTCTCTGTTCGGAATGGGAAGAGGTGGACACCGCCGATATAGACACCTGAATATTTTGAAACAGCTAATTAAGCGGCTGTTAAATTGTCTCTATTGGATGGTACAAACATACGAAAAATTACGTGTTTACGAGTCGGAATAATATATAATTGTTAAGCAATTGATAACCTAATAATTACGTATATTAATACACCAATATAAACACCATATTATTTAAACGGGGGCTAAAACGGCCGCAATAATGATGATAGAATTCATGAGAATTAGACTATATCATATTATCATCGCTTCCGTGTATCTGATACTGGCTAATCCCAGATTATCTGCCGCACAGGTATTTACTTTTGAGGGCAACACAACCCGTCAGACCATTAGTTTTAAACAGGTCAAAAATCTGGTGGTCATTCCTGTAATCATTAACGGGCAGGGCCCCTATAATTTCCTACTCGACACCGGAGTCGGGCAAATGATTATTACTGACACCGCATTACTTAAATACGTAGATGTCAGCCAACACAAACCTGTACAAATACAAGGCTATGGAATCGGGGAAGGTATCTCAGCATATATGACGAGAAATATCACTGCAAAAGTAGGCAAAGCGACAATTTCCGCTATCCCTACCGCAATATTCAAAGACGACCTTTTCGACCTCTCCGGTTACCTGGGACTTAAAATACACGGGGTTCTTGGCTACTACTTCTTCAATAGCTTTATAGTTAGAATAAACTATAAAAGTAACAGACTAACTTTTTATACACCAGGTTCGAAGTTCAAGTATAAAGGGAGACCATATCCTATGCGAATTGTTAAAGCTAAGCCTTATATATTAGCCACTGTTCAAACGGGCGAAAATGAAACAGATTCTGTAAGACTTCTCGTAGACAATGGCTCAAGTCATCCACTTCTGCTGGAGTCATTGCATAAAGGAATTTTCCCGCTTCCTGACAAACATATACCAGCAAATTTGGGTGTTGGAATTAATGGGGTTATTAACGGGGTTATGGGCAGAATAAATTCACTACGAATTGGTAACGATAATTTCAAAGATGTCCTAACGGGTTTTCCAGAATTTAATCCAAAAAGAACTGAAATGGAGGGGATTGACAGAAATGGTACCTTAGGTGCAGAAATCCTCAGGCATTATCTGGTGACCTTTGATTATACCAATAATAAGATATACCTGAAACCCAGTGAAAGGCTGAACACAAAATTCGACCATGATATGTCCGGCATTGAGATTTACACAGTGTCAGATGTGAATACAGTCTTTTACGTTGGAAGGATAGAACCAGGATCACCTGCAGATATTGCTGGCATACAAACCAACGATCAGTTATTGAGCGTAGACCTGAAGTCAGTAAATGCTTATACATTAAGTGATCTTGCGGAGCTATTGAAATCGTCTGACGGGAAACAGGTGCTCATTGAAATTGACAGAAATAAACAGAGGCTAATCTTTTTGATAAGACTAAAACGACGCATCTGAAGAACTGTAGTATGAATATGCTTCAGCAGAAAAAACCTGATAAACAAGAAAAGCCTGTAGTTTTCACTACAGGCTTTCTTTAAGATTTGGCACCGACCTACTCTCCCACGTGTTACCGCAGTACCATCGGCTCTGGTGGGCTTAACTTCTCTGTTC
>Ga0247805_1001013_pt1 | contig 13834 bp, 15 predicted proteins | sample UWRJL044104R1_FD_180930 | JGI IMG/M metagenome (GOLD analysis project Ga0247805, IMG submission 180930) | Plant litter microbial communities from Arlington Agricultural Research Station in Wisconsin, United States - UWRJ-L044-104R-1 | ecosystem: Environmental > Terrestrial > Plant litter >... | reverse complement strand
GAAATACACTGCAATCACATAAAAAGTCGTTTCGGCGCTGCATTGAAAAATACAACTCAGCCTTCCGGTGAAAGAGTCCGGCCCAAATGTCCGCATCGAATCAATCATAAATCCTCGTGAACCGCCAGAACTAAAAGGACGCAACATCGCAACAGGCAATGAATCGGTAATTTCTTTGCTGACGCCGATGTGCGAAAACACAAACGAAATTCCGTTGCTGATAATTTCAAAAAGTCCACTGTTCCTGAAAAATGAAATCGCGACAAGCATTCCCAAAACATAAGGAAAAATCGTCACGCCGGTTTTGAGTCCGTTATTGGCGCCGGTTACGAAAGAATCGAAAATAGTCGTATTCAATTCCGCAAACTTTTTTTCGTGGATGAAAGAAAAAATCAGCGTAAATGCGATAATTCCAACCAACATCAAACCCGAAAGATTTCCGGTAAATAAATTTTTTTCGACCAAATCCATTCGTCCAATGTAAAACATCAATCCTGCAATGGCAGCGATCAATGTCATCAAAGTCACCACAAGTGAAGCGCTTCTAAAGTTGATTTTCTGCCTGATTCCGATGACCAAAAATGCCGCGATGGTTCCAACAAAAGACGTAATGATACACGGCAGCATCACGTCGGCAGGATTGCTTGCATTTTCAGCAGCGCGGTATCCAATGATGGAAGTCGGGATCAATGTCAGCCCGGCCGCATGCAAACACATAAACATGATTTGTGCGTCACTGGCGCGGTCTTTATCGGGATTCAATTCCTGCAAACTCTGCATCGCTTTGAGCCCGAATGGCGTCGCAGCCGAATCCAATCCGAGGAAATTTGCGGCAAAATTCAACGTCATATAGGAGATCGATTCGTGGTTTTTTGGCACCGTTGGAAATACTTTTACAAATACAGGGCTCAGTTTTTTAGCCAGTTTTTCAGATGCTCCAGAGTCGATCAGCAATTGCATCAGCCCGCAGAAAAAAGCAAGATAAGCGATCAACGGCAGGATTAAATCGAGCAGTGTATTTTTACATGTTGGCAAAAGCCCATCGGTTTTCTGGACGCCGCTGTAGACTTTTACGGTTTTGTTTTTGAAGATGTAGGTCGTATCAGGATTCGATTCGACTTTGTTGATGACGATCGTTTGTTCCGGCGATTTTTCAATGCTGTCGCGGATAAACGCAGGCAACTGTTCTTTGTATTTTTCAGAAATCAAAACCGGATCGTCTTTTTTTCCATTCAATATAAAATCGACTGAATAATTGTTTCCCGTGAACAAACCCGCGACCACAAACACAATTGAAGAAATGAAAATTACGAGCCAGAACCTGCTTAAAACCATAACCTGTTTTTTTGTAAATGTAGATTATTTAGTCGAAAGTTGGAAAGCCGAAAGTCGAAAGTTGCACCACTTTTCCGATCTATACATGTAAAATTTCATCGTCTACCAGCAAATCTTCGCGTCGCAAACGCAAGAAAATCTGCGCAACAGCGATCGTATCTTTTTCGCAATAGGTTACGATCCGGTCGATGTCTTTTTCGACATAAAAAACATGGCCCACCTGGCTGCCGTCGATGTCGCCTTTTGGAGACGGAATTCCGAGAATTTTTGTCAATAATTTTAAAGAAGTGAAATGCTTATAATCGCCGAATTTCCACAATTCCAAAGTATCGAGATGCGGAATTTCCCATGGCTTTTTTCCGAACAAATTGAGTTTGGCCGGAATCGGAATCTGGTTGATGATCATGCGTCTTGCGATAAAAGGGATGTCGAATTCCTTTGCATTGTGCCCGCAAAGCAAATGCTGCGGCTGGTTGAAATGGTTGTTAAGCAGGTTGTTGAAATCCTTTAAGATTTTGGCTTCTTCCCCGAAAAATGACGTCACGCGGAAATTCCGGATGTCACCTTTTATCACAAAATAACCAACCGAAATGCAGACAATTTTTCCGAACTCTGCCCAAATTCCGGCGCGGTCATAAAAATCCTCGGGCGTGTATTCATCGCGGCGCTGGTATTGGGTTTTGAGCTCCCAAAGCTGCTGCATTTCGCCGTCAAGCGCGTTGTAATTTTCCTCCATCGGAACGGTTTCGATGTCGAGGAACAAAATGTGTTCTAAGTTAATTTTCTCAATCATTATGGCGTGTATTTAAAGTTTCTGGCTGGTAATTATTTTCTTTGCGCTAACATTTTATACGTTTCATCAATATAACCGTAAAAATCGTCGCTGTGCTTGTTTCCTGTCGTACTTCTGACATGGCGGTTGCCAAGCCGGACAATAATTAAATCATCTTGTGGAATGACAATTACATACTGCCCGAGATGCCCGCGCATGTAAAATATTTTCTTGTTTTTGTAATCGCTGAGCCAAAAACCATAACCGTATTCGGGCGAATCTGCAAAGCGCGGCGCGGTAGATTTGGCTACAAAAGCACTGTCTAAAATTTGCTGTCCGTTCCATTTTCCATGTTGTTTGTACAGTTTTCCAAAGCGTGCAAAATCCCGTGCGTTGCTTGCAATACAACAATAAGCTTTAACCATTCCGTTTTTGTGGTCGGTCTGCCAAAGCGCTTCATTTTCCGCGCCGAGCGTCTGCCAGAAATTTTTTGAAATATAATCGGCGAGGTTTTCCCCGGTGGCTTTCTGGATGCACATTGCCAATAATTGCGTATTTCCTGAAAGGTATTTGTAGGTTTTTCCCGGTTCGCTTTCGCCTTTTAATCCAAGGATGACTTTGTCTAGATCTTCGTCAAAATAAGCGCGCGTGGTGACTGAAAACGGACTGTAATACGATTCATCCCAATCGAGTCCTGAAGCCATCGACGACAGATCACCAACGGTCATTGTGGCTGTTTTTCCGGTTTTAAATTCCGGGTAAAAATCAGAAACCAATTGATCGAGGCTTTTGATTTTTCCCTGCATGATCGCTTTTCCAAGTGCTGCCGAAACCACGCTTTTAGCCATTGAAAAAGAATTTGATTTCGAGTCTTTTCCGTAACCGTCATAATAACTTTCGCTCCAGATGCTGTCATTTTTGATGATCAAAAACGCAACGCTTCCTGTTTCTCTATGCCAGTTTTCGAGTTCGCTTGTTGGTTTTATTGCGTTGTATTCTTTGGAAATATTCCACGGTTGCGGCGTCGTACTTTTTGGAATGCTGCGGTTTGCAAAATATTTGTAATCATCGAGAAACGCTGTCGTGTGTCCGTTTAAATAAACTGTTCTTACCGCCGTGATCAGGTAATCGAAATTAAAAATATAGAGCAGTAAAGTAATTGATGTTAGTGCAACAACAAACCACAACAGGATTTTGACAAGGATTTTCATAAATGTTTGTTTGCAAAGGCAAAGCAATTTACACAATTTTCCTTTACGATTCAGTTTTAGAAAAGACTTTGCTGATGGGTTGGGTTTTCATGTTCGATGAGCCATTTTTTGCGCCACAATCCGCCTGCATAACCGGTTAACGAGCCATCAGTTCCAATGACGCGATGACACGGAACGACAATCCAGAGCGGATTTTTTCCATTGGCCGATGCTACTACGCGAATGGCCTTAACATCGCCGAGTTTTTTGGACAAATCGAGATAAGACATGGTTTTTCCAAATGGAATTTTTAGCAATTCCCGCCACACTTTCTGCTGGAAATCGGTTCCTGAAGGATTTAACTTAAATGTGAAATTCTGGCGACTGCCGTCGAAATATTCCTGTAATTGACTGATTGCTTCCTTGAGGATTTTGGGAATTTCTGAAGATATTTCCGTTTCATCATTCAATATGGAAATGACTGAAATCCCCGATTCGTTTCCTATGATTTTTGTGATTCCGAGTGGTGAATTGATGAAAGCTGTTTCCATGTTTTAAAGATAGGATTTTGCTTGGGAATAAAAAGCTTATTTTGGAAACCGCTGCCCTAGCCCCGATGGAAGCGGCATCCTTTTGCACAGCAAAGCGGCGCAAAAGATACAGCGGACAGCGGGAAACAGCTCCTGAAAAACTATTTCAAATGGCTGAAAATGTAACTTTCAAGCGCTTTCAATTCGGTTTCAGACATTTGCTTCGTGATCGTAAAATTGGTTTTCATGACTTCAAACTGACTCGGATCAACGATTGGTTCTTCATTGCCTTTAAGGAAATTTGCGATACTGGCGTTTTTGTCTTTGTAGGTTTTTGCGATTTCCTGCAGGCTTGGGCCAATGATTTTCTGGTCGGGCTGGTGGCAGGCAATACAGTTTCCTTTGCCTTCGAAAAGTTCCTGTCCGAGTTGTTCAGGAGTTTGTTTTTCAGATTGCACCTCGGGATAAAGCGGCTCTTTTTTGTCTTCGGATTTACACGAAACAAATGCAAAAAAGCAAAATGCGATTAACAAATTTTTCATTTTTTATCTGTTCAAAATTAGGGCTGCTTCTTTTGCAAAATACGTCGAAATGATATTCGCTCCAGCTCTTTTAATGCAGTACAATTGTTCGATCATGATCTTGTCGTGATCAAGCCAACCGCGCTCTGAAGCTGCCTTTACCATCGCATACTCGCCTGAAACCTGATACACTGCAACAGGAACGTGGACCGCATTTTTCACTTCACGGACGATGTCAAGATACGCCATTCCGGGTTTCACCATCACAATATCGGCGCCTTCAGCCACATCATCAAGCGTTTCTTTGATGGCTTCGATGCGGTTTGCATAATCCATTTGGTAGGTTTTTTTATCTTTCGGAACGTTATTCAAATCGACCGGCGCAGAATCTAAAGCGTCGCGAAACGGACCGTAAAATGCCGATGCATATTTGGCACTGTAGCTCATAATCCCCACATTGTGGTAGCCGTTTTCTTCCAATGCTTTTCGGATCGCATATACGCGTCCGTCCATCATATCGGATGGTGCGACAAAATCGGCCCCGGCTTCAGCGTGGCTGAGGCTCATTCGCGTAAGTGCATCGACCGTTGGATCGTTGATGATCTGTCCTTTTTCGATGATGCCGTCGTGGCCGTAAATTGAATATGGATCAAGCGCGACGTCGGGCATAACGATCATTTCGGGAACGGCATCTTTGATTGCACGGATGGTTTGCTGCATGAGCCCGTCTTTGTTCCAGGCTTCTTTTCCGGTGTTGTCTTTGAGGTTTTCGGAAACTTTAACGTAAATATTCACAGCTTTGATACCGAGATCCCACGCTTCTTTGACTTCTTTGATCGTGTTGTCGAGCGAATGGCGGTAAATTCCGGGCATAGACGGAATCGCAACTTTGACATCTTTGCCTTCGGCTACAAACATGGGAAGCATGAAATCATTCGGACTTAAAGTGGTTTCGCGAACTAAGCTTCTGATGGATTCGTTGGTTCTGAGTCTTCTATTTCTGTTGAACATAATTTCTATTTTAAATTAAATCCAGTCGATCGGATTTTCTAATACGTTTAATAATTTTTCCTCGTCGCTTCCTTTTTCCGGATGATGGTCGTAAAGCCATTGTACTGTTGGCGGCAAACTCATTAAAATGCTTTCGATGCGGCCGTTGGTCTTGAGTCCGAAAAGTGTTCCTTTATCGTGAACGAGATTGAATTCTACATAACGGCCACGACGGATTTCCTGCCAGTTTTTCTGAGCTGCTGTAAACCGCAAATCTTTTCTTTTTTCTACGATTGGAATATAAGCTTCGAGAAAGCTGTTGCCCACTTCAATTACGAAATCATACCAGCTTTCCATCGACATTGCCTCATTTGCTTTGCAATAATCGAAGAACAAGCCGCCGATTCCGCGGGCTTCGTTGCGGTGCGCATTCCAGAAATAATCGTCGCATTGCTTTTTATATTTCGGATAGAAGTCAGTCGAATGTTTGTCGCAGGCATTTTTTGAAACCTGATGAAAATGTTTTGCGTCTTCTTCGAATAAATAATACGGCGTTAAATCCTGGCCGCCGCCAAACCACGATTGGATGACAGTTCCGGTTTCATCGTACATTTCAAAATAACGCCAATTAGCATGAACCGTCGGCACCATCGGATTTTTAGGATGCATGACCAAACTGAGTCCACACGCAAAAAAATCGGCTTCGCCCACGCTGAATAATTTTTGCATTGAATCGGGCAATTTGCCGTGGACTGCTGAAATGTTGACGCCGCCTTTTTCGAAAACATGGCCGTTTTCAATCACACGCGTTCTTCCGCCGCCGCCTTCCGGCCTTTGCCAAAGATCTTCACGAAATTTGACTTGGCCGTCGGCTTTTTCGAGTCCGGCCACAATTTGATCCTGAAGGTTTTGTATGTATTGGTAAAATTTATCTTTCATAATAATCGGATTTTAAGAGCCCGAAATAAACAATGTCTTCTAAAATGCCTTCGCCGTTTTTGAATTCCTGGCGCAAAATACCTTCTTGCTGAAAACCGTTTTTGGTTGCGATTCTCTGGCTTCCGAAATTGATTTTTGACGTACAGATGAAAATTTTATTCATCATCAATTCCCGAAAACAGTAATCTATTGTTTGAACAACGGCTTTTGAAATGATGCCTTTTCCTTCAAAATCTTTATCGATAAAGTAAGCGAGTTCACATTTCCGGATTTTTTTATTGAGGTTTTTGATCATTACAAATCCGATTAGAATTCCCGTTTCGAGGTTTCTCAGATAAAAATAATACGATTCTTCTTTCTCCTGTTTTTCAATCGCTTCGCCGAGATACTGAATTGTGTTTTCGAAATTTTCACAGCTTGCAACCGTTACCGGAAATGTTTTACTGATGTGGTTTCGATTTTTCTCGATCAGATTGAACAATTCTTCGGGAAGAATTTCGGCGATGGTTTGTATTTTAAAGTTGTCGAATGCCATGATTTACTTTTTTGCGGCTGCGATTTTAGTCGAAATTGCAAATGAAAACATTTTGCTTTCGGATTGAATGTGGTGGTAAACGGCAATCGCTTTTTGTTTCCAATGTGCCGAATTTCCATTCGACCGATCGGAAACTGAAACCAGGAAATCTGCAAATTGTTCGGCGTTTTCCCAATCAAAATGAAAGTTTTTCATATGCAAAATCAGATCGTCGCCGTTTAAATCGGACAAACGTTCAACCGTTAAACCGATCTCGCCAAGAACTTGATCGATCGAAGCATTTCCCATTTCAGGAACATAATCCAAACCAATCAGCCTTTTCAGAATGTTGTTGATGCGTTCGTTTTCTTCGTCGCGGAGCCTTGCTGTTAATGGCATAGATTTACTTTATTCGTGGAGCCGCGTGAGTGATTAAGGCTTTGTTTGAGCTCGTTGCCGAGGCACGAAGCAACAGCGAGTGCCGAAAGCACGGCGGCGGCGAGCAAAATGCGATTCGCTTTTTGGGAGCCGCCGACACGCCACATTATTAATTATTATATTCTTTCACCGCATCAATAAATGCTTTCGCGTGGTCAACGGGAATATTCGGTAAAATTCCGTGGCCTAAATTCACGATGTATTTGTCTTTGCCAAATTCGTCGATCATTTGGTGCACCATTTTTTTGATCGTCGGAATCGGTGATAATAACCTTGATGGATCGAAATTTCCTTGTAAGGTAATATTTCCTCCTGATAAATATCTGGCATTTCTTGGCGAACACGTCCAGTCTACGCCAAGTGCCGATGCTTTGCTTTTGCCCATTTCGCCAAGTGCAAACCAACAGCCTTTTCCGAAAACGATGACCGGCGTAACATCTGCCAAGGCTTCTACGATCTGGTTGATGTATTTCCATGAAAATTCCTGGTAATCGACAGGTGACAGCATGCCGCCCCAAGAGTCAAAAATCTGTACAGCATTGACGCCCGCTTCGACTTTTTTCTTTAAATAAGCGATGGTCGTATCGGTAATTTTTTGCAACAACACGTGTGCGGCTTCGGGATGCGTAAAGCAAAATCCTTTGGCGGTGTCGAAGCTTTTTGAGCCTTTTCCTTCAACAGCGTAACAAAAAATCGTCCAGGGCGAACCGGCAAAACCAATTAATGGCACTTCGTCGTTCAGCATTTCTTTAGTCATTTTGATGGCGTCCATGACATAGCCTAAAGTTTCGTCAATGTCTGGTACAATGACTCTTTCTACATCTTGAATGGTACGGATCGGGTTTGGTAAAAATGGCCCGACAGATTCTTTCATCAGGACTTCAATACCCATGGCTTGCGGAACGACGAGAATATCTGAGAACAAAATCGCGGCATCGGGAGCAATTCTTCTAATGGGTTGCACTGTAATTTCAGAAGCCAGTTCCGGTGTTTGGCAGCGTGTAAAAAAATCGTATTTGTCGCGCAGGGCGATGAATTCTGGCAAGTATCTGCCGGCCTGGCGCATCATCCAAACTGGCGGGCGTTCTACGGTTTCTCCGCGTAATGCTTTTAAAAATAGGTCGTTTTTGATCATGTTTTGATTTGCCGCGAATTGCACGAATTTTCACAAATCGTTGTCGTGGACTACTTTTTAAAATGGTTAATTGTTTGGATAATTGTGTTTTCTACCGATGGCTGATTCGCAATTATGATATTGTTTGTAACATTTTCCAATGCTTTTGCGGTGGTGTTTCCAATGCAAAAACAGATTTCATTGGTAATTTTATTTGCTAAAAGAAAACTTTCAACTGCTGACGGGCTGAAAAATAAAACACCGTCCATTGCAACATTTATTGGACTTGGCATTAAAACCGTTTCATACACTTCGACTTCATTGAAAATTACATTTGCATTTTTTAGCTGATTTGGCAATTCGTCCAAACGCAAATTTCCGCTAAAAAAAGTGAAGCCTTCCGTAGGATATTGTGCTATGATCATTTGTGCCAATTGGGCTGCATTGTTCGCAATTTCCTGAACCGTAAATCCGTTTTCGTCGAGCAGGTCGGCCGTTTTTTCGCCTACACAAAACGCAGGATTTCGCCTAATATCCTGAACATCGGGATAATTGCTGACTGCTTTTACCGCATTTCTACTCGTAAAAATCAGATTGTCGTGAATGTTTGAGAATGTAAATGCTGTGTTTTTAATTCTGATAAAATCGGCTTCAACAACAGAAAATCCCGCGTTCAGCAAAAATTGCTTTTGGTTGGGCTGGAGTTTTTTTGTTGACAGAATCCGAATCATTCTTATTTATTTAAATCTTTTCTTATTTGGATCATGATTTCCCTTCCGCCATTGTCCAACACGAATAAAGCGCAGTCATGTCCGAAATTCTTATAACTGTCGATTGAAATGTTTTTTTCAATATGGATTTTGTCTTTTCCGTCAAGCGAACACAACAAACCTTCGAAACGGATCTGATTTTCGAAAACCTCTGCGAAAGCACCAATTGGAGCCGTACATCCGCCTTCGAGCGTTTTTAAAAATTCGCGTTCGATTTCGGTACAGACTTCGGTTGGCTTGTGGTTTAATTTTGCAACAGCTTCGCGGCAAAAAATATCGTTTTCCATTGCGACAACAACCATTGCGCCTTGTGCCGGTGCGGGAATCATCCAGTCGAGATCGATATGGTTTTCGGGTTTTAAATTGATTCGGTCGAGTCCAGCTTCAGCGAAAATGGCGCCGTTCCAGTCGTTGTCTTTGAGTTTTTGCAAACGCGTATTGACGTTGCCGCGCAAATCAACGACTTCGTGATTTGGATAACGGTTCAGCCATTGTGCCTGACGGCGTAAGCTTCCTGTAGCGATGATTCCGTTGGAATGCAAAAAATCGAGATTCCCTTTGTGAACCAAAATATCTTTTTCACTCGCGCGTTCCAAAACTGCCGCCTGAACAATCCCGATGGGCAGAGCCGTTGGCACGTCTTTCATCGAATGCACGGCAATATCGATCTGGCCGTTGATCATTGCAATGTCTAATGTTTTGGTGAAAATTCCGGTAATCCCGAGTTCATAAAGCGGTTTGTCAAGCAAAATGTCGCCTTGCGATTTTACCGCTGTGAGCTCGGTTTTGTATCCTAAATCGTTCAGCTTTCTTTCAACAGTGTGCGCCTGCCAGAGTGCGAGTTCGCTGTCACGGGTTCCGATTCTGATTGTTTTGTTCGACACGAATTTTTAGAAGTTTTGATATTTATTCCACAAACGAAAGTCGTGGTCGCATAATTATTTGATTGCTTCAATCTGAAACACTTTTTCAATCCATTCGATACTTTCATCGACCATGGTGTTGTCATTTTTCAAATGATTGGCAAAATGGGTAGTGATTTTTTGGATGATCCGCGCGCTGATGATTTCTGCTTGTTCTTCGTTGAAACCAACGATCTTTTTGCTTTGGAAATCGAGTTCCGAATTCTTGATTGCGTTTAGTTTCTCTTTTAGTGCATTGATCGTGGGTGCGAATTTTCTGGCTTTAGTCCAGGTGGTAAATTCTTCCTTGATCTCTTCGATGATTGCTTCGGCCGCCGGTATGTGTTTTTTGCGGTTTTCCAGGGTTTCGTCGGTCATTTGAGACAAATCATCCATATGGATTAACGTCACGCCTTCAACTGTTTTGACATTGTCATGGACGTTTTTCGGAATCGACAAATCTAAAATCAACAGTGGCTTTTTCAGGTTTAAAATCGCGGCGTCAACCGTTGGATTTTGCGCGCCGGTCGCTACAACGACCACATCTGCTTTTTGCAATTCGAGGTGCAATTCTGAATAATCTTTAACGATTAAATTGAGCTTTCCGGCAAGTTTCTCGGCTTTGTCTTTGGTTCGGTTGATTAAAGTGATGTGTTCATTCTTGGTGTGTTTGACCAGATTTTCACAGGTGTTCCTTCCAATTTTTCCGGTTCCGAAAAGTAAAATGTTTTTATTTTTGATGTCAGCTACATTTTTAATAATGTACTGTACCGACGCAAAAGATACGGAAGTCGCGCCCGAACTGATCTCGGTTTCATTCTTGATTTTTTTACTCGCCTGGATGACGGCATTCACCAATCGGTCTAAAAAAGTATTGATCAAACCTAAAGTTCTCGACTCGGCAAAACCCACTTTCAACTGGCTGATGATCTCAAAATCGCCCAAGATCTGGCTGTCCAAACCGGTACCAACGCGAAACATGTGATTGATCGCTTCCTGGTTTTTATATACAAAACCTACTTTCTGGAATTCCTCCACCGATCCGTTGCTGTTCTCACAAATCAATTTGATCAGTTGAAACGGATGTTCCGCAAAACCATAAATTTCGGTGCGGTTGCAGGTCGAAGTGACGATCAAACTTTCGATGCCCTCATTTTTTGCTTGGTATAGCAAACGCGTTTTGGCAATGGTGTCGAGGCTAAATTTCCCGCGAATTTCGGCATCTGCTTTTTTATAGCTGAGGCCAACGGCGTAAAAATACAGATGCTTTGACGGGTGGTGATTTTCCATTTTACACTTTTTCTGAAAGTTCAACAAAAATATACTTATCACATTTATAAAAGTAACGCTCTAAGGACTTTTTATGTCGCTGCGGGATATTTTAATATAAATTGCCTGAAACTATGGATTTTCTTGTAAATTTGCAATAGAATCAAGCATTCGCAATATTCTTATGTAGAACTGTTCTAAATAAAAAAGCAACTTCTTTTAAAAAAACCATTTCAAAAATACCGCTATGGGTTCTCAGGAAGTAATTAAAATCGAAGACGACTTTTATCTGATTCGTTTCCAGAATGATGACAACGAAGTTTTTCGGGCCGAACGTGCCATAAATCAAGGTTTGATTCAGTTTCATTTTGGGATTAAGGGCAAGGCCAAATTTATTTTCAACCAAGGCAATTATGCTTTGGAACTGAAAGAAGAAAAATCATTGTTGCTGTACAATCCGCAAAAAGAACTGCCGCTGAATTTAGAACTGGCGCCAAATTCCTGGGTGATTTCGGTCATTATCTCGATCAAGAAATTTCACGGATTGTTTTCGTCTGAAGCTGAATATATTCCGTTTTTGAGCAAGGAAAACCAGGATCGAAAGTATTACGACGAAGGCAATATCAGTCCGTCGATGGCGATCGTGTTGAGCCAATTGTTTCATTTCAATTTGCATCCGTCGATCAAAAACCTGTATTATAAAGGCAAAGGATACGAACTTTTAAGTTTGTATTTCAATAGAACTGAAGATCCAGATGCCGAGCAATGCCCGTTTTTAATAGACGAAGACAACGTGCTGAAAATCCGAAAAGCCAAAGACATTATCATTGCAAACATGTCCGAACCGCCAGGTTTGCAGGAACTCGCAGACCAGGTTGGGCTCAATCTCAAAAAGCTCAAAATGGGTTTCAAGCAGATTTACGGCGACAGCGTGTACAGTTTTTTATTCGATTACAAAATGGAATTCGCGAGAAAACTGCTCGAAGACGGTTCGCACAATGTCAATGAGGTCGGCCTCAAAATCGGTTACAGCACAGCCAGCCATTTTATTTCCGCGTTTAAGAAAAAATTTGCGACAACGCCAAAAAAATATTTAATGTCTATCAATCAAACGGTTTAAAACTGCAATTTACTATATGAAAGGAGCGCTATTAGTCAACCTCGGCTCACCAAAAAGCCCTGACGCCAAAGACGTCAAACCATACCTCGATGAATTTTTAATGGACAAATACGTCATCGACGTGCCGTTTTTACTGCGTGCTTTTCTCGTTCGTGGCATCATTCTCAGAAAGCGTCCGGAAAAATCGGCTGAAGCTTATAAAAAAATCTGGTGGGAAGAAGGTTCGCCGTTAATTGTGCTTTCGAAAAGAATGTTTGCCAAAGTAAAACAACACGTTGAAGTCCCGATGGCACTTGCGATGCGTTACGGCCAGCCCAATATTTTATCCGGTTTACAAGAATTGCACGACAAAGGCGTGACCGAAGTGTTGCTTTTTCCTTTGTATCCGCAACACGCGATGGCATCAACGGTGACGATTGAAGTGTTGGCTGAGGAACTTCGCAAGAAACATTTTCCGAAAATGAAAATCACGAACGTTCCCGCGTTTTACAACCGTCCGGATTACATTCGCGAATTATCCAAATCCATTAAAAAAAGTCTTGAATTTTTTGAATACGACCATTTGTTGTTTTCGTATCATGGTATCCCGGAGCGTCACATCCGCAAAACCGATGTCACCAAATCACATTGCAAGATCGACGGCAGCTGCTGCAGCACGCCATCGCTAGCACACGAATTTTGCTACCGCCACCAATGTTATGAAACGACGCGAAAAGTAGTAGAAACGCTCGGCATTCCGGAAGGAAAATACAGCCAAACGTTTCAATCAAGGCTCGCCGGCGACAAATGGCTCGAACCGTATACCGATATCGAAATTAACAAAATGCCCGAAAAAGGGATCAAAAAATTAGCCGTTGTCACGCCAGCATTTGTTGCCGATTGCCTCGAAACTTTAGAGGAAATCGCAATGGAAGCCAACCATCAGTTCAAAGAACATGGCGGAGAAGAATTCCTTGCGATTCCTTGCCTTAATGATGGCGACGATTGGTGTCAAACCGTTGCAGGCTGGGTAAACCAATGGGCGAAAGCTGAAATCCCAGTTTAAATGAGTACCGCCCCAGAAGATGATTTTGGAACAAAAGACATCAAAAAACTGCTGATCAAACAGGCGGTTCCCGCTGCTGTGGGCATTTTATTTATGACTGTCAATATCCTGATCGATGCGATTTTCGTGGGGCGATGGATCGGGTCTTTGGCGATTGCAGCGCTGACCGTGATTACACCCGTAGTTTTTATCATCACATCGATTGGATTGGCGGTTGGCATCGGCGGAAGTTCCGTCATTTCACGTGCTTTAGGAAAAAATGACCGCGATACGGCATTGTCGGCATTCGCACACCAGATTGCGATGGTTTTTGTACTTTCGGTGGTTATCATGCTTTTCGGATTCTTTTTCAGCGATCAGATGCTCACACTTTTCGGAGCCAAAG
>Ga0247805_1001011_pt1 | contig 13861 bp, 10 predicted proteins | sample UWRJL044104R1_FD_180930 | JGI IMG/M metagenome (GOLD analysis project Ga0247805, IMG submission 180930) | Plant litter microbial communities from Arlington Agricultural Research Station in Wisconsin, United States - UWRJ-L044-104R-1 | ecosystem: Environmental > Terrestrial > Plant litter >... | reverse complement strand
CCGCGGCCACGGTCACGATGATGCGCCCGATCAGGCCAAAGTAGCTGCCGGTGTGCAGCGCGTAGTTGCTGATGAGCAACTGGGCGCCGAGGCTTTTCTCGGTGTAACGCGACACTGCCTTGAGCGTACCGTCGGCCGGATCGAGGGTGATCTGGTTCAACGCGCGGGGGTGCGGCGCGGATTTGAGGAGGTAGAACACCGTCGCCATCTGGCCCGGTGCCTGAGGCATGCGCAGGTTGTACGTCTTGAGGTCCGGTCCGGCCGCGCTCTGAATGGTCTGCCAGATCGCGTCGTAATCCGGGGCCGACGCCGTGAGTTCCTTAGGCGCCTCTTTCACAGCAGGACCTGGACGCGGCCCTCCGCCACGGCGTTGTTCGCCCGCCACGGGAGGATCGCCAATCAGCTTGGTCATGCCGTTGCTGAACCAGTCGTAGGACCACATCAGCCCGGTGATCGCCAGCAGCAGATAGATGATCAGGCACCAGGTGCCGAACACCGAATGCAGGTCCCAATTGAAACTGCGTCCCTTCTTCGCCCAGTCCATGGTCAGCCAGACGCGCCAGTTCAGCGGCTTGCGCGGCCAGCGCAGATACAGCCCGGACAGGCAGAAGAAAATGAGGATAAGCGTGCAGGCCGCGGTGACCTGTTTGCCATATTCCCCTGCGGCAAGGAATCGGTGCAGGTTAAGGATGAAGCCGAAGAAGTCCTGACCCACGGCGTCCTCGGTGAACGCGCCGGTGTAAGGGTTGAAGTTGTGCATCTCGCCGCGACGCTGCCCCGGCGGCGGCTTGAACCAGACCTGAGCGACCTTGTCGCTGTCGACATCAATGCGAAACATCGCCACCGTGTCTTTGCCCTGGGCTTCAACCTTGCTGACCATTTCCGCCAGAGACAGTTGACGCCCCTGAGGCTGCACGAACAACACATCGGGGTTGAGCACGTCGAGTATCTCGTCCTCGAAGGAATACAGCGCGCCAGTGATCCCCATCAGGGCGAGCACCAGACCGGCCGTGATTCCGAAGAACCAGTGCACTTGAAACAGGACTTTCTTCAACACCCTCGACCCCTCACTCACCCGCCACGGCGCGCATTATGCGCACAAACGGCATACATTCTCATCTGTGGCTGATTCTTGATGCGAAGATGTGGGGTGAACGCGTCCTGACACCCCGCGCTCACCCGGCCAACATACATCCTGTAGGAGTGAGCTTGCTCGCGAGGAGGCCGGGACATCCGCTGGATACCCAGCGGTCGATTCCGCCTTCGCGAGCAGGCTCGCTCCCACAGGTGTCGGGTTCGCTTTCAGATCAGAAGTGGAAGCTGGCACTCATCAGCGCGGTACGCCCGGCGGCCATGTGGGCGTAGTGAGTGGTGAAGACCTGGTCGTAATAGCGCTTGTCGGTCAGGTTCTGCACGTTCAGCTGCAGGTCGACGTTCTTGGTCAGCGCGTAGGTGGCCATTGCGTCGTAGCGCCAGTAGGACGGCACCTCCACCGAGTTGGCTTCATTGCCGAAACGCGAGTCGACGAAGGTCGCGCCGCCGCCCACGGTCAGCTTCGGCATCAGTTCGTAGGTCGACCAGAAGTTGAAGCTGTTGCGCGGCGTGCTCGGCATGTGATTGCCCTCGTCCGCCTTGCTGGTCGCACTGACGATCTCGCTCTCCATGTAGGTGTAGCCGCCGTAGACTTTCCATTTGCCGGTGATGTTGCCGCTGTAGGTCAGCTCCAGACCGTCGACACGCTGCTCGCCGTCCAGCACCTGGAACGTCGCGTTGTCAGGATCGGTCACCCGCGCGTTGGTCTTCTCGGTGCGGAACAGCGCAGCCGTCAGCGACAGGTTGTCGTCGAAGAAATCCCACTTGGTGCCCAGCTCGTAGTTGCGGTTCTTTTCCGGATCGAGGTTGGCGTTGTTCGCCGCGATTTCCAGACCGCCGTTGCCGCTGGTCTCACCCGACGGGTTGCTGGACGTCGACCATGCTGCGTAGATGCTGCCGTTCGGCAGCGGCTTGTAGGTCACGCCGACCTGGTAATTCCACAGTTGGCTGGTGTTTTCACGCTTGAAGCCGCCCGCCACCGAACCGCGGCCGCCCGCACTGTAACCGCTGGAGCGCACGTCGTAATCGTCGTAACGCAGGCCGAGGTTCAACGACCACTGCTCGTTGAATTTCAGCGTGTCGAACACATACGCGGCACTGGTTTTGGTGTCGGTATCGGTGTACGCCTGGCTGTCGGTGATGGTGCCGTTCCAATCGTCTTTCGGTGACGGGTTGGACAGGCTGGTGCAGTCGCCCGAGGCCAGCAGCGCTGCGTTGCACGTCGAACCAATGGTCCCGCCACTGGCGCTGAGCACGTTGTAGCCGCGGTTGTGGGTGTCCTGATACGAAAACTCAAGGCCGGTCACCAGGCTGTGCTGAATGAAACCGGTGTCGAATTTCGCTTGCAGGTCGGTCTGGTTGACGAAGCCGCTGGAGGTGGAATTGCGGCTCTTCGCCGAGCGCGAGACCAGGCCCCTGGCGACGTTGCCGCGGCTGTCGTCCGGGTTGGTGACAATGTAATCCAGCGTCGAGCGCGACATGCGGAAGCTGTTGGAGATCGTCAGGTTGTCGTTGAGGTCGTGTTCGAGGCGGATCGTGCCGCTGTCGTTGACGCTCTTGCGGTAATCGCGGTCGGTCAGGCCGTAGAAGTTGTTTTCATTGACGTGGGCCGGCTTGTCGACCACGTACTGGCTGCGACCGGGGGTGCTGGTCAGCGGGATGCCATAGTCGGGCATGTCGTCGGTGGACAGGTGGTAGTAGTCGACCTTGACCCGCGTGTCGGTGCCCAGACCGAATGCGAACGAAGGCGCAACGCCCCAGCGGCTGTTGTCGACATCGTTGCGGCCGGCGACGTTGGAATCATGCTTCATCAGGTTCAGGCGGAAGGCCGAGGTGTCGGTCATCTGCTTGTTGACGTCGAGGGTGTAGCGCTGAGTCTGGTCCGAACCGAAGGTGTAGCCACCGTTGAAGGCATCGCCCAGATGAGCGCCTTTGGTGACGAGGTTCAGGCTGCCACCCGTGGAGCCTGCGCCGGTGAAGGCCGAGCCCGGGCCTTTGCTGACCTCGACCGACTCGACGTTAAAAATCTCCCGGCTCTGCGCCGCCACGTCGCGCATGCCGTCGACGAACACGTCGCTCTCTGCGTTGAAGCCACGGATGATCGGGCGATCCGCATTCGGGTTACCGCCCTCGCCCGCGCCAAAGGTAATGCCGGGGGTGGTGCGCAATGCGTCAGTCAGGCTCGTGGCTGCGGTGTCGCGGATCACTTGCTGCGGGATCACCGTCACGCTCTTTGGCGTCTCGCGCAGGGGTGCGGTGTACTTTTTCGAGGTCGATTCTTCGGTCTTGTAAGCCGTGTCGGCCCGCTCGCCGTCAATGTTGGTGGCCCCGAGATTCAGAGCATCCGATGCAGGTTCCGCAGCCTGCGCCATATGGGCGGCTGACATCGCCGCAAGGGCAACACCGACGGCGCTGACGATGGAACGCTGCGAATGGGCGGTAACCGGTTGTGCTTGGCGCGACATTTTCCTTCCCCAAGGAAACAATAAGGCGGCGGAATATAGTTGAGACTGCTTCGCATTCGCAGAAAACTTACATTCTTTACACTTTCCCATTACCGAATTTTCACATCTACCCATTCACGCGCGCGGGCCACGTTTTACACGATCAATAAGAATCACTATCATCCGCCGCTTCATTCTTCTCGCGGGTCGCGATTCATGCTCCTACATATCCCCGGTCTGTTTTCACCCGAGGAGGTGCTACGCATCCGACAGGCTCTGGAAGAAACCGAATGGGCTGACGGCAAAATCACCGCCGGGCATCAGTCGGCGAAAGCCAAGCACAACCTGCAGTTGCCCGAAGGCCATCCGCTCGCCGTGGAGATTGGCGCGGCGATGCTCGAGCGCTTGTGGCAGAACCCGCTGTTCATGTCCGCCGCCCTGCCCCACAAGGTCTTCCCGCCATTGGTGAATTGCTACACCGGCGGCGGCAGTTTCGATTTTCATATCGACAACGCCGTGCGTCAGGCCAAGGGCAGCACCGAGCGAGTGCGCACGGATCTTTCATCGACGCTGTTCTTCAGCGATCCCGATGATTACGACGGCGGTGAGCTGGTGATTCAGGACACGTTCGGCGCCCGTCAGGTGAAGCTGCCGGCGGGCGACCTGCTGCTTTATCCGGCCAGCAGCCTGCACAAGGTCAACGCCGTCACACGGGGCGCGCGGTACGCCTCGTTCTTCTGGACCCAAAGCCTGGTGCGGGACGATGGCCACCGCACGTTGCTATTCGAAATGGACACGGCCATCCAGCAACTCAGCCGCGATGTGCCTGATCACCCCTCGCTGCTTCAACTCACCGGCACCTATCACAACCTGCTGCGGCAGTGGGCCGAGGTCTGAGTCATGACCTGGAATCTGCGACGTGAAGAGGTGCTCGATGGCGACCAGTTGCGCGCCATGCTGGAAGAGAGCCCGGCCAGTGCCGCAAAGGCGATTCTGAGCGCGGCGCAGGCCAACATCGTCGACGCCCAGGCGCTGCTCGGGCAGATCCTGCTCGACGGCAGCGGCATAGAACGCGACCCGGCGCTGGCGCTGGTCTGGTTTCAGATTGCGGCCCGTCGCGGCCACGCGATGGCGCAGAACATGGCCGGCCGATGCCACGAACACGGGTGGGGCTGCGAGCCGGATGCCGCAAAGGCTGCCGAGCATTATCGCCTCGCTGCCGAGGATGGTCTGGATTGGGGCTTTTATAACTACGGCAATCTTCTGGCAACCGGCCGTGGCGTCAATAAAGACCAGGCCCGCGCATTGGCGTGTTACCGCAAGGCGGCAGAGCTGGGTCATGCGAAGTCGATGAACCTGGTGGGGCGTTATCTGGAAGAGGGTCTGTGCTGCGAGCGAGATCTCGCCGCTGCCCATGAGTGGTATCGGGGCTCGGCGGAGGGCGGCGACTTCCGTGGGCAGTTCAGCTATGCGTCTGTGCTGGCGGATCACGGTCAGGTCGATGAAGCTCTGATCTGGTTCAAATCTGCGCTTGCCCTGGGCAACCTCAATTTCCTGCGGGTTAGTCGTAGAACACTCATAGCTTCCAGCCATCCCGAAATACGCGCGCTGGCCATCGACTACAGCCGCAAGGCGGCGGATCTGGGCAACGACGACGAGACTGCCTTGTCTGAATGCGTGGGTATTACTCGCACGCCCGCTTAGTATTCTGTTGAAACATCTACAATAACCACGCCTTATCTGCCCGCCCCTGTTGAGTCAAGGGCGACACCGGATGGAAGTTGTAATTGTTCCTACAGCAGATGAAGCCGAAGCCGCTTTGACATTTCGTGATAGACGCAACTAATCTACGGCAACTGCAGCAGCAAGTGCAGTGAGTATGTTGAAAAGACGCCAGGAAGGCGCCTAACTAAAACAGGGAATTATTATGAGTAACGCACTCAACTTAACGCCGGATGCCTCTCTGGCAGAGACGGCGAACAACGCAGCCAAGGCACCTAAAACACTAATTGATGCTTCAACCGGCGCGATGACCGGCAGCCTGAGACCCAAAGGGCTAATCCTGACCAAACAACAAATCATCGACCTGTACCTTTATGAGCAGAAAGGCCTGCATTTACCCACCTCCGAGGCGGATGTAAGTTCATACCTCGGATATGACTCGATGATCTCGCCTGGCCGTGGACTCGCTGTCACCGATTTTGTCAAAACGTTCACAATTATCAAATCCCATGCCAGTCAATGGGATGGCCTGCGCCAGCGAGTTAAACAAGTCAGCAGCGAGCTGAAAGTGTTTGCCGCCAGTATCATCAATACTGGAAAACACATGACGTCGACGCTTGACGAAATCGCGGCGCTCAAAGTGTTGAAACCATATGGCATTAAAACGCTGGAAGACCTGAGAAGGGTTGAAGCGGAGATGGGCGATAAGTTTCCGGGGATCACGCTGGACGATGATGATCTGGAGAACGTGACCACCATCACGGCGTTGCTCGAAGTCCTGCAGGAAAAAATCGACGCCCGAGCGCTTCAGACAGAACAACTCAAGATTGACCTGGACAACTTCTCGCTCGAACTGGCCACCCGCGTTCGACCGCAGATCACGTACCAGTTGACCGCCATCGATAACAATAACTTTAAAGAGGACGTCGTCCGCCTGCAAACCGAAATCGAGGCGCTCACTAAAGAAGTAGACGAGAAGAATGCCAGCTATAAAAAAATGGTGAATGATTCATTGACGTCTGCCTCCAGCCTCAACTTAATCGGCTTGGGCATGGCCATCTATATCGGTGTAGAAGCAGAAAAGGTCCGGAAGGAACGAAACGAGCTTAAAAAAACCCGAGATGCGAAAAATGCGGAAATGGGTATGAAAAACATGATTCTGAAACGCCTGAATGAGGTTAAGGCCGACCTGCAGGATCTGGAGTTCCTGAGCCTTCAGGCCGACGCCGCTACGCAAAACCTTGTGACTGTCTGGAATGCCCTTCATCTGTACGTCAGAACGTCAAAAGAGCAATCGGACATTATCACCGACGCGCTGAAAGTTAGCCTGCTGGCGTATCACTTCGACGAAGTTGTGGAGCCGTGGAAATACATTCAGAGCGACGCCGACGCACTGTACGCGGTGTTCGCAGAAGCCGACGAAGAAATCAAAAAACTACCTCGTTCCGTTTAAGGTCTTTTCCCATGAACATTATCCCGTTTAGCACCGAAGTCACCTACACCGCACCAGACTATGAGCTGATTAAACTCAATATTGGCAAAATGCTCCAACAAAACGCCGAGGCGGATTTTGCCTTCAATGAAACCAAGTATCTGCCCTCCATTCACACCAAGGCGCGTGGTCTGCACACCTCTATCGTGCAGGCAAAGCGCAACATTGACGAGAGTATTGACACGCTGAAAACGGTCTCTGCCAAGGCGCTCAGTAACCTGAATAAATATCGTGCGCAGGCCACTGAAGAACTGACGGACGAAGAAATTGAAGCGAATACTTACGCGCGAGAACAGACAATCATCACCTTTAAAAAAGCGTATGCGCCTGCGGTGGAGGTCATTCAACAGCGATACAAGGCACTCGCGGACGTTACATTTGATCCGGCGCTGACGACGACCTACAAGGATGCCCTGCAGGCTGATTTGACGCAGCTGAACACGGCGCTGGCAGCCATTGATGCTGAAGCCGCCGCGCTGGAAAACTCTCGGACCATTATTAACGATGCAATGGCGGTGCTTGAGAAGGGTAACTTTGTCGATATCGCCAAGGACACGCTGATCACCGCCGAAAGCATTTCCGCCCTCGGACTCGTCGCCCCGCAGGTCGAGATCATCAAATTTGCTATCGAGCACATGAAAAAAACACTCGAGAACATTGGCGAAGCGCTCAACTATCTCACCATGTATGAGCAACGCGAGCTTCTGGTCAGCAAGATCAAGGCATTGAAGCCCAAACAGGCAGATTACGCGGCACAGGTAAAGACCATCAGCAGCAAGACGAAACTGATCGTCAGCATTCACGGTTTATTCGAGAACTTTTTCGGCGCACGTGCTGAGTATTCGAAAGTTGAACAATCGATCAGCGCATTCGCTGATCTTATGGCGGTAACCAAACAGGCAGACTATGAAGACCGGTTGGTGGCTGCGGCCCCTTCTCTTGTTGCCTATCTGAACATTGCTCGCTGAGCCCCTGGAGACAGTGACAGCCAATGCGCTGTCACTGTCAGTCCACCGACAAGGATGTCGATATGTCCACACCCTTCTTCGCGCTCACCAACTTCGAAGCGCTCAACCGCTACCGTATTACCCTGCAACAGGCCAAGGAAACCACCGACCGCGTGAAGCAGGAACTGGGGCTGACCTCGAATCAGGCGTTTGTCCAGCTTCACCAGCCGAGCCTTGATATGACGCTTATCCAGGTGAGGGGCCGGCTTCAAAGCTGGCCCGAATTGTTTGAGTGGCCCAATCGGATTTTCTATCAGCAGTCAGACCTGGTGGGCGATATAAGGCGGCTCGACGCTGAATACTCGCGGGTCTTGGACGGAATGAACACCGCTGAGCGTGGCGGTTTTTTGTCTGCGCTGGACTTCTCACGGGCGCCTTTTGAACTGAACGGCCGGATGAAAGTGTTGAGTGTCGGACCGGGTTTTTCGTTCGCTCAGCAGGTAAAGCAACACGTGCTCAATCTAAACAATCAATACAACAGCGCTGCGTTTACCTGCAGCAACGTGTACCAGAACTCGTCGCTCATCTTGCCGCGTCTGATCAACTTCATGCAGGTTGCGATCGAGACGTATGCAAAAGAGCGCAATGTCGATCCTCTGAGCAACGACGCCGGGATTGTCACCGTAAGAGCGCTCATTGAACAAATGAAGGACGAACAGCGGCTACTGGCGGATGCATCAAGGGATCTCAGCGAGGGTTATTCCAACCTGGAGCGTCTTGTTTCCGGCGCGCTGGATGAATTCAAAGACCTTTTCACCTCGATCACCCTCCAGAGGTTTCATGAGATGGTTGAATCGGCGCTGGTCCGACTGGACTTGGCAGAAGAACTGACCGAGCACACCCGACAATGACTCAATAAAAAACCCGCGATCTCTCGCGGGTTTCTGTCCGGCGGCCGGGCTTAGACGTAGTAAGACTTCAGCGGCGGGAAGCCGTTGAACTCAACAGCGCTGTAACTGGTGGTGTACGCCCCTGTCGAGAGCCAGTACAAACGATCACCGATGGCCAGGTTCAATGGCAGGCCGTACTTGTAGTTTTCGTACATGATGTCGGCGCTGTCGCAGGTCGGGCCGGCAATAACCACTTCTTCCACTTCGCCTTTCTTCTCGGTCCAGATCGGGAACTTGATGGCTTCGTCCATGGTTTCGATCAGGCCTGAGAACTTGCCCACATCCGTGTACACCCAACGCTCGACAGCAGTGCGGGATTTACGCGACACCAACACCACTTCGCTGACCAGAATACCGGCGTTGGCGATCAACGAACGGCCCGGCTCCAGAATGATTTCCGGCAGGTCATCACCGAAGTCTTCTTTCAGGTAGCGAATAATTTCTTCGGCGTAGGTTTCCAGGCTGTTGGTGCGGGTGATGTAGTTGGCCGGGAAGCCGCCGCCCATGTTAATCAGCTTGAGAACGATGCCGTCTTCTTCTTTCAGACGCTCGAAGATCACTTTCACTTTAGCGATCGCGGCGTCCCAGACGCTGATGTCACGCTGCTGCGAACCAACGTGGAACGAGATGCCGTAAGGGACCAGGCCCAGTTCACGGGCAAGGATCAGCAGGTCCATTGCCATGTCGGTCTGGCAGCCAAACTTGCGTGACAGCGGCCAGTCAGCCGTGGTCGAGCCTTCGGTGAGGATGCGCACGTAGACTTTGGAGCCCGGCGCAGCCTTGGCGATGTTGCGCAAGTCGGCTTCGGAGTCGGTGGAGAACAGACGCACGCCCTTCTCGTAGAAGTAGCGAATGTCTTTGGATTTCTTGATGGTGTTGCCGTAGCTGATGCGATCCGGGCTGACACCGCGATCCATCACCTTGTCCAGCTCGTAGATCGAGGCGATGTCGAAGCTCGAGCCCTTGTCCTTCAGCAGGTCGATGATTTCGACCGCCGGATTGGCTTTAACCGCGTAATACACTTTGGCAAATTCGAAGCCTGCACGCAGGTCGTCGTAGGCCTTGCTGATCATCGCGGTGTCGATGACCACGAACGGGGTTTCTTGCTTGTCGGCAAACGCCTTCATCTTATCGAAGGTGCTTTTCTCGAAATAATCTTCGACCTGGATCGACATGCGGGGACTCCTGTTGGCAAACGGTAAAAAACAATGGGTGTGAGCGCGCGGCTCGTGAACGTCCTCCGTATCCCCACTTTGGTTCGCCTACTTCGCAAGGCTGCTCGGCCGAAAGCAAAAAGGCCATCCGGTGACAGGTCACGGTTGGCCTTGCTGTCTCGTCGTCAGTACTTGAGCCGGATGGATCGTTTCCAGCATGGACGTTCGGCGCGAACTGTAGGACCTGAGGGGCCGGAGATCAACTAAAAATGTCGCGTTTCTGCCCGTTTTTGCCAGACGGGAATCCGCGCACGTTCAATCAACCCGTAGTAACCGACCGACATGACAGGGTGATGTTCCCGGTGGGTGGCAAATGGGCAATCCGCCACGAAAGCCACCTGTCCGTCAGACATCGGCTACCTGATCACCCGAAATGCCCTACGCACCGGATCTCTCTCCCCCACGTATCCCATTGATCCTGATCACTAGGGTTGGCGTCCATTCGCTTCGCTCGAACTGTACGAGGCGCTGAATCAACCTGACCAAGGATCAAAGTCATGCACAAGACTGCCTATTCCCCGCTGTACACCAATGACGTCACCTCCGAGTACCTGCGTGATCTGGATCGACCGCCCTTTTCGGAAGAGGCGCTGACCACGTTCAGTCCGGCAGCGCTGGCTCAGGTGAGAGAGAGTGAGGCATACAAGCAAGCCCACCCCTGCACCGGCATTTTCCGGGTGGCGGCGGAAGGCAGCCAGACCCGCGATGGTGGTGTGATCGTGAGAGGCACCCTTGGCGTGGAGTTCAGGCTGGCGGACGGCCGTGAGGTTGCGGGTGCTCGCGTCGGTGACTGCGCCGTTTACCCCGATGGCACTGAGGCACAGGTCGTCACTGGTGCAGGAAAGGCGAACAGCCAAATGGCGCTGGTGGGCAGCCGCTTGAGCAACGGCGACGTGATCATCAGCACGCCGCAGGGTTCTCTTCTTCTGCTTCAGCGCAAGGATGTCGCCTGGCCGGATGACTTTCTGCCCGACGTGGAGAATTGAAGCATGACAATCTTCGATATCAACGGCCGGGAGCAAGGCCTCGACGGCGACCTAACCACCACCGGCGCCATCTGCCACGCCAGCCTTGCTCAAACTTCGCTGGAAGATGGCCGCATGGCATTGCGGCTCGGCGACAAGACCAGCCCTTGCGGCGTGTGTGGGCAAGTGGGCGAAATTGTCGAAGGGGACGACAGCTTCACGTGGGATGGCATACCGACCGCCGTGCATGACGCGCTCGTGTTGTGCGCGTGTCCGCCGGGCGCGAATCGATTGATTGCTCCGCGGTCAGGGCGTGCGGGAGCCAGTCGAGCGGCACCGGACGCCGCTGCGGCGCCACATCCTGCTATGCCCATGTCGAACACCTCGTCTTCTGTTTATCCACACACCACTACGGCGCCGGGGAAAATCTTCGCCCGTGCGTTCGCCATCCGCGACAGCGAAACGGGGCAGCCGCTCGCGAACCGGACATTCACGGCGACGGTGGATGGTCAGCAAAAGTCAGGTACCACCGACAGCAACGGATTGGCGCGCGTTGAGGGTTCTTCAGCAGATTCTGTCGTTTCCGTCCACGTCATGTTCCGCTCGCCCGCACGCGAGTTGAACGAGCTTGCAGGAATGAACACCCGGGTGGTGACCAGTACGACGCGTGTCGAGACGTTGATCCACGGGGAAACGCCGAAGCCCATGGTGATCACCGTGAATGATCGGGCCGCAACGCGCGAGGCGATCATCCGGAAGGTGCGTGAGCTGGGCCACGGGTTTGTTGAGCGGTCGGAGTGGCACGCGAAGCCGCCTAAAAAACCTTTGGTTCGCGACTGGGATTACACAATGATTGCGCTTCATCATGCAGGGAGGAGTTATTCGTGTGGTGTGGGGAGTGAGCAAATGCTGGACACTCAGGCGAAGCAACAAGGCAAGATATTTGACGACTTCAGTTACCACTTTGCAATTGATTGCGCGGGCATCATTTATGAAGGAAGGGACATTCGCTTCAAAGGCGAGCATCTAATTCTCTATAACTCGAATGCCATCGGCATCGTCTTGTTGAACAACTTGACGACCGAGGAGGAAGGGGCTGATTTCATTGCAAAGGCCCGAATCACGTTGAATCATATGGGGCTCAGCACTACCAACGAACTCCCCACCCCTCAAAAGAGCGCAACTATAAACCTGATCACCGCACTAAAAAGCGTATTCTCGATCAATTTCTTTGGCGGCCATAGGGAGTTTCCTCGCCAAGACACCAAAGAAGCAAAAATCTGCCCAGGAAACATTGGGATGGGTTTCGTTAACGTGGTACGCGCCACCACCGGCCTACACAGACCACTACGAGAATAAAAATATCGCCTTCTATCAGAGCTCACTCAAAACCAAAAAACACATACAACCGAACCTCACATTTACGGCACATTGACTCGCTTATGACCCAATCCAAACCGCTAGGCCTTACCACGCTAATCCTATTTGTATTCAGCAATGCCATGATGATGAACTACATCACTTACAAGCAAAACGTGGACCTGGAGCCCGTCGTCCTTGCCAGCGTCGCATCGCTGGCATCTATCATCATAGCGTTACCCCTGTTCCTGTTTAACCGCTCTCCGCCACTCACTGCTGTATCTTCAAAAAGACTGATCAAGCCTTACCTCTGGATCACCCTGTTTACGTTTACCTGCTGGACCAGCGGCTATACCGCCTTGTTAAATCTAAACCCAGCCGCGGTTGCCGCCATCGCCCTAGCCGTCAGCGCGCTCATCATGGCGTTGACGGACGTACTAAAGCTGGGAAGGCTGGGAAGGCTGGGCGTAGTCGGCTCAATGCTTGCATTGGGCACAGTTTGGGTGCTGTCAACTTCATATAGCTCAGTCATACAAGGCGCAGGCCTACATGATGATTACGAGCTGGAAATAGGCGTGACTTTTTCAATAGCGTGCGGTATTTCGCTTTACTTCATCGCACTCCTAAGCAAGCGACTCAACGATCTCGGCCAATCTTTTCACAAGATACAGGTCCGTCGATCACTGTTCGCGTTTCTAGTGTGCACAACGATCGGATTGCTGGATGGCGCCCTCGCGACCATCGTTTCTGAGGCGCCTCAGTTGGCGGCGCTGACAGTGCTCTTCCTGATCTTGATGCAATCAGCACTTGTGCTGTCCATAAGAACAATCAGCCGGCCTATCCTGACGGTGGGTTTTGCTGGAACCGCCCTTTACACACTGATCGCACAGCTAGCGTTTTTCCAACAGTCCGTTGACTCACTCATGGTCATCACGATTTTAGGGAACGCCCTGGGCGTGGTCCTTATGTCGTTCGTGCAGACCAAGAGCAACCTGACATGTCAGCGGTGACGAGTCAGCGGCACCACCGTCAAAAAAGGCCCGGGCACCAAAGGCACCCAGGCCATTCACCTCAACTCAACGCAGCCTGCTCCACCAACTCAGCCGGCGAAACAATGCTGGTCTTCATCCCGCGCGACTGGCCGGAACTCAGGTAAGCCGCGATCGATTCCTGCGTCACTTCACCCAGGAATACATTCTCGGCATCCAGCACCGGCAGCCACGAGCGGTTGAACTCGTACATGCGCGACAGCAGGATGCGCAGGTGTTCGTCGTAGGCGGCGGTGGCGTTGAACGGGCGCAGGTATTGCTCGCACGTGCCGGTCTGGCGGTGCAGGTCGCGGCGGCGGACGTAGCCCATCGCCTTGTTTGCGGCATCGGTGACCACCACATAGCGGCGGTCGTTTTCGTCCATGATTTCCAGCGCATCGGCGACCGGGGTTTCCGGGCTCACGGACGGCGCGTTGTCCGCTGCGTCTTCGGCCTTCACCAACAGCAGGCGCTTGAGCGTGCTGTCCTGGCCGACGAAGTTGCTGACGAAATCATCCGCCGGGTGCGCCAGCAGGGTGTCCGGGTGATCGATCTGCAGCAGCTTGCCGGCGCGGAAGATGGCGATCTTGTCGCCCAGCTTGATGGCTTCGTCGATGTCGTGGCTGACCATGATCACGGTCTTGTTCA
>Ga0247805_1001008_pt1 | contig 13872 bp, 11 predicted proteins | sample UWRJL044104R1_FD_180930 | JGI IMG/M metagenome (GOLD analysis project Ga0247805, IMG submission 180930) | Plant litter microbial communities from Arlington Agricultural Research Station in Wisconsin, United States - UWRJ-L044-104R-1 | ecosystem: Environmental > Terrestrial > Plant litter >... | reverse complement strand
TAATTAAGAATAAATAGCTAAAACTACAGTATAAATTTTAACCTTTAAATGATAGTTTTGTGTGGAATGAATAAACTTTTAATGGGTTGTTTGATTTTGGCCGGGTCTCAGACCTTCGCCCAAAGCAAACAAGATACCACACGGAAACTTAACGAAGTTGTTATTAAACCTTATTTTTCGGTTCAACCGCGAATCAGGGCTACCGGATCAATAGGTCTGATCGACCAGGCTACCCTGGAAAAGCAATCATCTATGTCGCTGGTATCTGTGATGAATACCATTCCAGGTGTTCGCATGGAAGAGCGGTCGCCCGGCAGTTATCGCCTTTCCATTCGGGGCAGTCTGCTTCGTTCACCTTTTGGCATCAGAAATGTAAAAATATATTTCGACGAGTTCCCATTAACAGATGCTGGTGGAAATACCTATTTCAACGCATTAGACGTTTCAGCCCTATCAGGTCTGCAAATATTAAAAGGTCCGCAAAGCGGATTATATGGCGCCAATTCCGGGGGCGTGATACGCATCCAGCCGCAAGGCCTGGATGACAGCCAAACAAAAGCCAGTCTCAATCTAGAAGGTGGTTCATTTGGCAGCTTCCACGAACAGGCTACAGTCAATCAACAATTTCATAATTATGCGATCAATCTAACGCAAGCCTACCAGCGAAGCGATGGCTATCGGGATCATAGCGAAATGGACCGTAAGTACTTCCAGGCGTTTCAAAAATGGGATTATGCAAAAAATGCCGGTCTAAAGGCATTGCTGTTTTATTCTGATTTACATTACAATACTCCAGGTGGATTAACAGAAATTCAATACCTGCAAAATCCACGCGCCTCAAGGCCGGCTAGCCCAGATACCAAAAGTGCGCTGGAGCAAAATGCGGGGATTTACAGTAAAACCATATATGGAGGCATCTCTAACGATTGGAAAATCAACGATCAGCTCAAACAGGTAACTGCTGTATTTTCTACTTATACCGACTTTAAAAATCCCTTCATCACCAACTATGAAAAACGAAAAGAGTTGACATTTGGTCTAAGAACTTATCTTGCATACACGAGGCAGACCGAACAATTAAACTGGGCTTTTAACCTCGGACTGGAAAGTATGAAGACCGGAACCGATTTTAACAACTACGACAATAATTTTGGTACTCTGGCCGCATTACAGGCATCAGACCGCCTAAATGCAGCATCCAACTTTGCTTTCGCCCATTTAAATCTTGATGTACTTGAAAAATTACTATTGGAGATTTCTATCAGTGCGAACCTTTACCAATATGATTACAAGAGCCTTGCTCCGATTGAAACTTCAAGAAAAACCAATCGGTTTGATATGCAATTTATGCCAAGAGCAGCCCTATCTTATTTAATCAACAAAGAATTTTCCGTCAAGGCCTCTGTAAGCAAAGGCTATTCACCACCTACGCTTGCTGAAGTCAGGGCTTCTGATAATGTGATTAACGTAGACCTTCAACCAGAACACGGCTGGAACTACGAAACAGGCTTCAAGTACCAGGCTGTCCAAAACAGGCTTTGGGTGGATGTAACAGGCTTTTATTACCACCTTAATGATGCCATTGTAAGGCGATTAAATGAGAACAATACGCAATACTTTGTCAATGCCGGCGGCACAAAACAATGGGGATTAGAAACAGAACTGAGTTTCCAGATCATTAAGCCCAATGCATACGGAATTGTCAAGGCTTTATTACTGCGCAATAGTTTTACCTGGAGCAGGTTTAAATTTGAAGATTATATAGACAAAACCACCAACTTCTCGGGAAATGACCTGACAGGCGTTCCGAAGACAGTTTCGATCAGCAGCGCCGATATTACGCTTCCAGAAAACTACTATGTATTTGTGCAGCACAATTTCACCTCCCGGATTCCGCTGAATGATGCAAATACTGCATATGCTAAAAAGTACCATTTACTCCAGGCCAAAATTGGCAAGAAAAACCTTTACATAGGAAAGCTCCCTTTTACCGTTTTTATTGGTGCGGATAATCTTTTGAACGAAAAATACAGCCTGGGTAACGACCTGAATGCTGCTGGTGGACGGTATTTTAATCCCGCAGCCAGCAGGAATTTCTATGGCGGTATGCAACTGAGTCTGAACAAAAAGTAAGCTGGTCCCATCTCCTCAATTGACCACCAGTTCCAAATTATTGACCACAATTTCGGTATTGAAGCGTTGTTCTCCTTTCTTATCTGTGTAAGATTGAGTATTTAATTTACCTTCGATGGTGATCAGGCAACCCTTTTTTACAATGTTTTCCACGAGTTCTACTTTTTTATTCCAAAATACCAGGTTAAACCACTGCGTCTGGCTAATAGGCTCTCCCGATGTACTTTTATAAAACTCATTTACAGCAAGACTTACTCTCGCTATTCTTTTATTGGTTGGAAAACTTACAATCACAGGGTCAATACCAGCTACACCTGTCAGACGAACACTATTTTTTATAACTTCCATCATTTCAAAATTTCTAATAGATCATCAATAATCACCACAATTACTGATCCTGTAAAAATGATTTATACAACTGGAAATATCCGTATGTTATCCGGTTATAAACGTTTATATCCGATTAATTCGGATAATTTTGACAATTATCTCAAAATATTGATAACCTGAAAGACATAAAATTAATTATAATGCATTATTATTACTATATTACAGCTTATTAGATCAGAATCATGGATATTCAAGTAGCAACCAGGAAACGCTTGTGCTTAGATTGCGATAAACCTGTATATGGAAGGGTGGATAAAAAATTTTGCAACGACCAGTGTCGGGTCAACCACAACAATAAAATCAACCACAACACTATTGAATCCGTCAAATCAATCAATATCATTTTAAAGAAAAACCGTTCTATACTGTCAAAACTGAGTGAGGGCAACAGTACTAAAATCAGCAGTATCAAATTGCTGGGCACCGGATTTAACCGGGATTACCATACCCATACCTATAAAAATTCTAAAGGTGAGCTATACATTTTCTGCTATGATTATGGCTACCTGACTTTAGCCAACGAAGAATTCCTTATTATTAAAAAAAAGATTTAGCTATTCATTGAAATGAACAATTCCGGACGCCCTTATACCTATATCAAAACTGTGCTACTCATTTTAACGGTTACTTTTATGTCTTCTTGTAAGGTCACCCGATTTGTGGTCTATAATTTCGCCGATATCAAGGATTACAAAAAATTTCCGTCCAGAGCTTTACACAATGAATCTGAAAAATTCAGTTTTCATAAGGACAGCACGAATAAAGTTCCTGAAAAAATAATCAATGAACACCAATTGGAGGTATCATTCGATGAATATCTGGAAAAAAATAAAACAGTTGCATTTCTCCTGATACAAAATGACACCATCAAATGCGAAAAATATTTCAAAGGTTATGACCAAACATCTATAATTCCATCTTTTTCCATGGCGAAATCTGTTACTTCAATTTTGATCGGATGTGCTTTAGACGATGGCCTGATTAAATCAGAACAGGAACCCATCACCAATTACCTGCCAGAGCTAAAAAATAAAGGGTTTGAGAAGGTGACCATTAAACATGTATTACAAATGACCTCAGGTTTAAAGTTCAACGAAGGTTATACCAATCCCTTCGGAGACGTCGCAACCTTCTATTACGGAACAAATTTAAGAAAAGCGATATCAAAGATGAGTTTGAAACGCGAACCCGGTCTGCAGTTTGAATATGTAAGCGGCAATACTCAATTGCTTGGCTTGATATTGGAGCGTGCTTTAAAAACAAAAACCGTCAGCCAGTACTTTCAGGAAAAACTATGGCAGCCGCTTGGAATGGAATATGATGCCAGCTGGAGTATTGATCGTAAAAAAAACGGATTAGAAAAAACATTTTGCTGTATCAACGCCCGGGCGCGCGATTTTGCAAAGATTGGTCGTTTGTACTTAAACAAGGGTATGTGGAATAAGCAACAAATTGTTTCTAAAAATTGGGTATTGGAGTCTACCACGGTAAACACTAAAAATGGAAGTGCATGGTACTACCAAAATCAGTGGTGGCTTCCAAACAAAAGTGGAGATTTTATGGCTGCCGGAATTTTGGGACAGTACATTTATGTTAACCCCGCAAAAAATATGATCATCGTCCGTCTCGGCAAAAGCAAGGGCAACGCAGATTGGGAAAAACTATTTACTAACTTAGCTAAAAACTATTAAACCATGTATAAAACCATTTCTTCATTATCCCTGGCCACCTTACTGATCTTTCTCCTTTCAACTGCGGTTTTGGCCAAAAAGAAAAAAATCCTGATTTTCTCTAAAACAGCAGGGTTTCACCATGCCTCTATCCCCGCTGGTATTGCAGCCATTCAAAAACTGGGATTAGAAAATAAATTTGAGGTGGATACCAGCACCAATTCAGAAAAAATAACTACTCAAAATTTAAAACAGTATGCAGCAGTCGTGTTCCTGAGTACCACAGGAGATATATTTAATGCCGCACAGCAGACGGCTTTTGAACAATATATTAAAGCTGGCGGAGGTTTCGTTGGCGTACATGCTGCCACGGATACCGAATTCGACTGGCCATGGTATGGGAAACTCGCTGGCGCTTATTTCACCAATCACCCAAAACAGCAGATGGCGACTTTAAATGTTGTCGACAGAAAAACCATTTCTACTGCACATTTACCTGAAGTATGGAAAAGAAAAGATGAATGGTACAACTTCAAAGATATTCAGGGCGATCTGAAGGTTTTAATTACGCTTGATGAGACCAGTTACGAAGGCGGTAAAAACCCAGGCTACCATCCCATTGCCTGGTATCGTGATTTTGATGGCGGGCGTTCGTTTTACACCGGACTGGGCCACGTTGACGAGTCTTATTCAGATCCTTTATTTTTGAAACATTTACTGGGTGGCATTCAATATGCCATGGGAATAAAAAAAATGCCCCTTTAATTTGACGGCCGTTTTCTTTTTCGAAAAATGGGCTGAGCGGGATAACTTCGATGCCTCAGGTTGTTAAATACCAGGGCTACCAGAAAGAGGATCAGTACCCCTGTTAAAACCGGGGAAAGTACGTACAGATATCCCATAGCTTTAATCTTTGCCCCACCAGTTACCGCAATCAATGCCGTTGCTCCACCTGGTGGGTGCAGCGTTTTCGTTACCTGCATGGCTACGATAGACAGGGAAACCGCAAGTGCACAGGCAAACCAAAGCTCATTTGGAAACAGCTTGATTATGGTTACACCAATGATTGCCGAGATCACATGGCCGCCAATCAGATTACGTGGCTGTGCCAGCGGGCTGTTGATGATTCCATATACCAATACAGATGAAGCCCCAAAAGATCCAATCAGGAATAAATTCTCATTGGCTACTAAATACTGGCTATTGAGTAAACCAATCAACCCGATCCCAACAAAAGAACCTAAAAAAGTTAGGATGTGTTCTTTGGCATCAATTAGTGTTTCGCGGTACAAAATATATCTTGCCCGCCTGTAGTGCTTACGTATTCTTTTTCTTGGCATTCAATCGCAGTATTCGCCGCAAAAATAAAACAATCTCTAGTTATATACTAGTCATTATCAAAAGCTTTCCTTTTGATTTTCAAAATGCAACTGAAAATTTATTTATAATCATTATGAATAAATAGGATTTTACACAACATTTGCTTTACTTTGCGCAAATTATAATTAATCTAAATAAACAATGCGAAGAAGACTACTATACATTTTATTAATTCTCTTATTTAGCTCCAACTTATACGCTCAAAATTTAGGTACCATTAAAGGCAGGATCACCACATCCGATGGCCGTGTAGCTGAAAGCATCACTGTCAAACTTAAAGGCACGACGCTAGGTGCTACCAGTAATGAGGATGGCGAATACATCGTGCGCAAAGTACCTGCAGGCTCTTATACCATTGTGGTATCCGCCGTTGGTTTGTACCCAAAAGAAAAACAGATTACTTTGACAGGTAAGTCGACTGTGATTGCTGATTTTTCACTAAAAGAAGACTTATCTCAACTGGACAATGTGCAGATATCTGCCAATAAGAAAAAGTTTAAGGTAGATAAGGTATCCCCTTCTTTGAGGTTACAATCACCATTGATTGAAGTTCCACAAAACATTAAAGTGGTGACTAGCCAACTTATTGCCGATCAAATGGTATTCGACATGGTAGATGGAATAACCAGAAATGTTAGTGGTGTTACACGTACTGGTCACTGGGATGCGCAATATGCAAATATATCTACCCGAGGTACTACTATCCCAGCATTCCGTAATGGAATGAACATGAAAATGCCCTGGGGTCCATTAACAGAAGATGCCGCAACTATCGACCGTGTCGAATTTGTAAAAGGCCCTTCTGGTTTCATGATGGCTAATGGAGAGCCAGGCGGTATCTATAATATCGTAACTAAGAAGCCTACCGGCGAGAATCGTAGTTCTGCAACACTAAGTGGTGGTGGCTTCGGTTTAGGACGCGCAGCTATCGACCTTGACGGGAAACTTTCCCAGGACGGACGTTTACTTTACCGTTTCAATGCAGCTGCACAAACTAAAGGAAGTTACAATAAATATAACTATACTGACAAATATGTTATTGCTCCAGTAATCAGTTATCAGATTGATTCCAATACGCTAATTACTGCAGAATATACCACGCAGCATGTAGAAGCATTGGCTTTAGGGACGTACGGCTTTTCTCCAAAAAAACTTGGCGATACTGATCCAAGTTTCTTTTTAGGAGATCCTACCTTAGATCCTGCAAAACTATACGACCACAATGCGACTTTCTACTTTAGTCACAAATTGGATAACAACTGGAAAGTAAACGCGCAGGTTGCTTATGTCAAATATGGCATGACTGGAGGAACACCATGGCCATCTCAAATTGCACCAAATGGCGATATGAGGCGCTACTTAAACATCAGCGAGGAACTAGCAATTAATAAAAACGCGCAGTTAAGCATAATGGGTGATGTACCTACTGGAACAGTCGTACACAGATTAATGACAGGTGTAGATTTTGGAAGCCTAAAAACATGGGGAGATTTTGCAAGTGTGCAATTGGCTGATTTACAACTTGCCAACAATGCTACTTTTAACATATATAATCCTACTTACGGCACACTGGCTAATATTCCAGTCTTCGACCGTTCAAAAAGCATTCAGGTCCGTTCAGCACTCCCTGCAAACATATCGTATCTAACTAACGTCTCCTATACAGGCATTTATTTGCAAGATGAAATCAGGATGTTTGAAGAAAAACTACGATTGACACTTGCTGGACGTTACACACATGCAGTTACCGTAGGCCGAACTAATTTAGCTCAGATTTCGGATAATGCATTTAGTCCGCGTATAGGTTTAAGTTATTCCATTTTTAAAGACTTCTCAGCCTATGCTCTTTATGACCAAAGTTTCTTACCTCAAGGTGGTCAAGACTATGAAGGAAACAATTTTAAGCCGGTAAGAGGGAACAATATTGAACTTGGTTTGAAAAAAGATTGGCTTGATGGTAAATGGAATGCAACCGCTGCCGTTTATCAAATCACCAAAAAAAATGTATTAGTTACTGATCCAAGAGCAGGATTACAGCTTTCACCAGGCCCACCAGAAACTTTTTACCCATCTAACATACGTATTCAGGTAGGTGAACAACAATTTAAAGGAGTTGAACTTGACATCGCCGGTGAAATTGCAACTGGACTGAATGTAATTCTAAACTACGCCTTTACAGATACTAAGGTATCAAAAGACACCAATCCATTGTATATTGGCAGACCGGTTGCAGGTTCCGTAAAACACATCACCAATGGCTGGTTGTCTTATCGGTTCAGAAAACAAGGCTCCTTACTTGACGGCTTCGGTTTAACCGGAGGATACCAGGTTCAGCTGAGTAGAAATTCAGGTACGATTGCCGCTCCTTTGAAATTGCCTGAATACTATCGTTTTGATGCTGGTGCATCTTACGAAAAAGGAAAATTCTCACTTTCTTTACTGGTAAACAATTTATTAGACCGTAGATTATTAACACAAGGTTCTTATACTGACCTGGGCAACAAAGCTACTGCCACTTCTGTTTCTTATTATAGTTATATCTATGAAGTACCTAGAAATGCAAGATTGTCTTTAACTTACCGCTTCAAATAAGTAACTTATTAAAGTTAAAATGCAAAAGGGATTGGTTAAAAAACCAATCCCTTTTTTATTTAATATCCAGCCGTAAACCTTTGTTGTGGATGTTTATTATTTTCCAATTCATCTACAATCGCAACAGCTAAATCCTGTACCGATAATGAACTTCTTCCAGCCGCATCAAATACCGGACTATCGGCCCCCAAACGGAATTTTCCTGTACGACCAGTCTCAATTCCCGGATGCATTTCAATTGCAGGACTGAAAAAAGTCCAATTTAAATCTTCCTCTTTTTTTATCACATTCAGATAATCGCGGGCCGCAATAGCACCAGCTTTATAAGCCTCTGGAAAATCCGGGCCATCTACCAGTTGTTTACCCTCTATTTCTAAACTTCCGGCGCCACCAATCACAATCAGGCGGTTTACACCCGAAGCCTTAACTGCCTCTTGTATCGCTTCAGAACCTGCGATAAAATCGGAATAAAGGTTTGGATTAGTCCAGCCTGCATTAAAAGCACTAACCACGGCTTCAGTTCCACTTAGAGCGGCAGTTAAAGCCTCCTGATCTAAAACATCTACTGTTTTAACAGTTAACTTTTCATCATCAACTTTTATTTTGTCTGCATCCCTTACAATGGCTATTACCTCATGGCCACGATTTAATAATTCTGTTAAAACACTGGCTCCTACAAAGCCACTTGCTCCAATGAGTGCTGTTTTCATAGTTATTCTTATTTATATTTGTAATAATCGTTTATACCTTTATATTGTAATATATTTTATTACAGTTTTAATTAAAAAAATCAATCAAATTTCATGCTAAAGTCAGCCAGGCTTTTTCCAGAAAGTTCTTTAATCAAGGCCGCCTCTGTAGCTTCGTATAAATTATTCAAATGAGTATTGATCTGCTTACCGACCGGACAATGTGGATTGGGTGTGTTTTTAGAAGTACCTAAAAGATTATTTTGCCTGACCGACAAATAAACAGCTGACAATAAGATACTATGCGCAGGTTTAGCCAAATAACTCCCTCCATTTTTACCTTCTTTGCTAGCCACAAAACCATGCTTGCGTAAATTACTGAGTTCCTTACGCACCAGTACCGGATTGATATTGATACTCCCTGCAATATAATCAGAAGACAACAATTCTTCCTTTGCTTTATCAAGCAGGGTAAGGATGTGGAGTGATATGGCAAATCTTGCGTTGTTCATTCTGTAATTATTTTTATTACAGTACAAAGGTAATGCCATTATTTTAATATCACAAAGAAAGCGAACTTATTTCTTCCATAAATCCCAGCTTAGTGCCAGCACAAATCGAATTAATTTGACATTGATAAAATATCTTTATATTTTACTACTACCTGAGCCCTATTCAGCCGACTTATTAATAAACAAGTCTGACGCGTTTAAAATATTTATGACCAAACATATTGCTAAAGAGCTATTAGAAAAATACCTTCAAGGAAGCTGTACCGGAGAGGAACAGGCAATTGTAGAAAGCTGGCATCTTAATAATTTAGAAAAAAGTACTTCTGAGCCTGGTAAAGATCAGGTAGCGGAAGCCTCTCAAACCATATGGAATTCCATCACGGCTAAAGTTGAACTGCAAAAAAGAGCAAATCAAACAAAAAGTAAAATTTACCGCTATACTTCTGCAGCAATTTTATTTATTGTCCTATCAATAGGGTTATTGTTTTTAACTAAAAAACTAACAAAACATCCGTCCATTGCCGATCAACTTGTAAAAACAGGTAAAGATTTTATTCCTGGCGGAAACAAAGCTATTCTTACTCTGGCCGATGGAACTAAAATTTCTTTAACAGATGCAATCAATGGAAAAATTAGTCAGCAAGCGCAGATCACAATTACAAAAACCGAAGATGGACAGATCATTTATAGCGTTGACGATCAAGTTTCAGCAAATTCAGAAGCTATAGGTAAACAGCAACTCCTGAATACCATCGCGACCCCACGTGGTGGAAAATATCAAATCATTTTACCTGATGGAACAACCGTCTGGCTAAACGCGCAATCTTCGTTAACCTATCCAATGACCTTTAGTGATTCAAAACGAAAGGTAGAACTGACAGGAGAAGCTTATTTTGAGGTTACCAAAAATCATAAACCTTTTGTTGTAGTGACAGCCAATCAGGAAGTTGAGGTATTGGGAACCCATTTTAACATCAACAGTTATGCTGATGAGCGCAATACAAAAACAACTTTATTAGAGGGCGCTGTTAAAGTACGGCAAAGCTCAACGGGCAATTTTAAAATCTTAAAACCAGGAGAACAAGCGCAGGTTAATGCCAACCAAGCTGCCCCAGTAGTATTGTCAGTAGATCTTGAAAGCGAAATGGCCTGGAAAAATGACCTCTTTATTTTCAAAAATGAAAAAATAGAAAGCATTGCCCGTAAACTGTCCAGATGGTACGATGTAGACATTACATTTGAAGGAAATCCTTCCAATCTATCTCTGGTTGGTGTAGTATCCCGTACCAAGAATATATCCAGCGTACTTAAATTAATAGAAGAAACCGGCAATGTTCATTTCAAAGTGGAGGGCAAAAAAATCATAATCGTCAACTAATACATTCTGGTGTATTTGTCTGCATAGGTATGTAGTCGCCAAAAATTAATACTTTGTAATTAATTGTTATATTCGCCTTGGGGATAACGCCATGTCAGCTTACACCAAATTTTCAGATCATGATCTACTTCGTTTGCTCAGCTCCGGAGAAAAGGATGCATTTAACGAGATTTACGAGCGTTATGTCGGCTTACTATATGTTTATGCCTTCAAGCTGACAAATGACAATGAAGATGCCAATGACATTGTACAGGAAGTATTCTTATCCCTACTTACTAAAACAGATCTCCAGATTAAGAAGACGCTCTCTTCGTATTTATATTCAGCCATTCGTTATAAGGTATTTGATCTTTTTAGTCATAAAAAAGTAAGGGCAGGATATCTAGAATCTTTTCAGGAATTTATTGACAAAGGGGAACACCTAACAGATAATTACATCCGCGAGAAAGAGCTAGCGGCTCTTGTTGAAAAAGAAATCGGCTTATTGCCACCCAAAATGCGCCAGATATTCGAATCTAGCAGAAAAGCCGCTTTATCACAAAAGCAAATCGCTGAAAAATTCAACATCTCTGAAAAAACAGTAAAAAAACAGATCAATAACTCCATTAAAATATTGAAGTTAAAATTAGACAAACTGATTTTTTTCCTATTTATTTAATTTTCTCTTTTTTCTTCTACTACCTGGCTAATTCTGTGCCGACATATTATTATACACCCCTTGATATGGGATGTAGTTGGAACCACTGTACATATTAAAAAAGCAAAAGAAAGGAGAAACACAATTATGACCTAAAACTACGTAACTGTAATCCAAAAAAAACCAGGTACCGATTCGAGCCGGTCCCTGGAAAAAAGCCTGGGTTACAATAAATTATTGCGGACACAACAAATATCAACAACCCAAAACCCAAACAAATGTATGAAATTTCACCATTTATTTAAGTCTGGCCCCAGTGCGCGCAGACTAAATCAAATACGGCGTATTATGAAGCTAACCATCATCATAATCACCACCTTCCTCTTACAAGTCAGTGCAGCAGGCTTCGCTCAAAAGATTACCTTAAGTGAAACCAATGTATCATTAGAAAAAATCGTAGACGAGATCAGAAAACAAAGTGGCTACGATTTTATAGTCAACGCCAAATCCTTAAAAGAAGCTAAATTAGTAAGCATTCATGTAAAGGCTGTGAGCTTACAACAGGCACTGGATCTCTGTTTTTTAAACCAGCCTTTAACTTACAGGCTGGATGAGATGACAGTAGTGATTAAAGACAAGCCACGAACATTCATAGAACGTATTGCGGAGCTGATCTATGCCACTGACATCAGAGGAAAAGTAGTGGACGAAAAAGGAAACGCCCTGGCTGGTGTGACCATAACTGAAAAAGGAACAAACAACCGCAGCTTTAGCCGTGACAATGGAGAATTCATATTGCGAAATGTCAGAGAAAATGCCACCCTCATTTATTCTTTTGTTGGCTATAAATCCCGGGAAGTAAAAATCGGTTCAAAAACCGTTTTCAGCATCTCGCTGGAACAGGATATCCCAAGTCTGGATCAACTTGTTGTAACAGCCTATGGTACAGCTAAAGTTAAAGACATTACCGGCTCTGTAAGTCGACTGGGAGAAAAAGACATCAAAAATTCACCAATGGGCGCTACCATCCAAAGTCTACTTCAAGGTAAAGCTTCCGGAGTAAATGTTGCGATCCAATCGGCCTCCCCTACCTCGCCAATAAGTGTAATTATCCGTGGTGCTTCCTCATTATCTGGCAATAACCAGCCACTATGGGTAATTGATGGGGTTCCGGACTACTCCACATCCACTACAGGTAACATCCAGAATTCCCTGTACAACCTGAACCTGAATGACGTAGAAAGTGTCGACATCCTGAAAGATGCTTCTGCTACCGCATTATATGGATCTCGTGCGGCCAATGGCGTAGTCATTGTAACGACAAAAAGAGGGGTAATCGGACAAAAGCCGACCATCGAAATTTCCAGTCGATTGGGTTATATGCAACAGGATTTTAACGGCTACAAATACATGGAAGCACCAGAATACATCCAATTTGCAGATGCTGCGGCCAGGGAAGAAGCCTACAGAGCAGGTGCTTTCGACTACTTTACCCGTCTCTATCTGGATGAGCAGGCGTTTTTCAAACTCAATACCAGTGAAATTAACCGCAATTCTTTTAAAATACTGCCTGGAGCCTATTATGAAGGTAATACCAACTGGTTGAAAGAAATGACCCAAAACCCATTAACCCAACAACATGATATTTCTTTGAGAGGTGGTACGGAAAAAATCGCCTACTATGTGTCTTTAAACAATACCAATAACCAGGGCATTGTTAAAACAGGTAGTAGCAAAGTATTCGGAGGAAGGGTTAATCTGGAAGCCAATATCCGCAAAAGTTTAAAATTCGGACTCAATCTAAGCGGCTCTTCACGCAAAACGGATGACAAGGATTACATGCTAACAGTATTGAAGCAAATCCGTCCCGATATTCCCGTATACAATCCTGACGGTTCTCTCTTTACCAGAGATGCTTATACGGAAAATCCTTACACCACCCTGTTAAATACACAAACAGCAAATGGACAGATTTTCAATGGTACAGGTTATCTGGAATATGCCATCATTCAGGGCCTGGTGCTCAAAACCGCTTATACTGCCAATTACAACAATTCACAAAGTCTGACTTACAAACGTAAGGGCAGCACATTTAACACCACAGGAAGCCGGACCTGGAGCAACCCGAAAATCCAGACCAATGTATGGGAAAACACACTCACATATGCAAAAAACTTTGGTAAGCACGACATTACTGCCCTTGTTGGCTACTCCAGGGAAAAAAACAATGCTTTGACGTATAGCATGAACGCTACCAATTTTCCTGATGACGATATCCTAAATGACTTTTCTTCAGGTGCTACCCGTGGTGCGCTGGGAGAAACATTTTCTGAAAATGCATTGATCTCGGAATTTGCACGTGCGCATTACAAATACAACAACAGATACATCATTTCCGGTACCATTAGGAAAGACGGTTCATCACGTTTCGGACCCGACAAACGTTGGGGTACTTTTCCTTCGGGGGCTATCGCCTGGCTGCTTTCTGAAG
>Ga0247805_1001004_pt1 | contig 13885 bp, 14 predicted proteins | sample UWRJL044104R1_FD_180930 | JGI IMG/M metagenome (GOLD analysis project Ga0247805, IMG submission 180930) | Plant litter microbial communities from Arlington Agricultural Research Station in Wisconsin, United States - UWRJ-L044-104R-1 | ecosystem: Environmental > Terrestrial > Plant litter >... | reverse complement strand
CCGCGCGTCGCCTTCGGACCGCTGCGCAGCGCCCTCTCGGGCAAGCGCATCAGCCCGCCGCTCTTCGAGTCGATGGAGCTGCTCGGCAAGGAGTCGTCGCTGGCCCGTCTGGCGGCACTCCAGGCGAAGCTGTGAGCGATCACGACGCCGTTGTGGTCGGTGCCGGCCCTGCGGGACTGAGCGCCGCCCTCAACCTGGTGCGCGCGCGCCGCTCGACGCTCGTGCTCGACAGCAACCGTCCGCGCAACGCGGCCACCTTCGCCTCCCACGGCTTCGTCTCGCGCGACGGCATCTCGCCGCTCGAGCTGCGCCGCCTCGGACGCGAGGAGCTCGACGCCTACCCCGGCGCCACCTTCGCCAAGGCCGTGGTCTCCTCGATTCAGGCAGCGGATGACGGCTTCGCCGTCACCTACGGCGCCACGACGGTCACCACGAGCACCGTGGTCATCAGCACCGGTCTCACCGAGAAGTTCCCGGCGCTGCCGAGCCTGCGCCAGTTCTACGGCACCACCATCCACAGCTGCGTGGAGTGCGACGCCTACGAGTACGCGGACGCACCCATCGCGCTCATCGGCGAGACGGACGACCTCGCCGAGCGCGCCCTGCTCATCTCGCAGTGGAGCCGCGACCTGATCGTCTTCACCAACGGTGTCGGCACGGTGACCGAGGGCGAGGAGCAGCGCCTGGCCGCGCGCGGCATCCGCATCGACCGTCGCGAGCTGGCGGACGTCGCAGGCGGACGCGAGGGCCTCACCGGCATCGTGCTGGCCGACGGCTCGGTCGTGAAGCGCTCGGCGGCCTTCGTGCGTCCGGTCTACTCGCCGAACCTCGCCTACGCGGCGGCGCTCGGGCTGGACACCGACGAGCACGGCTACCTCGTGGTCGACGCGAGCGGGCGCACGAGTGTGCCCGGCGTCTACGCCGCCGGCGACTCGACGGCACCCGGCCCGCAGCAGCTGATCGTGGCGGCCGGGGCCGGCGCGAAGGTGGCGGCGGCGCTGAACCGAGACCTGCTCGGCGTGCCGCTCCCGTTGGTTGAGTAGCGCCCGACGAAGGAGGACGCGTATCCCGTTGGTTGAGTAGCGCCCGACGAAGGAGGACGCGTATCCCGTTGGTTGAGTAGCGCCCGACGAAGGAGGACGAGTATCGAAACCCCGCGTGGTTTTGACCTCGCCATTCGATGGGCTAGAGTAGATCGTCGGCCCGAGCTACTGCTCGGAACGGTGGGGTATGGTGTAATTGGCAACACGGGAGATTCTGATTCTCTTGTTCTTGGTTCGAGTCCAGGTACCCCAGCTTCCGCCCCTGATCTCTTGAAGAGATCAGGGGCTTTCTTGTTTAAGCCAGACCCTCGCAGTTCCCGCTCCGGCCGCTGCTGCCGGGCTGCGGCGCGCCCGTCGGGTCTTCTTCGATAGCGGGGATTGCTGGCGTCTGCACAATCGCGTCGCCGATTATTGATGATACGATCATAAACGTATTCACGATCAAAATAAGGTGTGCGGTAGCCCCGGATAGCGAGACGAGCATGAAGAAGCATCAGAGTCCTGCCGGGAACGGCTCCGCCGGACCGTCCAGGCGGACCATGATCAAGAACATCGGTTTCACGGCTCTCGGGCTCGGCGTGGTCGCGGCTTCCGGGGGGCCGCTCGTGTCGGCGCTGTCAGGGCAGTCTCTCCCGGCGCGATTCCGTGCAGTGGACGCGGGTCCGCTCCGGATCGACCACGTGACGATCGTCGACCCCCGCGACGGCAGTTCGCGTTCGGACATGTCGGTACTCGTGCGCGGCGGCAAGATCGTGTCGGTTCGTGCGGCTGCGGCGGTGGAGCCGGATGCGTCGGGTGTGCGCGTGATCGACGGTGCAGGCCGCTTCGTGGTGCCCGGCTACAACAACATGCATACCCACGTTCTGCAGGGTGGGCGGCCCGAGCTGATGATGGCCACCATGCTGCGGGAAGGCACGACCGGGATGCGGCAGATGGCAGGCCCCGACAGTGTGCTCCAGCACCGCGCCGAGGGCCGTCTCGTGCTTGGTGCCGACGCACCCGGGCTGCTGGCGATGTCCGGCGCGATCATCATGCCGTTCAACTCGCCCACCGTCGAGCGGGTGCGCCACGAGATCAACCGGCAGAGGGCCCTCGGCGCCGACTTCATCAAACTCATCATGGTCGAACGCGAAGTGTTCTTCGCCGCCGTGAGTTGGGCGCATCAGCAGGGCATGACTATCGGCGGACATCTTCCGCCCTCCGTCAGCCCGTCCGAGGCATCGGACGCCGGCTACGACTTCCTCGAACACCTCGGGACCAGCGGCAACGTCTGGATCGAGACATCCAGTGAGAGCGACGCACTCCGGGCCGAGGCCGGCACCTCCCTCGCCCTGCCCAACGCACTCGGCTACGTGCCATTCGCCGAACAGCTGTTCGGCACCTCCGTCGTCACCAACGCAACCGCGACTACCCTGCTCAATCCCGCCCTGTCGGATTCACCCGACTACATCCCCGTGCTGCAGCGGGCGCTCGAAACCTTCGACGAAGGCGCCGCCACGAAGATGGCGGCCCGCTTCGTGCAGAACAACACCTGGCAGACCCCGACGCTGTCGCGGCTGCGCACGGAGTACCGCATGGACGCCCCCGAGTACAAGAACCACCCGTGGCTGAAGATGCTGTCGGCTCAGAATCGGAGCGACTTCCAGACCGCGCGCACAACGTTTCTCGATCTTCCGGAAGCGCGTCGGGAGGCCTACCACCGCTACTACGACACCTCCCTGAAACTCATCGGAATCCTCCACCAGGCTGGCGTGCCGATCATGACCGGCACGGACGGCCCGGGAGGCAATCCCGGGCAGGACATGCCGTCCGAGTTTCAGGAACTCGCGGCCGCGGGCCTTGCTCCGCTCGATGTGCTGCGGGCGACGACCACGGCTCCGGCCGCGTTCCTCGGACGCTCCGACCGCATGGGGGCCGTCGACGCTGGCATGGCCGCCGACTTCGTGCTGCTCGACGGCGACCCGCTCGCGAGCGTCGACAACCTCAGCAATATCAGCGCCGTCGTGAACTCAGGCAACTACCACACTCTCGCAGAGCTCGACGAGACCGTCGACCGACTACTCGCATCCGCGGAGGCATGATGACGAACGACAAGACAGACGTGACGATCGTGAGCAGAGCACGCAGGCGATGGATGCGCGCGGCCGGGTGGACACTCGTCGGGCTGGGCGTCGTCGTCTCCTGGGTGTGGTCGGTCGAACTCTCCATTCTGGGTGCATCCGCAAAAGCCTCGATCGCAGGCGCGCTTACGCTTCTGCTCTTCTGCGCCGGAATCATTCTGATCCGGCGGGTATCCCCGCACCGCGGCCGCCGGGCGACAATCGCCTTCCGAGTCGCCGTAGTCGCGACCGCCATCGGAGCGACCGTCGCCGGAATCGTTCCCGTGGCAGTGATCGCGCAGACCACCGGAACCGTGACCGCGGACGTGACCGCCGGCGCCACGGGCAGCGGCTACCGGGTCGCCGGCGTGGCAGTGGTGTCGAGCAGCCAGTACCACCTGACCACCCTGGATCTCACCGTCAGCGCGACCGACCGCACGACCCCCCGACTGGAAGCGACCGTGGCGTTCACCGACGGCTCGGCCGACGTGACCTGCGTGAACACGATGCAGACCTGGACCCACGACGTCTCGACCGTGACGTTGACGTGCGACAGCTTCACGGCGATCGACTCGCTCACGACGATCTCCGGGATCGCCATCACCGAACGGTGAGGACAATCAGCGTGAGCGCTGTAGCGTGAGCAGGTGGAGAATATGACAACGGTTCCTCCCGAGGGGCGCAACGCGCGCCGCAAAGAGCGGACCCGCGCGGCCCTCGTCGGCGCGGCACAGGAGCTCCTCGCCACCGGGCGTGCCCATGATGCCAGCATCAAGACGATCACCGAACTCGCCGACGTCGGCTTCGGCTCCTTCTTCAACTACTTCTCGAACAAGACCGAGCTTTTCGACGCGGCGCTCACCGAAGTCGCAACGCGCTACGAGGAGTGGCTCGACGAACGGATCAGCAGAGCTGCCGACCCTGTGCACCGCCTGGCGTTGAGCATCCGCTACACAGGGAGGCTCCATCTCTGGCGCCCCGAGGAGGCGGGCCTTCTCATCGGTCAGTTCGTGGCGCTCTACGCGGGGAAAGCGCCGCTCGATGGTCGCATCCGGGCGGACGTCATCGCGGCAATGGACTCGCTCAGCCCGAAACCCGCCCGCGGCTCGTCCACGGCCATCGCCGCGATGGGGGCGATCGGGGCAGTGCTCGCGGCGGCCTCGACGCTGCCTGAAGACGACCGGGCGCACCTGGCGGACTCGCTCGTCGCCGATGTGCTGCGTCTCCTCGGTGCGGACGATGCCCGTATCGTCACCCTGGTGAACGAACCGCTCGAGTGATCGCGCTCAGCGACGAGATCCTCGACCGCATCGACGAGATTGTCGCTCCCGGACTCGACCTCGCGCCGGAGGACCGTTTCGAGACCCCCGTGCCCGACCTCGTCTCATCCCGGATTCGGCGACGCGGCTTCGCTGCGGTGTAATGGACCCGCGCTTCGAAGCTGGTGGTGACGACCAGATCGCCGACGTCGACGAGCGGCCCCGGATCGATGATCCGGGGCCGCAGCGTTCTCTCGCGAGGTCTAGGCGAGCTGTCGCTTCTCCTCGGCGACGAGCGCGTTGATACGGGCGCGTTCCGCCTTGCCGTAGGTCTCGCGGGTGATCAGGATTCCGACGAGTCCGATGACGGCCGCGGTCATGTAGAGCAACGAGGCGCCGGGCCAGCCGATCCAGCCGACCAGCAGCGCGGCGAGAAGCGGCGCGAATCCGCCGAGTGCGGCCGCGATCTGGTAGCCGAGCGATGCGCCGGAGGTGCGGGTGGAGGTGCCGAACTGCTCGGTGAGGAGCGAGCCCTGAACGCCGGTGAGCGAGGCGTGGATGAATCCGATGCCGAAGACGAACACCGCGACGACCAGAGCGGTGGAGCCGTCGTTGGTGAGCAGGTACATCGGGAACGCAAACCCGATGGCGACAAGGCAGGCGACGATGTAGATCGGGCGCCGTCCCACCCGGTCGGTGAGCGAGCCCATGAGGAAGGTCACGAAGATGGCGATGATGCTGGCAGCCGTGATCGCGCCAAGGGCAGTGGGGCGGATGTCCGGGAAACGCTCCGAGAGGTAGTTCAGCAGGTAGGTGGCCGTCGAGTAGTACGCGAAGGACTCGACGATGCGCAGTGCGATCACGCGGAGGATGCTCCTCCAGTCGCGACGGAGGGTGGTGAGGAACGGGTTCTTCTCGATCTTCCCCTCGGCCTTCGCGGCCTCGAACTCGGGCGACTCCGACAGCTTGGACCGGACGATGAGCGCGACGATCACCAGCACGGCGCTGAGCAGGAACGGGATGCGCCAGGCCCAGTCGCCCTCGAGGTTCGCGCAGACGAGGAACATGCCGCTCGCGAGTGCGATGCCGAGCGGGTTGCCCGACTGGGGGATCGCGGCATACATCCCGCGGCGGTTCCACGGGGCGTGCTCGTACGCCATGGTGATGGCGCCGCCCCACTCGGCGCCGAACGCGAGGCCCTGGATCATGCGGATCGCGACCAGCAGCACGGGCGCGATCACGCCGATTTGCGCATAGGTGGGAAGGAGGCCGATGAGGAAGGTCGCGCCGCCCATCACGAGCATGGCGCCCACGAGCACGGGCTTGCGCCCGAACTTGTCAGCGAGGTATCCGCCGACCGCTCCGCCGAGCGGGCGCATCAGGAATCCGACGGCGAGTGTTGCGAACGAGAGCAGCGTGCCGACGAAGCGGTCACTCTCGGGAAAGAAGACCGCGCTGAAATACAGCGCCGAGGCGGTGCCGTAGGCGATGAAGTCGTAGTTCTCGACGCTCGTGCCGAGTGCTGCGGCCAGTGCCGTCTTATTGCGGTCCTTGGATCCAAGGGCGGATTTCTTCGGAGCGGTTGTGGTTGTCGTCACGGGATGGATCTCCTTTGATCGATTGTGGGGGATGGAGTGGTTAGAGAGCGGATGCGGGGCGCAGGTCGTCGAGGGCGTTGAGCTTCGCGACACGGCGGCGGGTGTCCTCGTCGTCGTCGAAGGTGGCGGTGAGGAACTGCTCGACGATGTCGTCGATGAACGCGGGCGGCACCAGCCAGGCGCCGAGCGCGATCACGTTGGCGTCGTCGTGCTCGACCGCCTGGTGCGCGGAATACGACTCGTTGGCGAGACCGCAGCGGATGCCGGGGATCTTGTTCGCTGCCATGATCGCCCCGGCCCCGGTACCGCAGACGAGGACAGCTCGGTCGGCCGAGCCGTCGAGCACGGTAGCGCAGGTGTCCTGGGTGACGTCGGGGAAGTCGACGGGGTCGGTGCTTGTGGCGCCGCGTTCGATCACGGTGTGCCCGAGTCTTACGACGGCGTCGATGATGCGCTGTTTGACCGGGTATCCGGCGTGGTCTGCTCCGACAGCAACAATCATGCTGGGGTCCTTTCGGTGAGTGCAGCGAGCATCCGGTGGACGTCGCCGAGTTGGGGGATGGATGTGGATGCGCCTTCGCGCGTCACGGTGAGTGCGCCGGCGGCCGTCGCGAGCCGCAGCCGGTCCGCGATCGGCATCGCGCTGTGCGCGGCGAGGTAGCCGACGACGGTGTCGCCGGCCGCGGTGGTGTCGATGGCCTGCACTTGCGGCGCGGAAACCCGGCCGACGACTCCGTCGACGACATAGACGGCACCGTCGGGGCCGAGGGTGCAGACGGCGTCCGTCGCCAGTTCATGCGCGACTGCCGCGAGGAGCGCGCCCGGGTCATCGGCGCCGTCGGACACGCTCACATCGAGAAGGTCGGCGATGGATGCGAGCTCGAGCTCGTTGACCACGAGGAGGTCGATGTCGAGTAGGAGCTCGGCGGCCGTTGCCGGCGCAGGGGCGGCGTTCCAGATGACGCTTGCGCCGGCAGCCCGCCCGATGCGGGCGGCGGCATGGTTGGCCAGGGAGGGCACCTCGTTCTGGAGCACGAGCGTATCGCCCGTGACGAGCGAAGCCAGACCGGCAGTCGCGATCCGCTCGTCGAGCAGCTCGTTGGCGCCCGGGAGAACGACGATCGAGTTCTCGGCCGCATCGTCGACGTAGACGATTGCGCGGCCGGTGTCCGCGCCGGTGCATACGGCGACCGCGTCGGTGTCGACCCCGCGGTCGACGAGGGACGCCAGCAGCGGGCCGGGGGCCGCGTCGTCGCCCACCGCACCGATCATCCGGGTGAGGGCGCCCGCCGCTGCTGCAGCGATCGCCTGGTTGGCGCCCTTTCCGCCGGGCGATGCGAGTGCGGATGTCGCGAGCGCGGTCTCGCCGGGAGCGGGAAGACGCGCCACGCGATAGCTGGTGTCGGCATTGATGCTGCCGAAGATGACGACTGCCGATTTCACGATCCACCTCCTTGTGCCTTTCTCATGGAAACGTTTCCATGAGGACAATGGTGTCCATATTGCATGACGGTCCTCGTTTGCGCAAGGAGGATCGTGCAAAGATGGGAACGTTTCCATGGAGGAGTGCTGAATGGCTACCATCAAGGACGTTGCTGCCAAGGCCGGCGTCGCGCTGGGCACTGCATCGCGCGTGCTCACGGGCAGCAGTCAGACCTCCGCCGATTCGCGCGCCCGCGTCCTCGCGGCCGCCGCCGAGCTGAACTACATCGCCAACGGTCCGGCCCGCTCCTTGCGACGCGCGAGAACCCAGGTGCTGGGGCTGCTGGTGTCCGACATCCGAAACCCGTTCTTCTCGGAGCTGGCTCACGCCGCGGAGCAGGAGGCCGGGCGACTCGGATATACGGTGCTGCTCGCGAATGCGAACGAGGACCAGGTGCAGGTCGACGACTACCTGCGCATCTTCGCCTCGCAGCGCATCGATGGACTTCTGCTCTCGCCCCAGGGCGGACTCTCGCCCCAGTTGTCCGCGCTGCGCGCCAGCGGGCTTCCGCTGGTCCTGGCCAACCGCACGGTGGACGGGCTCGACGCGCCGATGGTCGGAACCGACAACGGCGGAGGCGTAGCGAGCGTCCTCGATTGGCTGCAGGCGCGTGGGCACCGCGATGTCGCATTCGTCGGAGGTCCGTCGACCATCTCCACCGGGGCCGAGCGGCTCGCCGCATATCGCGCCGGTCGCGAAGCCCACGGCATCAACGTGGACGAGGCCTTCATCGACACCGGCGACTTCCTCCAGAACGGAGCCGCCCAGGCCATGCACCGGATTCTCGACCGCGGAGTGCACCCGACAGCCGTCTTCGGAGCCAACGGACCGACCACTCTGGGCGTCGTGCGTGCTCTTCGCGAGCGACTGGGACGGGACTGGGCCGATCAGATCGAGGTCGTGTCCTTCGACGATCTCGACTGGTTCGAGTTCGCTTCACCCCCGATCAGCGCAGTGCGCAACGATGGTGCGGCCGTCGGGCGCCTCGGCGTCGCCGCGCTCGTCGACATCATCGAGGGCCGCGACGCCCAGTCCCGACGAGTCCCTACCGAGTTTGTCGACCGCTCGATCTAGGCGGATGCCGGGGCCCGGCACCGGCCCATTTCTCGCGAAGGCGCCAGCATGTTCTCGGCCGCAGCCTCCGACGTCGGCATTGCCGCTGACCCCACTCGCGCCTACGCTGGCGGGGTGCCCAGAATCTTCGGAACCGCGTTCGCCTCGGTGTACCCGCTCTACGTGACGAAGGTTGAGCGCAAGGGCAGGACTCGGGCCGAGCTCGACCAGGTGATCACGTGGCTGACCGGCTTCGACGACGCGACTCTGCGCCGTCACATCGACAGCGGCACGACCTTCGAGCAGTTCTTCGCCGAGGCGCCGATGAACCCGAACGCCTCGTTCATCACCGGTGTCGTGTGCGGGGTGCGCGTCGAGAACATCGAGGACCCGCTCATGCAGCAGATCCGCTACCTCGACAAGCTCGTCGACGAGCTGGCGAAGGGCAAGGCGATCGAGAAGGTGCTTCGCACGCCGGTCGACGCGCCATCGGCGTGACCGCCTGACCCTCGAGCGTCGATAACTGGCGGCAAACTGCTCCATCCGCGCGCGGATAGAGCAGTTTGCCGCCAGTTTGCGAGCGGATGCGCCGCGCGAGCCGCTGACGGATGCGCGGCCCGCGCTCCAAAGGAATCGAAAGCCGCGCAACGGCCCGCGGATAGTCTGGAACGCATGGAATTCCTCCCGCTGATCATCCTCGTCGCCTGTTCAGTGGGGCTCACGGCCTTCGCGCGGCGGCGCGGCTGGCCGGCTCCGCTGCTCGTCACCGCGGTGGCGCTCGCGGTCTCCTTCATCCCCGGCATCCCGGAGTTCGAGATCGAGCCGGAGCTGATCCTCACGATCGTGCTCCCACCGCTGCTCTACTCCTCGGCGCTCGAGGTCTCGTTCCAGAGCTTCGCACGCAGCAGCAAGCACATCTACCGGCTCGGCGTCGGGCTGGTTCTCGTCACCGCGCTCGCGGTCGGGCTGATCGCCTGGTGGCTGATCCCGGGAATCTCGCTGCCCGCCGCCCTGCTGCTCGGCGCAGTCGTCTCGCCGCCCGACGCCGTCTCGGCCGCGGCGATCGGCCAGAAGCTCGGACTGCCGCGTCACGTGATGACCGTGCTCTCCGGCGAGAGCCTCATCAACGACGCCGCCTCGCTCACCCTGCTCAAGGTCTTCGTGGCCATCGTCATCGGCTCCGGCTACTCGGTGGTGGCCGACATCGGCATCTTCGGTTCGGCGGTCGGCATCGGCGTGGTGCTGGGCGTCGTGGTCGGCGGCCTGTTCGTGCGCCTGCGCAGCCGCTTGAACGATCCCGTGATAGAGACCCTGATCGGCCTGCTGCTGCCCTTCGCCCTCTACATCGGTGCCGAGCACATCGGCGTGGAGCCCTTCGTCGGCTCCGGCGTCATCGCGGTCGTGGCCGCGGGCCTTGTGATCGGCTTCAACTCGCCCCGCGCCGGCTACGCCTCACGCCTGCAGGAGCGTCCGGTCTGGTCGGCCCTCGACCTGCTGCTCGAGGGCTTCGTGTTCGCCCTCATCGGCCTGCAGCTCAAGGGCAACCTCGAACGCCTCGCCGACACCGACCTCGGCGTCTGGGCGAACGTCGGGATCGCCGCCGTCATCCTCGTCGTCGTGATTCTCGTGCGGCCGCTGTTCGTGTTCCCGACCTACTACGTGAGTCTGGTCGGAAAGAAGCGCGAGGGCGAGAAGCGCCAGGCGATGTACGAGAAGCGCGCGCGGCTGTGGCTCGAGCGCGAGCGCAGGCGAGGCCGGGAACCGAGCGCGGAGGCGCTGGCCCGCCTCGACCAGCGCCGCCCCGACGCCGACAAGCCGATGAACTGGCGCGAGCTCACCGTCGTCTCCTGGACCGGCATGCGGGGCGTGGTGACGCTCGCGGCCGCCGCGTCGATCCCCGAGGAGGTGCCCGGGCGCGACACCCTCATCTTCATCGCCTTCTTCGTGACCGTGGGCACCCTCCTGCTACAGGGCCTGACGCTGCCGCTGGTGATCACCTCGCTCACGGTGACAGACCCCGACCAGAAGGCCCGCGACCTGCGCGAGGAACGCCACGTCTCGGCGATCGCCCTCGAGGAGGGCGTCGTCTATGCGGATGCGCACCGTGACGAGTGGGTCGCCAAGTACGGTGCGGCCGTCGCCGACCGGGTGCTCGAGCGGATGCACGGCCAGGTCTCCCGGGAGAACGCCGCCAAACGAGACGAGCAGGCAGACGACGACGCCGGCGACCGCCCCGATTTCGACCAGATCCTTCGACTGCGCAAGGAGATCATCCGCTTCAGAAGAGAGGTGCTGATCCGCGAGCGGGACGCCGGTTCGATCGACGAGGAGGTGATGCGCGAGGTGCTGCTCGGAATCGACGCCGAGGAGTTCGCGCTCGACACCTCGGCCCAGGCGCGTATGCGCGGGTAGCGACCGTGGTGTGGCGGTCGTCGCCACGGATCATCCAGGAGGACTGGAGCGAGTTCGCGCCCGGAGCGCACACCGGGAACTCCCAGCGGCTAACCCCCTAAGCTGAGTGAAATGTACGAAATGCTGGAGAATCACGACGTCGTGAACGACCACACCGACCTCCTGCGCACCCGGCTCCTCGCGTCCGCCATCGGCGTGGTGGAACACGCGGGCACATCCGCGGTCTCGATCGACGAGATAGCGGACGCCGCGGGAGTCGAGCCGAGCGAGGCATCCGCTCTGTTCCCCTCCGTCGACGATCTGCTCGTCGCGGCCGCGCTGCAGATGAGCGCGGAGGACCTGCAGCTCGCCACCGTCTCCGTGCCGACCGTGAGCGCCCAGGCACGGCACTACGCGAAGCGTCGCGACTTCTACCGGGCGATGCGGATCGGCCCGGTGGCCAGCCTGCTCGATGCTCGCATGGCGCAGGTGATAGCACCGCTGATCTCCGCGCAGATCCGCACGCTCGTCGGCGCTCGGATGACCGAGGAGTCGGTCGCCGCCATGACCGGGCAGGTGACCGCCGAGGCCTTCGCCGTCACCAACCGGTGGATCATCGAGAGCGACGACTCGACCACGGTGGAGTCGCTGTACGTGCAGCTCGAGGCGATCGTGGTGCGGCGCTTCGATGACGTCGGCAGGTTCCAGGGCGAGTAGCCGCTCTGGTGGGCCGGTCGCGACCGGTTATCCACAGGCCCGCGAGAAATCGGGGCCGATTCCTCCATTTCTCCCCATCGACGGTGCGCCGCTGATTAATGTCGTTGCGTGCCGGGATTCACCGATGACAAGGAGAAGCCCATGATCGTACAGACAGCCAGCACCAGACAAGCGCACGGCAGGCGGCGCAGGGGCGTCATCGCCACCGCCGTCGCGCTCGCGATCGGCGCGACGATGCTCGGCGCCGCCCAGCCGCCGGCCGCGGCGGCCGAAGCCGTCGACACCGCAGGGGTCGAGCAGGTGCTGCGCGCCGCGGGCGTCGTAGCGGATGCGCCCGCCGCCGCGACGCCGCCGGCCCCCGACAGCGTCGCGCCAGACAGCGCGCCCCCGAGCGGCGCGGCGCCGAACAGCGCGGCCCCAAACAGCGCGGTGCCCGACGGCGCCCCCACCGCCGGCACCGATCGGGCCGGCGTGCCGGTCTCGACGGCCACCGTCACCGTGAAGGCGGGCCTCTCGGTCACCGCCGGATCCAACGTGGTGCGCATGCGACCCGTGGTGCCGGGAGCGACCTCGGGCGGTGCCGCGCTCAGTCCCGCCGGGCTGGCCGTGTTCGGCAACGGCGCTGACTCCGCCTTCGCGCTGAGCACAACGGCGACCGGCGCCAACGCCGGCTACGTGGTGATCGCGTCGCAGGCCGCGCCCACGACGTACCAGTTCCAGCTCACGGTCGACGGTCGACCCGCGGCGCTGAGACTGGCGGCCGAGGGGGCCGTCGACGTGCTCGACAGCACCGGGAAGGTCGTCAACTCCATCGCACCGGCCTGGGCGAAGGGCGCGGACGACGCTGCGATCGCCACCTCGTACTCGGTGGCGGGCAATATCCTCACGCAGACGGTGGAGCATCGCGGAGCGAGTTATCCCGTGGTGGCCGACCCGCTCATCCGCTGTGACGGGCTGTGGTGCACCGCGATGCTGTCACGCGCAGAGACCCGTCAGGTCGCGCGGGGGAGCTTCGCACCCGCGGCGCTGTGCGCGTGGTTCGGACCGGTCGGCCGTCTCTGCGCCTCGCTGATCGTCGGCGGGTGGGCACACGCGAACGTCGCTCTCTCCCAGGGACAGTGCACCGCCTTCCGGGTGTGGCAGCAGAACCTGATCTCGTGGCCGCACCTTGCCTACGTGCCCTGCTATGCCTGAGACAGTGACACGCGGCGGGACGGTGATGATGGCGAAGCAACGCAGCGCCTGGGCTGAGGCCGGCCGGGGGACCTACGGGGTCGTCTACTGGTCGCTCACGGTGCTGCTCACGCTCGCGACCGTCGCCAGCTGGATCTGGGGATCCGACGGCGCGCGCTTCGCGGTGAGCGCCACGGCGATCGTCTTCGTCGTCGCGGCCGGAGCGGTGCAGCACCGCCGGATGAACCGGATCGTGCGTGCCCGTGAGGAGCGTGCCCGTGAGGAGCGTGCCCGTGACGGGCGAGAACCGGGCGGCGGGCGCGAGCCCGGCGGCGAATGAGACGAGCGGCGGGCACCCATCCGCAGATGGGTGCCCGCCGCTCGCTCAATACCGAGAACGCGCCGGCACGCTACAGGCGCGGCCGCTCGTCGACCGCGTGCTCGCCCAGCAGGTCGTACTCGTGGTCGTGCTGGTAGTCGGCGGTGGTCTCGTCGACCACGGGGATCGACACCGTCGCGAGTCCCACGTGCGTCGCTCCGTCGATGTCGAGCGACTCCGGGAGGATGTCGCGCTCGATCGACGTGGCGAGCGGCTTCTCCGTGACGAAGCAGAGGAGGATCACGGCGACGATCACGAGGGGCACCATGTAGAGGAACACCGGGGTGAGCGCGTCGTTGTAGGCGCCCACGATCACACTGCGCACCTCGGACGGGAGCCCGCGCACGATGGCGGGGGTGAAGGAGTTCGAGCCGCCGCCGTCCGATCCGCTGCCCGCGGGCATCCGCTCGGCCAGCAGAGTAGTCAGCTTGGCGACGAACAGACTGCCGACGATGGCGGCGCCGAGCGAGGCGCCGATCTGGCGGAAGTAGTTGTTCGACGCGGTCGCGGTTCCGACCTCGCGAGCGGGGAAGGAGTTCTGCACGATCAGGATGAGGATCTGCATGCTCATGCCGAGTCCGAGGCCCATCACCGCGAGGTAGAGGCAGAGGATCGGAATGGCGAGGCTCGGGGTCATGGTCGACATGAGCACCAGGGCCACCGCCACGATCGAGGTTCCCACGATCGGCA
>Ga0247805_1001003_pt1 | contig 13886 bp, 11 predicted proteins | sample UWRJL044104R1_FD_180930 | JGI IMG/M metagenome (GOLD analysis project Ga0247805, IMG submission 180930) | Plant litter microbial communities from Arlington Agricultural Research Station in Wisconsin, United States - UWRJ-L044-104R-1 | ecosystem: Environmental > Terrestrial > Plant litter >... | reverse complement strand
TATGGTAGCGCTGGCCGACATCGTAATTTCCCGCGCGCGCGAGACTGAGGCCGCATCGGTGCCCGAAGCCGCCCCTGCCGCTACAGGCGAAACTGCGCCGCGCGATCCGCTGGCCAACGCCGGGGTGCTGCCCGATGTGCCTGCCGATCCGGCCGCCGTAGCCTCGGCCGCACCGCAGGAAAACGGCGATGCTCCTCCGCGGCCTTAAGCCGCTGGCGGCCGCGCTGTTGGTGCTGGCTGGCCCGCTCGCCGCGCAGGACTTGCCCCGCGATCCTCCCGGCGCAGGCGATCTGGCGGTGATGGGTACCATACCGATCTATTGGGGCGAGCGCGGCGAATTTGCCGATCTGCTATCCGCTGACGATCATGGCCACTGGGCGCGCCCGGTGATCGAACAGACCTACCGTCTGCGTCCGCTGGACTATCTTTCTGCGCCGGCGTTGCAGGGATATTCCCGCTTGCTGCTAGCCCAACCGCGCGGACTTTCGGCGGAGGAGAATGTCGCGCTGGATGCATGGGTGCGCGGGGGAGGGCAGTTGCTGCTGTTCGCCGACCCGCTGATGACCGGACATTCAGACTTCGCGCTGGGTGATCGGCGCAGGCCGCAAGATACTGCGATGCTCAGCCCGATTCTTGCGCATTGGGGGCTGGAACTGCGGTTCGACGAAGCGCAGGGCGCGGGACGGCAAATGCGCGCTCAGGTTCAGGCCGAAACCGGGGACGGCGTGCCACTAGCGGTACCGACCGAGCAAGCAGGGCATTTTGCGAAACTCGGCGCGGCCAACGAGTGTGCGCTGCTGGGGGAGGGTTTGATCGCAGAATGCCGCCTTGGGAGCGGCTTTGCGGTGATCGTAGCGGATGCTGCGCTGCTCGATAGCGATGCGCCGGATGATGCATCGCTGGGTGCGTTCGCGGCGCTGTTGCAGCGCATATCTGGGAATCGCGTGCCACTGCCTGCTTCCGGCCAAACTGATGCCCCTAAATAACGGAAAAATGGGCTAAATAGACCTGGCCCGCGAATGTCGCGCAGTCCGTAACTCACCGGTTTCCCACAGGTAGAGGCATGATGGGGCAGCAAGTGGCACAGAATCCCCTTTTCACCGGCATCTGACTCGGTTACAGAATGATTCCATCGGTCAACCCGTCCGTTTCAAGTCTCGTTTTCGGGGCTGCTGGCTCGCGCATGTGCGCGGCGCTTGGCGGAGAAGGTTTGCCGGTTTGGAGGAATTCAGGGGGGTCAGTCACCAGTCGTGGAACACAAGCCGGTCAGATTTAACGGAATGAGCTTCGCGCTTCGCGGCGAGAAGAACCGTTTCGTGCTGCCCGCAATGTTCCGCAAGGATGTGGTGACTGCCAGCAATGGCGAACGCCTATTGGGCGTAACCAAGCATCACGCATGGACCTGCCTTTCCGGCTTCGGCCTGTCGCGCGCGGATAATTTCGATGTGCTGGTGGAAAAGGAAGCAACTCGGCAGACGGCGTTGGGCAAGGATTTCGATGCCGATGCCTACGCGCACAGCCTGCACGGCTATGCCGAAGTGCCGTTCGACCCATCCGGCCGGTTCGTAATGCCCGATTACCTGAGCGACGCGGCCAAGCTGGGCAGCGAACTGTTCCTCCACGGCGCAGGCGACAATTTCACCTTGTGGAACCCCGAAGAACTCTACGCGATGGGCCCGATGTTCGACGGAGCGAAAGCCGCTTGCCGCCGGATGCAGGCCGAAGCTCACGCGGGGAAGAAGAAGTGACCGGCCCTGTCCCTTCCGCCCCTGCTTTCATGGGCCCGGCCGCGGTTCCGCATGTTCCCGTGCTGCTGGCCGAAGTGCTCGAAGCGCTCAACATCTGCCCAGGTGATGTGGTGATCGACGCGACCTTCGGCGCGGGCGGCTATACCCGCGCGTTCCTCGATGCAGGCGCGACTGTCCACGCGTTCGACCGTGATCCCGATGCCATTGCGGCCGCACAAACGTGGCCCGAACTCGCCGAAACCCCGCCGCGCCTCGTGCTGCACGCCCGCCGCTTTTCCGAAATGGTCGCAGCGATGGCCGAGGTCGGCGTTGCCCAGGTGGATGGGTTGGCGATGGATATCGGCGTGTCGTCCATGCAACTCGATCAGGCCGAGCGCGGCTTTGCTTTCTCGCTCGATGGCCCGCTGGACATGACGATGGAACGCGCTGGTCCCAACGCCGCCGATTTCGTGAACGAAGCCGCCGAGGCCGATATTGCCGATGTGCTGTTTCGCTACGCCGAAGAACGCCAGTCGCGCCGTATCGCCCGCGCCATCGTGTCCGCTCGCCCGCTCACCACCACCGGCGAGTTGGCGAATGTGGTGCGCAAGGCGCTTGGCCATCATCCCGGTATGCCGAAAGACCCTGCGACCCGCAGCTTTCAGGCGATCCGCATCCACATAAACGGCGAGCTGGACGAGCTCGCCGCCGGCCTCAGCGCGGCTGAAACGCTGCTGCGCGAAGGCGGACGGCTGGCGGTGGTCAGCTTCCATAGCCTTGAGGACCGGATGGTGAAGCAATTCCTGCGCGATGCCGCCGCCGCTGGCCCGCGCGCCTCGCGCCATGTTCCGCTGGCAGCAGAAGGCCCGGCGCCGCGGTTCACGCTCGCCGGCAAGGCCATCCGTGCATCCGACGCCGAAACCCAGCGCAATCCGCGCGCCCGTTCCGCCACTTTGCGTGCCGCAATCCGCACCGCTTCGCCATCGAAGGAGGCAGCATGACCCCGCAAGCCCGTATCCGCCGCATTGGTTGGCTCGCCACCTTGTCGCTGTGCATTGCACTATATGCGCTCCTGCATCTCAAGGTGAACGCGGTTCATTCCGAAGTCGTGCGCGCCGAGCGTGAGATCGTCCGGCTGGAACAGCGCAACATGTTGCTCGAAACCGAAGTTTTGACCCGGTCCAATCAGGTCAAACTGGCGCAGTGGAACCGGGTCGATTTCGGCTATGCCGCGCCGTTTGCCGAGCAATATATCGACAGCGAACGCAGCCTTGCGCAGTTGGGCGGCCCGCGCGCGGAAGATGCGCCAGCGCCGATCCGGCTTGCTACGATCACCACCGGCGAAGATGCGCCTGCATTCCCCACGCTCGCCAATGATCATGTGCGGCGCACCCAAGGCAGTCAGGTGGCAATGACGGCGGGCTATGTTCGTGTGGCGATAACTGACGCCCAAGGTTCTGCTGGCCAGTGAACACAATTGCCGCCCAGCACAGGATCCTAGGCGGCCAAGCCGGGCGGCTGGTCGATCATCGCCGCCGCTCGCTACTGATCGCGCGGCTTCGGCTGCTGCTGGTGGCGGCGTTTTTCGTGGTATTGGCACTAGCCGCCTTTGCGCGGATCGCATGGGTGGGTATGGTTCAGACCGGGCCAACCACGGTCAGCATGGCCGAGGCATTGCTGCCCCCGCGGGGCGAGATAACCGACCGCAACGGAGTGCCGCTGGCGCGCGCTTTCCCCGCCTATGCCTTGTGGTTCAACCCGCAGGCGTTGGACGATGGCGGCAAGCCGCTGGTGAAATCGCCGGAAGAAGTGGCGAACGCGCTGTTTGAAATCTTCCCCGATCTTGATCACTACGAAGTGACGCAGATGCTTTCCGGCAGCCGGCCCGGCTATATTCGCCGCCGTGTGCTGCCTGAAGAGGTCAACCGCGTAAACGAAATCGGCGAATTGGCGCTGGAAACTCCGCGTGAGTCCGACCGGCATTATCCGCAAGGCTCGCTCGCCGCGCACGTGCTGGGCTATGTCGATGCCAACGGCGTGGGCCGGTTGGGCATGGAAGAGGTGCTGCAAGACCGGCTGATCGATCCCGCGCGGCGCGGCGAACCGGTGGCGCTATCGCTCGATGCGCGGGTGCAGGGCGCTTTGGAAGACGAATTGGTGCGCGGTATGAATGCCGTGTCGGCCAAGGGCGCGGCGGGGATCGTACTGGACGTGGATAGCGGCGAAGTGCTGGCGCTCGCATCGCTTCCGCAATTTGATCCGAACAATATACACGCCAGCGACATGATGGTCACGCCAGAGCAGCACGCAATGGGCGAGGTGCCGCCTGCGTTCAACCGCATGACCAATCAGGTTTACGAACTCGGCTCCACCTTCAAACCGCTGACCGTGGCGGCGGCGATCGATGCCGGGGTGATCACCGATCTGGGGCGGCGCTGGCAGGCGAATCGTCCCGTGCAAACCGGCGGACGGCCGATCAGCGACAGCCATATCATCGGCGCCAGCCTCAACGTGCCCGAAACGCTGATCCATTCGTCCAACATCGTCAGCGCCCAAATTGCCGCCGAACTGGGGCCAGACCGGTTGCAAAATTACCTGCTGTTGCTGGGCATGGGCGAGCGTCCATTTATCGAACTGCCGGGCCGTGGCCGTCCGCTCAGCGTGACCGGTAAATGGAACGCACTTAAAGCCAAATATGTCGGCTTCGGCCACGGCGTAGCAGTTACTCCGCTGCATTTGGCGAGTGCCTATGCGGCGATGGTCAATGGCGGGATCTGGCGACCGGCCACTTTGCGACGGCTCGCTGCTGGCGAAATTCCGCAAGGCCGCCGCGTGTTCCAGCCGAGCACCAGCGCGCGGATGAACCAGTTGTTGCGGCTGATCTCGTTGTACGGAACAGGTCGCAATGCAAATGCGCCGGGATTTCGCGTTGGCGGAAAAACCGGCTCGGCCGAAAAGCCAGGCGCGTCGCGCAACACTGTGGTCGCCACTTTTGCTGCTGCCTTTCCGATGGACCGCCCGCGCTTCGTCATCATCGTGATGCTTGACGAGCCGAAAGGCACTGCCGCCAGCAGCTTTCAGCGCACCGCAGCATGGAACGCGACCCCAATGGTCGGACGGCTGGTGCCCCGTATCGGCCCGCTGCTCGGCGTGCTGCCCGATGCCGACCGCGATATCGACCTGACCGATCTGCGCCCGCTGGTCGGGCGGGACTGAGCTGTGCGGCTGAGCGATCTTGCCAGCGGGGCCGCTAACGGTGAGGCCCGCGTGACCGGTTTCGCCATCGATCACCGCAAGGTCGCCCCCGGAACCGTGTTCGGCGCATTTCAGGGTGCAGCAGTGAACGGCGAGGATTTCATTCCGGCGGCCGTGGCGGGCGGAGCGATCGCCGTCGTAGCGCGGCCCGAGGCGGCCGTGAACGGCGCGCTGCACATCGCTGACCCGATCCCGCGTCGCGCCTTCGCCCGCCTTGCCGCTAAGTTTTTCCAGCCGGTGCCTGCCACGGTCGTTGCGGTAACTGGCACCAACGGCAAAACCTCGACCGCCGAACTGGTCCGCCAGATATGGCGCATGAGCGGCGAGCGGGCGGCGTCCATCGGCACGCTGGGCGTCACCACGTCGGACGAGAGCATCTCTACAGGACTAACCACACCCGATATCGTGACCTTCCTCGGCAATATGACCGGGTTGGCACGCGAAGGTGTGACGCATGTGGCGTATGAGGCTTCCAGCCACGGGTTGTCGCAGTACCGCAACGAAGGTCTGGCAGTGGCGGCGGGGGCTTTCACCAACCTTTCCCGCGATCACCTCGATTACCATGCCGATATGGACGACTACTTCGCCGCCAAGATGCGCCTGTTCGCCGAAGTGGTGGATGATAGCGGCGTGGCGGTGATTTGGGCGGATGACGAATGGTCGGCCCGTGCAATCGCTGCGGCTGAGGCACGCGGGCTTTCGTTGTTCACCGTGGGTGAGCAGGGCGAACAGGTCCGGCTGGTTTCGCGCACGGCCACCCGTTTGGGGCAGGAACTGGTGCTGGAACACGGCGGTATGCAGCGCAAATTGCGCCTGCCGCTGATCGGCGCGTATCAGGTAGCCAATGCACTGACCGCTGCTGGCTTGGTGCTGGCGACCGGAGGCGATCCAGCGCAAGTGTTCGATGCCGTAGCACGGCTTCAGCCGGTGCGCGGTCGGCTTGAACGCGCTGCGATTACCTCCAGCGGCGCGCCGATTTATGTCGATTATGCCCACACCCCCGATGCGCTGACTGCCGCGATAGCCGCGCTGCGTCCGCATGTGACGGGTCGGCTGATAACCGTATTCGGCGCAGGCGGCGACCGCGACCGGGGCAAGCGCGCGCCGATGGGCACAGCGGCGGTGGCCGGTTCCGACCTCGTGATTGTCACCGACGATAACCCGCGCGGCGAAGACCCATCAGCTATCCGCATGGAAGTACTGGCAGGGGCACCGGGCGCACGCGAAATCGGCGACCGGCGCGCTGCCATCGCCGCCGCCATCGCCGAAGCGGGCGAGCACGATATCGTGTTGATAGCGGGCAAAGGGCACGAACAAGGCCAGATTGTAGGAGCCGCAGAGCAGATGCGCATTATCCCGTTCGACGATGTGAACGTAGCGCGCGAATGCGCTGGGGCTCTCGCCAAGGGAACCGCACTATGAGCCTCGCGCCAGCTTTCAAATGGCCGCGAGGCGCACCCGCAAGCCAGCACCTCGCGCTGTGGACTGCGGCCGAAATTGCGGCGGCCACCGGCGGCACGGCCAGCGGCGAGTTTCAGGTTTCGGGCGTGGAAATGGATTCGCGCGATGTGCGCGGCGGTGATCTGTTCGTGGCGCTCACCGGCGAAAGCATGGACGGCCACCGTTTCATCGATGCCGCCTTCGCCAATGGCGCGGCAGCTGCATTGGTGGACCGCCCGGTGGCTGGGCCGCATGTGCTGGTGGCCGATACGTCCGCCGCGCTCGCCGCACTGGCCAGCGCTGCGCGGACCCGTACGAGGGCGCGGATCATCGGGGTGACGGGGTCGGTCGGCAAAACCGGCGTCAAGGAAGCGATTTTCACTGCACTGGAACGCTCCGCTCAAGGCGGCGTACACCGCTCGGTCAAGAGCTACAACAACCACGTCGGCGTGCCGCTCAGCCTCAGCCGGATGCCTGCCGCCAGCCGGTTCGGAGTGTTCGAAATGGGCATGAACCACGCGGGCGAGATCACTGCACTAACCGCGCAGGTTCGCCCTCACGTGGCCATAATCACCACCATCGCCCCCGCACATATTGAATATCTCGGCAGCATGGAGGCAATTGCCGATGCCAAGGCGGAGATTTTTGGCGGGCTGGTGGATGGCGGCATCGCGATCATCCCGGCGGACAGTGAATACTCCCCCCAATTGCGCGCAGCAGCCGAAGCGGCAGGCGCGAAGGTCATAGCTTTTGGCCGTTCACCCGATGCCGAAATGCGCCTGCTCGACGCTTTGCCGGAAGCGAATGGCGGATCGTTGATCACTGCCATGCTCGGCGAGATGCGGCTGTGCTACACCATCGCCGAACCAGGCGAACACTGGATCGGCAATTCGCTGTGCGTGATGGCGGCGGTGATGGCCGTCGGCGGCGACCTCGGCGCGGCAGGCCTCGCGTTGGCGGCAATGGGCGGACTGAAGGGGCGCGGCGCGCGTACGCGGATCAAAGCTGCAGGCGGCGGTCATGCGCTGTTGATCGACGAAAGCTACAACGCCAACCCCACTTCGATGCGCGCCACACTGGCGCAGTTGGGGCAGACGCCCGCCGCTCGCCGCATCGCGGTGCTCGGCGCGATGAAGGAGCTGGGCGATTTCGGCCCCGCGTTTCATGCGCAGCTTGCCGGGCCGTTGTCTGCTGCGAATGTCGATTTCGCGCTGCTCGTTGGGCCGGAAATGGCTCCGTTAGCGGCGGAACTGGGGAAACTCGGGGGTAACTCGCTTGGCACAGAGCTTGGCTTTGCCCATTGCAGTGATGCAGGCGAGGCTATCGCCGTGCTCGAACAATTCGGCTTGTCCGGAGGCGACGCGGTGCTGGTGAAGGGGTCCAATTCGGTCGGTCTCGCCCGCCTCGTGGATCACTTCGCCGCCAGAGAAAGCTGACGCGCCGCCAATGTTCTATTTTCTCGCCGATTTGCTCGATTTCGAAGGCGTCCTGAACCTCGTCCGTTATCAGACTTTCCGCGCGGGCGCGGCGATGATGACCGCGCTGCTGATCGGGTTGGTCATCGGCCCGCGCTTTATCGCCATGTTGCGGGTGCGGCAGGGCAAAGGCCAGCCGATCCGCGCTGATGGCCCACAGACGCATCTCGCCAAGGTCGGTACGCCGACCATGGGCGGGCTGATGATCCTCACCTCGCTGACCATTTCGATGCTGTTGTGGATGGACCTTGCCAACCCGTTCGTTTGGGCCTGCCTGGCCGTGACGATCGGTTTCGGAATTATCGGCTTCTTCGACGATTACGACAAAGTGACCAAGCGCAGCCATCAGGGTGTATCTGGGCGGGTGCGGCTGCTGGCCGAGTTCGTCGTTGCGGGCATCGCCGCTTATCTCATCGTCAGCCAGATCAACACCAACCTGTATATCCCCTTCATGGTCAACACCTACATCCCGCTGGGGCCGTTCTACTATGTGTTCGCCGCCGTGGTGATTGTGGGCGCGGGCAACGCGGTGAATCTGACCGACGGGCTGGACGGCTTGGCAACAATGCCGGTGGTGATCGCGGCGGGCACGTTTGCGTTGATCTGCTATTTGGTCGGCCGGGTCGATTTCTCCGCTTATCTCGGCATCCCGCATGTGCCGGGAGCCGGTGAACTGGCGATCATGTGCACGGCGATAATGGGAGCCGGGCTGGCGTTCCTGTGGTTCAACGCGCCACCCGCAGCGGTCTTCATGGGCGACACCGGCAGCTTGGCGCTCGGCGGCGCTCTCGGAGTGATTGCGGTCGCGAGCCACCACGAGATCGTGCTGGGGATCGTCGGGGGCCTGTTCGTGCTCGAGGCTGTGAGCGTGATCGTGCAGGTGTTCTGGTTCAAGCGGACCGGCAAGCGGGTGTTCCGCATGGCCCCGATTCACCACCATTTCGAGCAGCTCGGCTGGAAAGAAGCGACTGTAGTGATCCGATTCTGGATCATCGCGATCGTGCTCGCCTTGATCGGCCTGTCCACGCTGAAGCTGCGATGATTACCGCCCGCGCCTTTTCCGGCAAACGCTACTGCGTGCTGGGCCTCGCGCGGTCGGGCATGGCCAGCGTCGAGGCGCTGCTGGCGAGCGGGGCGGAAGTTACCGCGTGGGACCGGCGGCCCGAAGCGTGCGAAGCGCTGCAAGGGCGGGCGACTATTTCCGATCCGCTGGAGATAGATCTGGCGGGGTTTGCCGCTATAGTCGTGTCGCCCGGCGTGCCACTCAACACGCATCCCGTGGTGGAGAAAGCACGGCTCGCGGGCGTAACCGTAATCGGTGACATCGAACTGTTCGCGCAGGCGCGCGCCGAATTGCCGGCGCACCACGTAGTCGGCATCACCGGGACCAACGGCAAGTCCACCACCACCGCTCTTGTCACGCACATCCTAACTGAAGCAGGCATCCCCGCGCTGATGGGCGGCAATATTGGCCTGCCCATTCTCGGCCAGCAACCGCTGCCCGAAGGCGGCGTGTATGTCCTCGAACTATCCAGTTACCAGATCGATCTGACTGAAACCCTCGCTTGCGATGTGGCTGTGCTGCTGAATGTCACGCCCGATCATCTGGACCGGTACGATGGTTTCGCAGGCTACCGCGCTTCGAAAATCCGACTACTCGAAATGCAGGATTGGGAAGATGTCGCCATCGTAGCAAGCGGCGAGAATGGCGTTACCGAAGCGGTGATGGGGTTGACCGGCGGTGCTGAAGTGACCGAGTGGTTTCACGGCGATTACTCGCACGATTTCGCCGCCGAACAGCCGAACTGGCCGTCGCTGCAAGGCCCGCATAACGCGCAGAACGCATGGGCCGCGAGGATGACCTGTCTCGCGCTCGGCCTGACCGACGACCAGATCAACGCGGGCCTTGCCAGTTATCCGGGCTTGCCGCATCGGATGGAAATTCTGGGCGAATGCAGTAAAATCCTGTTCGTCAACGACAGCAAAGCCACGAACCCTGCCTCAACCGCTCCCGCGCTGGCCGCTTGGCCGCCAAACCCGAACCGGCGGATCCATTGGATTTGCGGTGGGCTGCCCAAGGAAGACAATTTGGACGAGTGCCTGCCATATCTCGGCAATGTCTCCCGCGCCTATACGATTGGTGAGGCCGGGCCGCTATTCTCCGAACTGCTCGCTCCGCACATCCCGGTCGAAAATTGCGAAATGATGTGCGAAGCGCTGCAGCGCGCGCTAGCCCATGCCCGCGCTGGCGATGTGATCCTGCTCAGTCCCGCCTGCGCCAGTTTTGACCAGTTCCGCGATTACGAAGCACGCGGCAACGCCTTCCGCAAACTCGTCAACGAAATGTGTTCTGCGCCTGTCAGGAATAACGCGGCATGAGCACGGCGCCGTCCCTCCAGCCGCGCAGCATCCGTGCCAACCCGGCAATCGACCGCAAGCGGCAATTGCGCATCTGGTGGCGCGAGATTGACCGGGTGTTGTTGGCGCTGGTGCTGCTGCTGATGGCAGTCGGCACGCTGGCAGTCGCCGCTTCGTCACCCGCCAGTGCGCGGCGGTTGTCCACTGATGGCGTCAAGCTGGACGATCTGCATTTCTTCTGGCTCCACCTTCGCTGGCAAGCGCTCGGGTTGGCGGTATTGGTAGGAACCGCGCTGATGAACCGCGAAATGATGCGGCGGGGCTCGATTGTGCTGGCTGGCTTGATGTTGCTGGCGCTGCTGCTGGTCCCGATCCTCGGCACCGAAGTGAACGGCGCGAGGCGCTGGCTCCACGTGGGGATCAGCTTTCAGCCGAGCGAGTTCTTGAAGCCGACCTTTGCCGTTACCCTAGCGTGGGTGCTGTCGTGGAAGCTGCGTGATCCGGCCTTGCCGGTGTTGTGGGTCAGCACCGGGCTGCTGATGGTGATCGTGGCCCTGCTGATGCTGCAACCCAATCTCGGCGAGGCGATTCTGTTCGTCGGCCTGTGGGCGGTGATGGTGGTGCTGGCAGGGTTGCCGCTCAAACGCTTCTGGCAAATCGGCGGCGCGGTGTTGCTCGGCCTCGCCGCGGTGCTCGCGCTGTATGAAAATGGCCGCAATCGGCTTTTGTCGTTCATGGGCGGGGGCAGCGCCTATGATCAGGTCGATCTTGCCAACCGCACGCTTACCGGGGGCGGGTGGACCGGCAGCGGGTTCTGGCTCGGCAGCAACAAGATGCGGCTGCCCGAAGCGCATACCGACTATATTTTCAGCGTGATCGGCGAGGAATTCGGGCTGCTGGTATGCGGCATCATTGTCGCGCTGTATTTGGCGATTGTGTTGCGCGTGTTGATCCGACTGGTGGAGGAAGAGCGCATGTTCGCCATCCTCGCCGCCAGCGGATTGACTGCACTGTTCGGCGCACAAGCGTTCATCAACATTCTGGTGAACTTGCAGCTATTCCCCAGCAAGGGCATGACGTTACCGCTGGTCAGTTATGGCGGATCGTCCACCATCGCGCAGTGTTTTACGATCGGGCTGCTGCTGTGTGTCACGCGGCGCAACCCGTTCATCAGCCGCGAGAAGTTCGATCTGCGCGGCTCGATCGAGAAAGAGGCTGCTGGATGAGCACGGTTTCGCGCCACTATGTTCTCGCCGCGGGCGGAACCGGCGGGCATTTGACGCCCGCTTTTGCGCTGGCGCATGCACTGGTACGGCGTGGGCATCATGTCGCGCTGATCACCGACGATCGCGGCGCAGCGATTCCCGGCAAGCCCGATTTCCTGCCCGCGCATGTGCTGCCCGCTGGCCGTTTCACCAAAAACCCGCTGAGCTGGATAAAGGGCGTTCTCGCGGTGCTGGAAGGGCGGCGGATGGCCTTGCGTCTGTACGAGACTTTCGCCCCTACCGCAGTAATCGGCTTCGGCGGGTACCCTGCGCTGCCCGCGTTGCTGGCGGCGGGATCAGCCAAGATCCCTACGGTGATCCACGAACAAAACGCCGTGCTGGGCCGGGTTAATCGGCTGCTTTCGGGCCGGGTCAACGCCATCGCCACCTCCTATCCCGAGGTTGACCGGCTGGCGGAAAAACATGCCCACAAGGTGCATCTGGTCGGCAACCCGGTGCAACCGCATGTGCTTGCCCTGCGCAGTGAACCGTTTCCCGCGTTCACCGCCGACGGACTGTTTCGGGTGCTGGTGACTGGCGGCAGCCAAGGCGCGAGCATCCTTTCGCACATTGTCCCCGATGGCCTGTCGATGCTGCCTCCGGCTTTGCGAGGGCGCTTGCAGGTAACGCAGCAGTGCCGACCTGAGGATTTGGAGGCGGTTCGCGCCAAATATGCCGAATATGGCATCGCAGCGGAACTGGGCACGTATTTTGAGGATATGGACGCGCGGCTGGCCGATACGCACCTGTTCATCGGGCGCGCGGGTGCCAGCACGATTGCGGAACTCACCGCAGTGGGCCGCCCCGCAATCCTGATCCCGCTGCCCATCGCGACCGACGATCACCAGTCCGCCAATACGCGCGAGATGGTCGCGGCAGGCGGCGCGCGCATGATCCGCCAGCCGATGATTACGGTGAACGAGCCGGTCGGTTTCTCTGACAAGGCCAATGCTACCCGCAGCCGTGTGGCCGACATCTACATGAAACTGAAGAAGGATGTTTGCCGCCAGATTCAGGCGATGGCGCAGCACCCCGAAACGCTCGCGACCGCTGCTCACGCGGCGTGGAATTGCGGACGGCCGGATGCAGCGGAAAAGCTCGCCGATCTGGTGGAAAGTTTTGGTGGCGCGCCGATTCAGGACGTGATTCGCGTGGGTGCTGGTGAGGCGCGTGCATCGACAACAGCTGTCGCTGCCAATCGGGATGCGGCAAAGTGACACTCGCACCAACCGATATCGGCACCGTGCATTTCGTCGGTATCGGCGGGATCGGCATGTCGGGCATTGCCGAGGTGATGAGCAACCTTGGCTATAAGGTGCAAGGCAGCGATCTATCTGAAAGCGCCAGCGTGCAGCGGTTGCGGGCGCGGGGGATTGCCGTTTCGGTCGGTCATGCGGCGGAGAACCTTGGCGATGCGGCGGTGGTGGTAACGTCTACCGCAGTGCGCCGGACGAACCCCGAAGTCGCCGCCGCACTCGCTGCGCGGATCCCCGTGGTTCGCCGCGCGGAAATGCTCGCCGAATTGATGCGGCTGAAAAAGACGGTCGCCATCGCGGGCACTCACGGCAAGACCACCACGACCAGCATGATCGCCGCGTTGCTCGATGCAGGCGGGATTGACCCCACCGTGATCAATGGCGGGATCATCGAAAGCTACGGCTCTAACGCCCGGCTTGGCCAGTCCGAATGGATGGTGGTCGAGGCTGACGAGAGCGACGGCAGCTTCCTGCGGCTCGACGGCACGATTGCCGTCGTGACCAATATCGACCCCGAACATCTCGATCACTACGGCACCTTCGATGCGGTGAAAGCGGCATTTGTGCAGTTCATCGAAAACGTGCCGTTCTACGGTGCGGCAGTGCTGTGCATCGACCATCCGGAAGTGCAAAACGTGATCGCCCAAGTGCGTGACCGGCGGGTGATCACCTACGGGTTCTCGCCCCATGCCGATTTGCGGGTGGAAAACCTGCGTGCAGCCGGCGGCTCGACTACCTTCGACGCGGTGCAGCGCCACCGCGACGGCTCCGAACGGCGAATTGCCGATATAGTGCTGCCCATGCCTGGCCGGCACAATGTCCAGAATGCCGCTGCCGCGATTGCGGTGTCGTTGGAAATGGGTTGCCCGAATGAAGTGATCCGTGAAGGTTTCGCGCGCTTCGGCGGCGTGCGGCGGCGGTTTACTCATGCCGGGACGATCGCGGTGCAGGGCGGCGAAGTGCGGGTGATCGACGATTACGCCCACCATCCGGTCGAAATCCGCGCCGTCCTTTCTGCCGCTCGTGAAGCCACTACCGGCCGGGTAATCGCGGTAGTCCAGCCGCACCGATTTACTCGGCTGCGCGATCTCATGGAGGACTTTCAAGGCG
>Ga0247805_1001002_pt1 | contig 13890 bp, 11 predicted proteins | sample UWRJL044104R1_FD_180930 | JGI IMG/M metagenome (GOLD analysis project Ga0247805, IMG submission 180930) | Plant litter microbial communities from Arlington Agricultural Research Station in Wisconsin, United States - UWRJ-L044-104R-1 | ecosystem: Environmental > Terrestrial > Plant litter >... | reverse complement strand
TAAAATCATTATGATTATGTGCTTCTCCTTCTAATAAAAGATTATTAAGTTTATGCAGTGAGTTCTTCACATAACCACTTGTTTCATTAATAACTATTTCCATATTTTCAAGATTTGTTTTATACGGATACAATATTTCTTCTTTATGTATATCAAATACAGAATAAATTTTTGAAAATACTTCTGGATTAAGAACATATGGCTCTAATCTACTCTTGTCACTATAGTGAACTCTTATAAAATCAATCATAACTTTGATTTTTGAGTTCGACTTAAATAAGAGCCTATTTCATCATCAATCTCTTCAATTGAATTTGATTTACTGCTCAATATCCAATTTTCAAGTTCTGATTTCTTGAAATAAATTTTCTTACCACCAGGATTATAAAAGGATATTTCCTTTTTACTGGTCAGTTTATACAGAGCAGACTTTGATAAATTCAAATATTCTGCTCCCTCATCAAGAGTTAAAATTTCTTTACTTAAAGCATATTGTCTTTTTAATAATGCTTCTATTTCTAATATTTTTTGGAATAAGTCCATAACTTAAATGTTATGGATATGCGCATATCCTTGTTAATAATGACACAAAGAAATGCAACAAAAAACCCTTTGTTTTATTAGTGTAACAAAGGGTTAAGGTGAAGTGTAAGGTGAAGTGTAAGATTACTTTAAATACTTCTCTTTTAGATTTGAAATGTATTTGTCTATTCTGGATTTTTCTATATTAATCTTATCTTTACCTCTAGACAAAGAGACATAAATATCATTGCCTTTAAAAGGCTTGTTTTGTTTGTTTAAGAAAACTTTGCTTAGTTCAACTTTAGTATGATTAAATTCATAGAAAAATGGTTTTAAAGATTCTAAAAAATATCCTGCAACATAATTATTACAAAAAAATCTAATCTTATTTTCTAATAATTCTGGGTTTGGTGAAGTAAAAGCACTTATAAAATCAATTTCCTTGATTTCAGAATCATCTATAATATCTAATGCATATGCCATTTCATATAAACCAATGTAAAATGAATACTTTAAATCTTTATTTCTGAAAAATGTAATGTCAGTTTCTTTTATTAAATACTTAAAAACATTATGATATTCTATTAAGTTTGGAAATCTGTCTTTTATAAGAATTATGATTTCAATAAGTTTCTTTTCTACTAGATTAATATCAGCATCTTCCAGTTTTATAACTCTTTTTAAGAGAAGCTCAATTTCATCATAAATACCTTTTAAATAAGCAACATTATTTACAACTCCTGGTTCTTTTAAAATTTCTGACTCTATATTTTTGTAAATGAATTTATTTTCAAAAGTCATTAAATTATCCAAGAAGTCTTCTTTCCTAATAATATCAATTACAAAAATTGGATTTATACCATTATCTTCAACCATTTCATCTTTCATGCAATAACCATACTCTTGAATATAGGAATACCCATTTTTTTGCAATGTGGAATTTGCATTAAATGTATTTTTTACAGATTGAATGCTATTCACAAAAAGCATATCAAAATAAAAAGAAAGTAATGGATTCATGGATTTTATAAACAGATTTTAAAACTGTAGAAATACAAAGAAAGTAAAAATGTTTGACCTATGTTTGACCTTTAAAAATAAAAAAGCCTCTACATTGCTGTAAAGGCTTGATTTTAAGAGTGGTCCCACCTGGGCTCGAACCAGGGACCACCTGATTATGAGTCAGGTGCTCTAACCAGCTGAGCTATAGGACCAGTTAAGAGGTTGCAATATTACTACTATTTTTTGGTTGCTCCAAATATTTTTGACTTAGTTTTTATACGACTTTAATATTAAGAAAAGACTCAACAGAAACTTACTGATTATTAGAATTGTATCTTTTAAAAATTATTTAATAGTCTGACACAATTCTATCAAAACACCGTTAGTAGTTTTTGGATGTAGAAAAACCACCAACTTATTATCAGCTCCTTTTTTAGGAATTTCATTCAAAATAACAAAACCTTCTTTTTTTAACCTTTGGATTTCTTCTTCAATATTATCTACTTCAAAAGCAATATGATGGATTCCCTCGCCTTTTTTTTCAATAAAATTCGCAATAACACTATCTTGATCAGTTGCTGCTAAGAGTTCAATTTTACTGGTATCACTTTTAAAAAATGAAGTCAAAACTCCTTCACTTTCTACTACTTCTTGTTTATATGGAGCAACGCCTAATAATTTTTCGAACAAAGCATTCGACACTTCTATATCTTTTACCGCAATACCTATGTGATCAATTTTTTTCATTTGGTTAAAGCATTATTGATTAATATAGGTATTAAAATAACCACATTCAGCCACTACATCTTGGTAATATTTAGTATCTGAATACTCATTTTTCAGAAGCTTAAATCCATTCCAGGCTAAAAAATTCACTTTATCTCCATAAAAACTCCAGTAATCTTTGTTTTGGAAATAATATCTCTCATTGTAAAAATCATTTCGCTCACATTTTGCTAATAAATAAATGCATTTTGCTTTTTGTTCTTTATTCGTAGCAGCAGCCAAGGCTTTTTGATAATATATTTTCGACACCGAACAATCAACAATCATTCTCTTAATCGATTCTCTAAAATAAGTTGGACTCGAACCATAACCTACAATACTAATTTCATAAAAAGTTCGCGCATTACCAAAATGAGAAATATTATAAAAAGCATTCCCTAATAACAAATTATTATTATAAACATCTTCATTTTTAACTACTTTCTCCTGCATCTCTTTTACCAAAGTTAAAAATTGTAGTTGAGTAAACTTTCTTTTTTGATAAGCAATATGTTCACAATCGTGGCAATCTTTTATGTTTCCATTAAAAGGATTTCCTAATAAAACATAATGCTGTATGCTATCTGTTTCTTTCATAAAAGCAATTGCTTCAGGAATTTTATTGGCAAAAGTGGCTTTTACGGCCTGAAAAGCACTTATATCTCTTAATTTTAATCCATAAATGCTTTCTGCAATTTTTTCTATTTCGGTTTTATTCGACTTCAATAAAAAATCTTTCATGGATTGTAAATTTCGTTCATTATCATAAAATGAATTTTCTCTTCCAGTATAATCATAATTGGACTGCGAAAACAACTCAGCCATAACTAAGTTTTTTTGTGCTTTATATAAAGCAGACAAATACATTTTACTCCAGCTAGAAGCATTGTTATAACGGAAATCTTCAAGGTTTTTCTTTGGTAATTCGTTATACAACCAATTCAAATCTTTCAAAATAGTTTTTTCGGAAGCAGAATTGATTTGAGTTATTTTATTCAGATTATTTACAAATCGCAACAATCGCAACTGACTCGAAGCTAATTCTGTTTTTGGTAATTTAGTTTCAACAGCATTATAAGTTTCATCTGCTTTTTCATAATTTCCATTCAGCGTTTGTAGATATCCCAAAGCCACACTCCACAAATAAGGTTCATTCGTAGCATTTGAAGCTGCAATTTTCGACACCAAATCAAAAGTAGATTGATCCAGTTTTGATTTTTGCAATTTCTTATTTTCAGCAACGGATTTGTCTTTGTAATTCGGTTGCATTTTATTTTCCTGATTATTAATTAATCGGGTCAATAAATAATTGAGATGTTCACTTGAAGGATCTAATTCGAAAATTTTAGCAATTGCCGTTTCTTCATCTTTATAATAGCCATGAATAGCCCAAAGTGCTGCTTTTTCGGGATTGTTTTTTGCCAATGCTAACGATTGATTCCAATCGGCTTCACCTTGCGGACGAAAACTATAAGCTGCCACAACACGCATTTCTGGACATTTATCAAAAACCTGACTATACAAATAATTAGAATTTGAATAGTTTTTTTGCTTATGATAAATTCCCGCCAAATAACTAACTGCCCTGTAATACAAAGTATTTTTAGGAACTGAAGAAGCTGTCTTATTAAAAAAATCGATGGCTTTTTGCTTATTATCACTATAAAAATAGGCTTTGATGGTTTGGAACCAATACCTGTTTTTTAGAAACACATCTTTTGTTCGATTGTATTTGTTTTCAATCTCATTAATTATTTCCAAGTTCGTAAAACTCTTGTAAACCACCGGATCATAACTCCAACTATTTTCCACAACAGAAACATCCTCAATATGCTGAGCCAGATACAAAAAGTTTATAAACTCTTTAGTCTTTGAATCTTTCAAATCTATTTTTGAAGCAAAACCTATAGAAGATTCATTTTTATTCTTGGTCTTAAAAAAGAAATATAATTCCTCAACCTTAATTTTTCTATTTTTATCTAATAAAAAAGACTTAACCTCGTCAGGATTCATTTTGCCTTTTAAGTACAATTGCCAGTCAGTTACTATTTGATCATTAAAACGCGAATTATGTTCAGTATCAAAACCAATTTTATAAAAAACCTCTCCAGACAAAAACAATGGGGAATAGGATTTGTCTACAAAAATCTCTGGCGTAAAATTAGAATTGTAATACCAATCTTCAAACCAATCGCCACCGCCACAGGCATAAATTACACTGTAAGTAAACAATAAAACAGTACTAGAAACAAGAAACAACTTGCTCAAAAATAGTTTTTTCATAATTTTTTATATTGAATTCGTCTAAGTCGTAAAAAATAATTTCTTTAGGTTGTATAATTGAATTTTCGCTTAAATCTACTGCCATTTCCTTTAATTCTTTCTTTGAAATGGCTTCAATTTTTAATTCATCTCCTTTTTTATAAAAAGTTCCATTTCGGTAATTAGAAGTATTAACAACAAAATTCGTTTCGTCTTTTAATGTAAAATTTTTATCTTTTTGCAAATCTAAAACACTCATTTTACTTCGCAATCCTATTACTTTATTGTACCGAATATGAATTCCCCAGGAATAAATAGGCAAAGCAAAATTTAAAGCCAACGGATATTTTTTCAAACTTTTAATATAACGTTCAGCAATGTTACGGTCGTATATTGAATTTGGAGAATTTACAGCAATATTTCCCATATTGTAATACATCAAAACTCCCGAATCTACATTAGGAATGGCAGTTTTTTCGAAATATTTGATTTGGTGCAAACGAATGGTAGCCGATAATTTTTTACTGGACATTCGCTTAAAAGACTCCATAAATTGCAAATAATTACTCTTGCTATTCAACGTCCAGTCGCAATCAATTTGAATTTCTTTACATGACAATCCGTTTTTAGTATTGATTAAATTTACAAAATCGAAAGTTTGTTTGGCTAACTTTTCGATATCTAAATTAGCCTTCAACATTACTTTATTTTTGATAAAAACTACAGGAACAATTTCCTTAATGGTTGACTTTTCTAAAAAATGAATCGGACTTATCGGAATTGCTTCATCTGTTTTGGGATGCAAATCAATATCAAAATACCGAATGTAAATTTTTTGAACCGAATTATTTTCTACAGTCTCTTTTTCTAATTTAGATAAAGAAAAATCCGTTTTCCAGTAATAGAAAGAAACCACAGGATGTTCTTTTCGAGTACACGAAACAGTAAACAAAAACAACATTAGATAAAGAAAATATTTTTTCAAAAAACAGGAATTAGAATAAGTCCAACAAATGTAAGAAATTGAATCAAATCAACTGGAGTAAATTGAAATTTGGATTCCCAATAATTCCCTAAAAAATTTCGCTTAGCGAAAATATAATCGTTATTTTGTGGAATTAAATTTTCATTAAAGTTATGTTGAAAAACACTTCAAAATACATTTTATTTTTATTCGCGTTTTTGATTTTTAGTTGTGCCAAAAGAGGTAGTATTACTGGCGGACTAAAAGACACCATATCTCCAAGTTTGAGAACAAGCTTTCCTGAAAATTTTAATACTAATTTTAAAGACAAACAAATCAAATTAGAATTTGACGAAATTGTAATTCTAAAAAACATTCGAAAACAATTAGTGATTTCGCCACCGATGAAATACGATCCACTAATTCTTCCTACAACTGCCAGCAAAACGATTACAATAAGAATTAAGGATACACTGCAACCCAACACAACTTACAGTTTTAATTTTGGACAAAGTATAACGGATAATAACGAAGGAAATCCGCTAAATCAGTTTAAATATGTGTTTTCAACAGGTACTTATATCGATTCATTAGCCATAGGCGGAAAAGTAAAATATGCTTACGAAAAAGAACCAGAATCCTTTATTTCAGTACTACTTTACGAAGTAAACGATTCTTATAATGACTCTATAATCTATTCCCAAAAAGATTCTGAAAAGAAAATCCCAGGACCAACATATATCACTAATACATTAGACAGTTTAAAAACTTTCAGTTTAGAAAATCTTAAAGCTGGAAAGTACCAATTAATTGCTTTAAAAGACCTTAACAACAATAATAAATTTGATCCAAAAACCGAAAAAATAGGTTTTATTAAAGATTTTATCACTATTCCAAATGACACTTTGTATGAAATAGAATTGTTTCAGGAAATCACTCCTTTTAAAGCATTTAAACCTACCCAGGAAACAGGAAACAGATTATTGATGGGTTACGAAGGAAAGAAACCAGAGTCTAATTCGAAACCTAAAATCACTTTAAAACATAATAATGAAATTTTAACAAGCATCGTTACAAAGATGCCTAAAAAAGATTCGCTCCAAATTTGGTACAAACCAATAAAAACCGATTCTTTGAAAGTGGAAGTTTCAATGGATGAATACAATAAAGCATTTAGTTTAAAAACAAGAAGTAATAAAAAAGACACTTTAACTATTTCTTCTGTTCCTGCAGTAAGTTTTCAGGATCTTTTAGGAATCGAATCTTCGACACCATTAGTAAAATTTGACGAATCAAAAATAAAACTAATTGATGGTGATTCGACAGCTGTGAAATTCACTACAATTTACGATGAATTTAATCAAAAGTTATTTTTTGATTTCAAAAAAGAACCTGCAAAAAAATATATTTTAGACCTGCTTCCTGGCGCATTGACTGATTTATTTGAGCAGACTAATGACACGCTTAATTTCCAGATGAGCACTAAAGAACTCGAGCAATATGGAAATTTGAAATTAAAATTAGAGAACATAAAATCGTTTCCCGTTATTGTTGAATTGCTAAAATCAAGCGGTGAAGTTGTAGCAACCCAATACATTGAAAAAGATGCTACAATAGATTTCACACTTCTTGACCCAGCACAATTTACCCTGCGGGCAATTTATGATGATAATAAAAATAAGAAATTTGATCCTGGAAATTTCCTGGAGAGAAAATATGCTGAAGAAGTGATTTATTTTTCGGGAGAAATCGATGTCAGAGCAAACTGGGACGTTGAACAGGTTTTTGACTTAAGCATTCCTTACACGCCTCCCGTCAAAAAAGATGATAAAAACAAGAAGAAAAAACCAACAAACTAAAGCAACTTAAACGAATCTTTATCGTTTAAAAAACCCATTTTATTTCTTGTATCGAGCATTTTTTCGCGGTCTAATTCTATTAAAAATACATTTTCAGATTCATTAGGCTTCAATAAATATTCGCCTAAACAATCTATTACCTGGCTGTGTCCGGAATATTGATGTTGATTCCCATCGACTCCTATTCTATTCACTCCTGCCACATAACTCATGTTTTCTATAGCACGCGCTTTAAGTAGTGCGTCCCAGGCTGTGATTCGTTTTTCTGGCCAACTCGCCACATAAAGTAATAAATCGTAATTTTCTATATTGCGAGAGAAAACAGGAAAACGCAAATCATAACAAACTAATGGACAAATTTTCCAACCTAAATAATCTACAATTAGTTTTTGATTGCCAGCAGTATATACCTTGTCTTCGCCCGCAAGGGTAAACAGATGCTTTTTATCATAAAACTGAATTTCACCCGAAGGAAAAACAAAAAGCATTCTGTTATAAAAATTACCAAATTCTTCAATAACCACGCTTCCTGTTATAGCTGTTTTTTGGGCTTTCGCCAAAGATTGCATCCACAATACCGTTTCGCCTTGCATTGTTTCAGCAACAGCGCCAGGATTCATTGTAAAGCCTGTAGAAAACATTTCAGGAAGAATAACTAAATCTACTTTTTCAGTAATAGCATTTATTTTTTCTTCGAAATAGCTTCTATTCGCTTTTGGGTTTTCCCAAAACAAAGAGGATTGAATTAGTGCGATTCTCATAACAAAAAGGTTGTTTCACAAAGATACGGAAAGTTCCCGAAGCCGTTAATAAAATTTATTTTAACAAAAAAGCGCATTCAAATTAATGAATGCGCTTTTATAAAATATATTGAAAAAATATTATCCTTTCAAACTTGCTGACATGTACTCTCTGTTCATACGAGCAATGTTTTCCAGAGAAATTCCTTTTGGACATTCTACTTCACAAGCTCCTGTGTTTGTACAGTTACCAAAACCTTCATCGTCCATTTGGCTTACCATGTTCAATACACGATCAACCGCTTCTACCTGACCTTGTGGCAATAAAGCAAATTGAGAAACTTTTGCAGCAACGAATAACATAGCTGAAGAGTTTTTACAAGTTGCTACACAAGCTCCACATCCAATACAAGTTGCAGCATCAAAAGCAGCATCAGCATCTTTTTTGTTTACTGGAATTGTATTTGCATCGATAGTATTTCCTGAAGTATTCACTGAGATAAATCCTCCTGCATGTTGGATTCTGTCAAAAGAACTTCTGTCAACAACTAAATCTTTTACTACTGGGAAAGCAGCTGCACGGAATGGCTCGATAGTAATAGTATCACCATCTTTAAACATACGCATGTGCAATTGACAAGTAGTTACTCCTCTGTCTGGTCCGTGAGCTTCTCCATTGATGAATAAAGAACACATTCCGCAAATTCCTTCGCGACAATCGTGGTCAAAAGCTACTGGTTCTTCACCTGCATTGATTTGTTGTTCGTTGAATACGTCAAGCATTTCAAGGAATGACATATCAGGTTCAATTCCGTCGATTTTATAATCGACCATTTTCCCTTTATCTTGGGCGTTTTTTTGACGCCATATTTTTAATGTAAGTTTCATTTTGTGTAAGTATTAAGTATTATGAAATAAGTATCAAGACTTTCTCAGAATACTATTTATAACTTCTTTGAACTAATTTAATGTTTTCGTAATTCAGTGGCTCTTTGTGTAACACTGCATCACTTGGTTTTCCTTTGTATTCCCAAGCTGCAACGTATGCAAAGTTTTCGTCATCACGAAGTGCTTCTCCTTCTTCTGTTTGATACTCCTCACGGAAGTGACCTCCACAAGATTCGTTACGGTGTAAAGCATCTTTAGCAAACAATTCTCCTAATTCTAAGAAATCGGCAACACGAATTGCTTTTTCTAATTCTTGGTTAAATCCTTTGTCAGTTCCAGGTACTCTTACATCTTTATAAAACTCTTCACGTAAAGCAGCGATTTCAACGATAGCTTCGTTTAATCCTTTTTCGTTACGAGCCATACCTACTTTATCCCACATAATTTTACCTAATTTTTTGTGGAAGTGGTCTACTGAATGCGTTCCTTTATTATTCATAAAGTTAGCAATCAATTCTTTTACACTTTTTTCAGCTTCTTCAAACTCAGGTCTATCAGTAGAAATTTCTCCCATTTTGATATCCGGAGCTAAATAATCTCCAATAGTGTAAGGCAATACAAAATATCCATCAGCCAAACCTTGCATTAAAGCAGAAGCTCCAAGTCTGTTTGCACCGTGGTCAGAAAAGTTAGATTCTCCAATAGAGAAACAACCAGGAATTGTAGTCATCAAGTTATAATCAACCCAAGTTCCACCCATTGTGTAGTGAACAGCTGGGTAAATCATCATTGGTGAAGTATATGGATCCTCATCTACAATTTTATAATACATCTGGAACAAGTTCCCGTATTTACTTTTTACAATTTCTGTACCTAGTTTAGTTACTAATTTAGTATCATTAGCGTCTAAACCTTTTACGTAAGCAGCTTCAGTACCATAACGTTTAATTGCTGCAGCAAAATCCAGATAAACTGCTTCTCCTGTTTTGTTAACACCAAAACCAGCATCACATCTTTCTTTTGCAGCACGAGAAGCTACGTCACGCGGTACCAGGTTACCAAAAGCTGGATATCTTCTTTCCAAGAAATAATCTCTATCTGCTTCTGCTAAATCAGTTGCTTTTTTCTTTCCTTCACGAATAGCTTTCGCATCTTCTAATTTTGCAGGAACCCAGATACGTCCATCATTACGAAGAGACTCAGACATCAAAGTTAATTTTGACTGATGATCTCCAGAAACCGGGATACATGTTGGGTGAATTTGAGTATAGCAAGGGTTTGCAAAGTAAGCTCCTTTTTTGTGGATTTTCCAAGCTGCAGTAGCATTCGATCCCATTGCATTAGTAGACAAGAAGAAAACGTTTCCGTAACCTCCGGAACCAATAACAACTGCGTGAGCTGAATGTCTTTCAATTTCACCTGTAATCAGGTTACGAGCGATAATACCTCTTGCTTTTCCATCAATTAATACTAATTCTAGCATTTCGTGACGGTTGTACATTTTGATTTTTCCACGACCAATTTGACGGTTCATTGCAGAATAAGCTCCTAACAATAATTGTTGTCCTGTTTGACCTTGTGCATAAAATGTTCTCGAAACCAAAGTTCCACCAAAAGAACGGTTGTCTAACAATCCACCATATTCGCGAGCCAATGGTACCCCTTGAGCCACACACTGGTCAATAATATTAGCAGAAACTTCAGCTAAACGATGTACGTTTGCCTCACGAGCGCGGTAATCTCCACCTTTTACAGTATCATAAAACAATCTGTAAACAGAGTCACCGTCTCCTTTATAATTTTTTGCTGCATTGATTCCCCCTTGTGCTGCAATAGAGTGCGCACGACGTGGTGAATCCTGAAAACAAAATGCTTTTACGTTATATCCTAATTCTGCTAAAGTAGCAGCTGCAGAACCTCCAGCTAATCCTGTTCCAACAACAATAATATCTAAATTACGTTTGTTAGCAGGGTTTACTAAATTAATATGATCTTTATAATTTGTCCATTTGTCCGCAATTGGACCATTTGGAATTTTTGAATCTAATGCCATTATAATTGAATATTAATGATTGAAATGATGAAATAATGCAATAAATACGAATCCTAAAGGAACGATTATAGAAAACCATAATCCAAAACCTTTTAACCCTTTTGTGTATTTATTATTAGCTCCTACTGATTGAAAAGAAGAACTAAATCCGTGTTGTAAGTGTAAAGACAATAATATAAATGACAAACTGTATAAACCAGTACGCACCGGACTTACAAATTTCTCAGCTAATTCATGAGCATATCTCGTTTCATCAGCTGGATTAAACTCTACATATTTATATACAATCTCTGGAACCCAGAAATCATAAAAATGCAATGCTAAAAATGCCAAAATTACAGAACCTGAAATAATCATGTTACGTGAAGCCCAACTTGCATTAGCAGCTCCATTGTAACTAGCATATCCTACTGGTCTTGCTTTTTTGTTTTGAATATCCAAAACAAATCCCATAATAAAGTGAAAAATAACCCCTACAATAAGTATTGGTTGAATAACAAATTGAATCAAAGGATTCGTTCCCATAAAATGAGACATCGCATTAAAAATATCGGCACTAATTACCGAAGTCAAATTGATTAAAAAATGCTGCGCTAGAAACAACATCAAAAAAAGTCCTGAAAGTGCCATAGCTACTTTTTTTGCTATTGACGATTTCAATAATCCAGATTTTGCCATAATATTTTAGAATATAATTTAAAAAGTACACAAAAATAAAGTAATTAGTAACGAACTACAACCTTTTCGTTCTTATTTAGAAGCATTATAAAGTTTTCAGAAAAAAGACTTAAAAAAACACCCTAAAAACAATTTAAAACACTTATTATCAATACATTAAATTAAAAACAGGTAAAAAAAAGAGTTAAAACAGGCAAAAAAACAAATCAATAATTACCAATCAAAAGCCTAAAAAATATACATTTAATAATTTTTACAATAAAATGCTTTTAAATCAGCAAAAAACACAAAAATCGACTATTTTGTGTAGTTAAAAAAACAGCAATTCAAAAGGGGCATTTATCTTTGTGAATTCAAAAAAAATGAAAATGAAAACAGGAATTGACGCAATATCATTTGACGTAGCCAAATTACATTTACCTATAAAAACTTTGGCAAATGCCCGCAATATAGAACCCGAAAAACTAGAAAAAGGTTTGGGATTAATTAAAATGACTTTGCCAGACGTACATCAGGACAGTGTGGTTTTTGCAGCAAATGCTTTGACTAAATTGGTTCAAAACAACCAAATTAATTTAAACGAAATTGCACGTATTTATGTGGGAACCGAAAGCAGCATTGACAACGCAAAACCTATTGGTTCATTTCTAGTTGATTTAATGGAACAAAAATTTGGTGAAAATACTTTAGCCGAATGCGATGTTGTCGACTTTACTTTTGCCTGTATTGGCGGAGTTGACGCCATGCAAAACTGCATTGATTTCATTCGATTAAATCCAGACAAAAAAGCAATTGTTGTAACTACTGATTTTGCCAAATATGATTTGAATTCTACTGGTGAATACACTCAGGGTGCCGGAGCAACAGCCATGTTAATTACTGCAAGCCCAAGAATTATTGCTTTCGAAAATAACTGGGCAACCAATACTAAAGGCGTTTTTGATTTTTTCAAACCGCACAGAACCATTTCAAAAGAAGCCATAACCGGAAACAGCAACAACGAATCCTGGTTTGACAATTTAGAAGCTGAAATTGAAATCCATAAAGATCAACCCGTTTTTGACGGACAATATTCAAATCAATGTTATATGGACAGAACCAGAAATGCTTATTTCTCGTTCAAAAAATTAAAACAAACTTCAGATACTTTATATCAAACCTGGAACAGTATCATCATGCACTTACCATATTCATTTCAAGGTCGCAGAATGTTATCTGAAATTTATGCTTTGGATGCCGAAAATACCATTATTTCCGGTGAAGAAACTGCTACTGAATACCAAACCAAATTAAAAGAAACTAGCAAAACTCCAGAATACAAAAACTTTGTAGAAGAAAAATTAATGCCTGCCGAATTAGCTTCTTCACTAATTGGAAACTTATACACAGGTTCTATTTTTATGGGATTTCTTTCGACTTTAGCTCATTTTTATGATTCGAAAAAAGAAATTGCAGGCAACACTTTTGGATTCCTTGCTTACGGTAGCGGTTCTAAATCAAAAGTATTTGAAGGAATTATTCAGGACGAATGGAAATCAGCAATTTCAAATGTTGCTCTTTTTGAAACCTTAGCCAAAAGCTATGAAATTGATTTTGACACTTACGAGAAGCTGCATAAAAAAGAACAAAAACAAAGCATTCAATCACCAAAAAGCGAATGGATCTTAGACCGAATTGAAAACCAAAATCCAAATCTTATTGGCGCTCGTTATTACAAATGGATTGATTAAGTTTGTATAAATAAAACTCCAGAAAATGAAATACCATCAGATTGACCGCCATTTATTTATAAAAAATCGCAGCAAATTTACAGCTCAAATGAAGCCTAAAAGTGTAGCTGTTTTTAATTCTAACGATATTTATCCCGTTAGTGCCGACAGTACTTTACCGTTTGCACAACATCGTGATATTTTTTATTTAAGCGGAATTGATCAGGAAGAAAGTATTTTACTTCTTTTTCCCGATGCGCCTTATGAGCATCAAAAAGAAATTTTATTTCTGAAAGAAACCAGCGAATTAATCGCAATTTGGGAAGGAGCTAAATTAACTAAAGAAGAAGCCTTTGCCGTTTCAGGAATCAAAACCGTACACTGGTTGCAGGATTTCGAAAAAGTATTGGCTGAATTAATGTCATATTCAGAAACCATTTATATCAAT
>Ga0247805_1001001_pt1 | contig 13911 bp, 12 predicted proteins | sample UWRJL044104R1_FD_180930 | JGI IMG/M metagenome (GOLD analysis project Ga0247805, IMG submission 180930) | Plant litter microbial communities from Arlington Agricultural Research Station in Wisconsin, United States - UWRJ-L044-104R-1 | ecosystem: Environmental > Terrestrial > Plant litter >... | reverse complement strand
GCATGATTACATCCTGATTACCAGAATCTATGAGCTCAGCTATCCGGTCAAAGCAGTGGTTTATTAAATCTTCATCATCATTATCTTCTGCTGTAATAATGTTCCGATAAAATCTTGGTAACTGAAGTTGGTAGTGAGCTGTTGGAACTGGAACGCTCTCTGCGATTGAAACCAATCTTTTGTAGGGTGTTTGTATTGAAAATTTCGCTTGTAAGGAAGCAATAGCCGCAATTTGTGCCTCTGGTCGAAGGATTAGTTTTTCAATCTCATCTAAAAAGGAATGATCAGCCTCTAGTAATCCACAAAGTATATTTCCATGGAATTTGGGTATGTGGTTATTTCCGGAAAGAATGCAATACTCTAAAAGCTCTTTCCCTTTCTCTAAATCTGTTCTGCAAAGTCTGTGAACAGCGTTACCAATTCTTTCTACATCTAAATTTATAAATACATCTTCAGCTTCTACCTGCTTTGCCAGATAATCTATGATGTCAATTAAATCTTTGGTTTCAATATTTAATTCGGGAAGTATTGCACAACATGCTTCTTCAATATCAAAAAAATATTCATCATCTTTCTCAAAAGCCATAATGAGTTCTAAAATTGAACCATTGTAAAGTTGGTTGAATTCTATGAGAAACTGACCTGCTAATGCAATTTCAAACTCATGTTTGCCCGATACAAAACCATCACTATGGAAGTGTTTAAGTGCTTTTTGAATGAAGGGTGCAGTTTGTTTAGTATCATTAGTAGCGTTGAAATGATAGTCTTTTTTCAACCTTGACAATACCTGCTTTGATAGATTTGTCAGATCTAAAAGACAAATCTTCCCATTGGAAATCTTCACCAGTCCTTTTTCAATAAGCTGATCGAGCCGACTTCCAAAATCAGTTTGATCAAACTCAAATAGTTTTTCGGTATATATTTTTTGTAGGAGCAGATCCAACTGAGCGTCGACGTTAGATTTTTTTGTCATAAGGTAAAGTTAACTGAACTTTTTATAAAATGTAGTAACCAGGTAGCACAGTCGAGTACTTATTTGGAAGTCGTTTCTAATTTTCTAAATCGTATTCCATTATTTGTTGAAATTAATTTCAAATGGTATGACAAAATAGGTTTTGAATCTGTAATTTAATAAATTCATCCATCTAAAGATTCACCCATAAATGTTAGTTATGAAAGATAGGAAGTGTGCACTTTGTGGAAATATAGATGAGCTCACTTTCGAGCATATTCCGCCAAAGTGTGCTTTTAACAATAAGCTGATACATGTACAAAAGCATGAACATTTAATGGAGGAGAACAGCAGGTTATTTGGTAAAAAGATGAAGAGTCATAAGGGGTTTGGAAAACAGAGTTTATGCGCTTCCTGTAACAATTCAACAGGTAATTGGTATGCAAAAGATTTTTGTGAATTTGTTGAACAGGGAATGAAAATTCTGCATGCGAAGAAAGATCCTTACGTTGTAAGCGGTGAATATGTTTTAAAGCCACAGAACGTGCTTAAACAAATATTAATGATGTTTATATCGGTAGATTCAAGCGGTGCTTTAAGGAATTTAAATGGAGTTGTAGACTATTTAATGGATAAAACCAGTACCGCGTTCCCAGAAGACATTGATATATACATTTATTCAAATCATTCGCCTTTTAAGCGAATGGTGGGATATTGTGTTGTCGGGAACATCAATAGTGACGAAATTCACCATTGGTCGGAAATTAATTATCAGCCATTTGGTTATTTTCTAACCATCAAATCACCCCCACCAAATGAGTATATGGTTAAGATTACTGATTTTAAGAAGATTCCGTTTGATAAGTCTGTGTCTATGACCTTAAACACTATGTATCTTAAAGTTGGTAATATCATCATTGGTGAATATGAAAACCTGAAGCGAGAATAAATTTTTCAATTATATCTGTATCTGCTCGTCGCGGTCTGTTACATAACAAAAATCACCTGATATCATCCAACCGCGCTCGAAACAGAATTTCCAGATCTGATCACGATCTATCCAGATGCTGGTGAAAAAGTTCTGATTAACTCCATCTTTTTCTAAATCTTCCTTCTTAAAATAAATCGTTTCTCCTTCAATAAATTTAGCTTTTTGATAAGATTTTAAGATCTCATAATTCCGTTTAATGATCTTTAAGATTTCATCAGCATTTTCATGTAGCTCGATAGCCTCTGCTTTGCGCCGGTTGCTGTTAAATGTGTTCTTGCAGTAGGTATCACAGAATCTTTTATCAGTTCTTCCAACAATCTGCTCTCCGCAGTTTTCGCAGCGTTTTTTGTCTGTTTGGCTTATTTGACTCATAATGAGGAGTTAATGGTGATATTGATTAAACGATTTTATCGGATAAATGTTTGGCGAATCGGATAGTCGTTATGTTGATCAGCTAAGTTGAAAATGAGTCTCTTATCTTTCTTTTACTCCTCAGATTTGTATTGGATCAATACAAAACGTTATGAAAAACAAGACCATAGTATCTGAAACTTTCTCCAGTTCGAATAAGCATTACTTTCTTGATTTTAAGGTTGCTGAGAATAACAGCAACTATATACAGATCACCAGGAGTGACCTGCAGCAGGATGGTTCTTATGTTCGTAATCGGGTAATTGTCTTTGAGGAGGACTTCTATTTTTTGATTCAGGCTTTTTCTTCGCTGTTTCAAAGTGCGGCCTATCATAAAGAGCAGAATAAAACGACTAAAGATCTTTTTCATGAAAAACAACAGGAGCGGGAACGCGGGATTAAAAGTTGGGATCCGGAATTCCGGCCTAGGGAGAAGCTGTTCAATCATGGTGTCTCAGCGATGGAGGATGCGGAGCTGCTGGCTATTCTGATCCATTCGGGAACTCCGAATGAGACGGCAGTGGATCTGTCTGCCCGGATATTGGAAAGTATTGATGGTGAGGTTTCCAAGCTTGGTGCTTTGTCGCACAAGGAATTATGCCGGTTCAGTGGTATGGGACTGGCTAAATCGAGTAGCATTATTGCCGCTATGGAACTGGGCAAACGCGCGTTTGCCAAGGAGATGATGCTGAAACGGATCAAAATTGCTACCGGTGTGTATGTCGCCAATTAGTTTATGCTGCTTTTAAGGTTGTTGATGGTGGGTTAAAATTTCCACCCTGCTTTTTGCAGGCAAAGGTCTCAACAATTCCCTAGCCTTCAAGACTAAACCCTGCGGGTTTTCAGGAAAAAATCTTCCCTGCTCGCTGCGCTCGCGAGGTTTTTTTTCCTGAAAAGTCTTGCATTGCTATGGAATTGGTTTAGGTGCGGGTGCTTATCAAAAAGCCAGGAGGCCGCTGCCGACTGATTTTTCTAAAGAGATCAAACCCATGAAGCAAAAAAACAACAGGAGCCCACCGGGCGCAGCAATTGGCAGGAAGTATAGGCCGCAAATTCCAGTACAGCAATTATTCAGTTTCAAATTTTAACAATTACCATTATGGCACATCATTTAAATTATAACGAGCAGACAGATAAATACAGCTTTTTTACGGTGAAGGAAAAAGCATGGCATAAACTTGGGCAGGTTATTGCCGATTATCCGACCAGTGCGGAGGCGATTATTCATGCGGGTTTAGATTACACGGTGGAGAAAAGGCCGCTGTTTACTGTAAACGGGGAGGATATGGCGCAGTTCCGAAATCCGGATGCTGATGATTATTTTGATCAGATCCAGCCGGATATTCTAGTTCCTGATTATTTCGCTAATGTCCGTACCGATACAGAGGAGGTGCTGGGGTTAGTGGGTAAGGATTATACCATTGTGCAGAACATTGATGCTTTTTCCTTTTTTGACAGTATTGTCGGTGGGGGTGATGGGGTATTGTATGAGACCGCCGGGGCACTGGGAAAGGGGGAGCGGATTTTTATCACGGCGAAGCTACCTGATTATATCCGGGTAGGCCGGGAGGACTGTATTGAAAAATATTTGTTTTTGACGACTTCCCATGATGGTTTTGGTAGCATTACGGCTGCTTTTACCCCGATTCGTGTAGTTTGCCAGAATACGCTCAATGCTGCATTAAAACACCATGCCAACTGTATCAAAATCAGACATACTTCCAGTGCGCAGGATCGTTTAAAGCAGGCGCACCAGTTATTAGGAATCAGTAATTTATTGGCGAATGAACTGGAAGAGGTATTTAACCACTGGGCTAGAATTCCCATTACTGACAATTTGGTGAAGCGTCTGGTACAGATTGCCATGGCACCGAATAAGGAAACGCTTCAGTATTTGCACTCCGATCAGCAAGACCAGCTTTCGACCATGTATAACAATGTGGTCAGTAACGTGATGGAATATGCGCTTTCCAGTCCCACACAACAGGACGAAAGTACCAGGGGGACATTGTATGGTGCCTATAATGCCGTAACCGGGTATTTCCAGAATGTCCGCAATTATAAGGATGACGAAACTAAGTTCAAATGCATCATGGACGGGATAGGAGCACAGCGTTCCCAGACTGCTTTTAACCTGTGTTTGGAATTCGCCCAGTCTGGTGCGGGTTCAATTAATTAATCATCAGGGGGAAATACGCTCTCTCCCCTGTATTGTTCATTTAAATTTCTAATGATGAAACCTTTAAATCAATTGACGAGTACCGAGAAGGCGAGGACATTGCACCGCCTTTTCCCCAAAGAAATGCCAGCGCTTTTAATCTACCTACAGCAATCCTGTAAAGATTTGTCAGACAACCGGGAGCAGCACCGGAAGAACTGGGGGCAAGAGTATTTTACTTTTGATGCCTGGCTGAACCTGGCTTTACAAACTAATTTGCTGATTGAAAAACACCGGGATCAGTTGGCGAAAAGCTGCCATGTATTCGCCGATCAGTTGTGTTTCAGCTATACGGTTGCTTTCGTGAACAGAGGTATTATTCAATATGCAGGGCAGATTTGTACCGACGAAAAGTTTAAGCTGGCGGTGGAACTGCTTTATAAATAAAACAATGTTAAACTTATAATCAAATGGTCATGAACGTAAAAGGATTGCTGGTACTGGATGCTGTGCTGGCGGAATTTGAGCAGGATATATTAAATAGTATTGCAGAAGAACTTAAGCGGATTGGACGGAAGGTTCAGCTTACAGAATTTGAGTACAAGCCTTTTTATGACGAAGTCCGACCTTACGTGGAGGCCATCTCTATGGAAGGCAGTTTTGTGGTAATAGAGACATCTTTCAATGATATGGATTCTAAATACCTGTATCATTTTATTGAAGATCTGGAGATCAACCACCGGGATCTGATCTCCCTGCTGCATTTTTTAAAGATCATCCCGGGGAAGAATAAGAAACTGGGATCCTATCGCGAGCAATGTAAACAGGAGTATATCTTTCATAGCGGTGGGGACACCGAGGCCTGGATTTGTGTCTGTGGCAATCATGCAGAGAGGGAAGGGTTTTCAAGTTGTGATCTGGATGGGAATGATATGGAGCCGGACATAGGTTCAAACTGGGATGGATTGTATCGCTGTAATTCCTGTTGCAGACTTATAGATCAGGGCACTAGAAAAATTGTTGGGATTAATCTAAAGCCTTTACGTAGTGGGCAAGGTTAGGAATCAAATCAATTGACAAGTGTATTTTGATGCTTGTCAGTTGATTTGTCTGGATAGCAAGAATACTCAATATTCTATAATCACGCAAAATAGGGCTTCAATTCTATATATCGGTTTTTAGTAATTATGGTTACTTTTAAAGCCTGTAAAATAACTTAGTATCAATAGAGAACCGCTATTGTTCAGCCGGTGATCGTTTGACAGTCTAGCTCTCGCCAGTAGGTGTTTTTGAATCTATTTTCCAGACTGTGCCTTTTGCTTCCATAACACCAGAACTGTACCAGCAGTGGTTCTTTTTCGGGTAGCAGATATCATATATCCTCCAGGGCTTGGTTCTGCATATTTCAGTGTGTTCCCTACGCTGATCCGTCATACAAACAGTATAGAATGGGCAGCAATGGCTACCTTTCGGGGTGCTTTCAACTCTCTGGGTAGAAACCCCTTTGTGGGCTAAAAAATAATGGTCAAAGGCGATGAGTACCTTGAGTGCTTGACTGGTTTCGCTAGGGAGGATAGACGCAAGATAATCCCTCATAAATTCAGGGTCGGAAACCTTGTTAGCGCTGTTTTCAAAATGATAGATGAAGTCGCAAACTTCAGCGTTTGTAAAAAGTGTTGCATATTTTTTATCAAGCATCCATTCTAGTTCAAAGCAAGGGTTCTCGATACGCATGTCGTAAAATTTTTTGTTGATTGATGTTATATAGGCGTAAGCTTTTGTGAGTTCAGGTCTATTTTTAAAAATATCCATATAGCCCTCTTGTTGTTCATAGAATCCGTCTCGCTGTTTGCGAAGGGAAACCCTGACCTCATCTTTCACCGCATCGATAATAAGCCATTGCTCTTTTATATCCTCTCCAACCTTTGATAAACGGTTTAAAATATTTATATATGCTTTACCGCAATCTATGTAATTTAATGCCAATAATGCTGCAGCCAATGCAGGTTCTTGTTTAATTTTTTTAGAAATATGGGTTGCCAGCATCCTTCCAACAGTGTATTCAGTTCTAAAAAGTGGGTCTTTGATATCACTTAGGTTCAGCCATCTTTTTTCAAAAAGTTGGTCCATTTCGTAAGCGATTGATTCATACAGGTAATACCTTCCAAGGCTAATCGTACAGCTGATCCTTTTCCCATTTTCGTAGCTATCATAATGTATTTTTGGAATCTCCAGTAATCCAGATTCGCCTGAGGCTGGAAAATTGACCTCCTGATTCTCATAAGTAATTTCACGGATATTATACATTTTATGGCTTAATGCACTGGTTCCGTCAAGGATCGAATTAGTTATGAAGGCATGGTTAAATTCCATAACGTACGGAGCACTACTATTGACCCCAAGAGATACGCATGACGCAATATCATCCGTATTGTAATTGGTAAATGCAGCCTTCATATAGATGCTGTTGATCATTGAAGCATGTCCAGCAATGGTACTAGTTTCCTGAATATAGTGAATAAACTCATGAAGAAAGGCCGGCAGATTTTCAGTTAATAGCGCCATCTTTTTGTCGCTGTCCAATTCTAACTCTGACCCTTTGAATCCGACCTGTTCTCTCGTTTTGTTTGTCATTATAGAGAAATAGTACCGATTGACATAATATGTCCCCCATGCATCGTTTGCGTAAAGTTTTTCTATGTTTTTTATTGCTTGCTCCATTTTCGAAAATACCGAAAGATTTGCCACTTAGCTAAATTCTTGAAAATTAATACGGTGCATGTGGTGTATATAATTTGATATGAGGTGGGGTTATGGTTAAGTATGAATTGGATCGGATTAGCCATAGAAATCATCAGACTTTTGATAAAGATTGGATTGAAGATTATCTTTATGTATATCAAATAGAATTAGCTATGGAAACACTATTGCTGAATGCGATCTCGGTCGATGAATTTATGGATAAGTTGCGTGCCATGATCAGGGAAGAGTTGAAAATTGCTTTGCAACAGGATCAGTTGTTGACCAAGGAAGGGGCTTTGAAAATGACGGGGGCGAGCAATGCGGTATTTTTAAAGGCAATTAATGATGGGTTGGTAAAACCTCAGTTGGTCAAGGGACGCAAAAAGGCAATGTACCTGGAATCTGAAGTCCTAAAAATAGATGTCAGAAGACGCAGGAGTAACTCATAACTGGATCATATCGTCTTCTTTGACTGGGATGAAATCAACTCTTTTTTGGTTGAGCAACTCTAATGCATGGTTGGCGTAATTGAAATTCTCACACCATTTTTTGCAGCGGCTCTGAATTTCGTTGCTGATGTATCTTTTCAGGGAATAATCATATTTTACCATGGCGTAGTTGCCCCTGTAAATGTCAATGTATTCTCCCAGCTTATATTTGAAAAACTCTTCCTGGAGATTTTTGAGGTCTTCTTTAATGACCTCAACTGATGGTTTGGGGTAATCTGAAACGTTGATGTTTCGCACTTCATCCGGTATTTCGTAGGATTTCTTTTTCTTGCTGGCCTTTTTGTTCAAAGCAGCGGAGGCAATCCGTTTTTTTAAACCTTCCTCTTCTTCTTTTAACTTGATGTATCTGGCCAGTTTGACATTTCTTTCCTTCAGTTCTTTTGCCAGGGCCAGAATATCTGTTTTGTTGTAATAATGTGTTCTGCCGTGTTTGAAATAATTGGAGAAGCCGAATTGTTCCCGGATAAATTTACCTGTACCATAATGCGTATCTTTAAAATACTTGTAAAGTTCATCCTCAGAGAGCCACTCGTCGCTTGTTTTTTTTAGCTTCTGAAACTCTTTTGCTACTTTACTAAGTGTAGCAGCAGATAATTGTTCTGCTTTTGGCAGGTTTGCTGTTCCAGCCAGTTGTACCACTGCAGCTTTTAGTTCTTTTAACTCCTCAAGTATTTGCTTTTCCATAAGATAAATAACTAGAATTCAAGTCCAAACTTCCTGATCGAAATTACAAAATATCTTGGGACAAGTGGATTAAGGTTTTGTTGATAAAGTAGGAAAGTTTTTAGTTTACTATTTATATTGCTCTTTTAAAATTCAATTTATGAGAATTTGATGGGTCAGTTTCATTTAATTCGGAAAATAGATCACTGATTCCTAAGAAAATCCCCTCGAGGTCGATCTGCTCGTCAAGCGGGATTAATTCTTTGGTGAAATTTTCAGGGGAACGCATAGCGTTTCTGCCATCTCTGGATTTCGAATGGACAAAATCATTTCTTAATTTGATCAATTCCTTTAACTTTCCCATGCTGTGATGACCCTGATCGATCTCTTTTCCAAATAATAATTTAGGGATTACAATCCATTTGCTAAGCATATCTAGTTTGTCGAGATATTTTTTTGCGTAGCTATCTCCCAATACAGACGCTGCAAGATCCCAGATATAGGCTTCGCAATACATATTTAAAAAGACAATTGATTTAATGATATCTAACGTTATCTCTTGCTCGCTCTGAAATATTTCGTCATGTTTGTTATAAGCAAAATGCATATTTGGTTCTTCTCCATATACAAAGAACCCTTCCGCCCTTAGTTTTTTTAGATCTTTATTCAAAATTTGATAGGATTCGTAGCTGGCAAGAGCAATTTCCAGAAAGTACTCGTGCATACTATTTCGGATTGAGCTTCGAAATTTTGAATGATCTTTCATACTTTATGAGTAGGTAACTAATTTAAGCGTTTTCCTAGAAACTAGATTTCTGGATATAATATATTTTATAAATAGGGAAGGTATTTAGATTTCTACAAAATATTTTCATAACTTTTTTAAAAAGCAGTTTGGAGTTACAAGTTCGGAGCTTAGGTAGTTCAAGTATGCGGTCTGTCAATCTTATCATTAAAATGTTTTTCAAAAAAATCGGCCATTAAAGCTAAATCAGATAGGAAAAAGTTCGAGATTTGTGCACTAGCGACCACAAAAAAACCTCGGTAGTACAGAAAACTACTGAGGTTTTTTGTTTTATTTTTCTAAAGACTAATCAGCTTAGAAGAGGAGGTTTATTAATATCTATTGGAAAAGATCAGATAGGCAATAGTCAGGCAAACAAAAGCTATTAGTTACTTCCTCCGCAGACAAGTCCATAAAATAGCAGTACAAAAAAGGCGAAAACCCAGATTAGGTATCTGAAAATTCTGAGCCCAATAAGGAATGGAAGTGAATTAAAAAGCAGCGCAATACTCAAAAGTTTCCATGTGTCCATTATTTCGCCATGTTCATGCGGTGATCAGAAGTGATTTTATGCCGGATCATTTTTGCATGGTAGCCTGAGTTTTTTCTGGATGCAAAGCAACAATGCCCTCAAGATGATGAAGTTGTTCTACTTCGAGCAACCCTATTTTGTTTTCCAGTAAGAACAGCTTATCCCATTCCAGAATGCATGGGATAAGCTGTCCTGTAAAAACCGAATATTCGTAAAATGCCTTTAGCATATGAATATCTTTTTGAAAATGAATTTTTAGAGCTACCAATAGGTGGCTCTTTTTTTGATTTTACTTGTAACGTGTTAAGTGTGTATTTTATTGATGTTAACACAGTGTTAAAGTGTGTTTTTGCCCTCAATTGTGTTAAAAAAGTATATAGAATCAATTGATAAGCAGATTTCTGACCAAGAGGCTAACTCTACTTTTGGGGCATAATTCAAACAAACACTTTAACTAAAAAGAATGAGATCAATTTTTACTTTTTTTACATTCGTTCTGATTGCTCTTCTCTCCGCGGGTTTTTCAGCTAAGGCTCAGAATGACAATGTGGTCATCAAGGGGAAAGTCACTGATGAAACAGGAAGCTACCTCGCTGGTGTAACGATAACAACCAAAGGTTCGAGTCTGAGGGAGGGTACTGATGGGAATGGTAATTTCACCGTTAGGGTCAAAAACAGGCAAGCAATCCTGGTTTTTTCTTATATCGGTTTTAAAACTAAAGAGGTGCCGGTTGGAAACCAGAACACACTTAATGTAAGTCTGGCAACTGATGCCAATAGTTTACAGGAAGTGGTGGTAACTACAGCCTTAAATATGGAGCGAAACGCCAGGAGCCTGGGCTATTCAGTGGCCACCCTCGATGGGAAGCAGGTGAACTCGGTTCAGACACCCAATATCATCAATGCGCTTTCCGGGAAAGTGGCAGGTGTGGATGTGGGTAACATTGCCAATGGTGTGGCCGGAACCAAAAGAATTGTGATCCGTGGCGGATCGTCCCTGACGGGAAACAACCAGCCTTTATGGGTGATTGATGGTGTACCGGTAAACTCGGAAAGTCTGGGCGGACCTGATGCTTATGGCGGGGTAGACTACGGAGATGGTCTTACAGCGATCAATCCGGATGATGTGGAAAGTATCAGTGTACTTAAAGGTAACGCTGCCGCAGCTTTGTATGGCTCCCTGGCTGCTAACGGAGTGATCCTGATTACAACCAAGAAAGGGAAATCCATCAACGGCAAAGCCAATGTTGAAGTCAGTTCTTCGCTTTTACTGGATAAACTGATCAATACCACAGACTTTCAATATGTATACGGACAAAGTGGTACAGGTGATGAACCACCTGCAACGCCTGAAGAAGCTTTTAGCTCCTCCAGTTGGGGCGCCAAATTTGATGGCTCACCTTCCATGCAGTTTGATGGCGTGACGCGCCCATTTACTGCGGTTAAAGATAATTACGAAAGGTTTTTCAATACCGGGAGTACCATTACCAATACGGTAGCGGTTTCTGGAAGCTCGGCCAATCACAATTACCGGATGTCGGTTTCCGATCTCAGAAACAAGGATATCATTCCGAATGCCTTGTTTAACAGAACCAGCCTGAATGCCAAATCTTCTTCTACGTTTGGCAAATTCAATGCAGACGTTGTGCTCAACTATACCATGGAGAAAGCCAACAACAGACCTTTTATTGGTGGTAATGTTTCCAACTTATTTTATTCTTTAGCCTATATGCCGGGTAGCATTGATGTGGCCAATCTGATGCCGGGTTATGGGCCGGACGGAAAAGAATTCAGTTATGCAAACAGCATTTCCAATCCGTATTACGTGGTTAACAAAACCAAACAGGTCGACACCAAAAACAGGCTGACTGGTTCTGTGAGTTTAAAATATAACCTCAATAAATGGATTTATTTGCGTGGCCGTGCAACAAGGGATTACTATTCGGCCAATCGTAACCGCTACATCCCAGACGGAAATCAATATACCAGTTATCCGCTTGGGCAGCTGGAAGAAGCAGTAACGGAAAGTGTGGTAACCAATTATGAAGCGATCCTGGGCTTAAGCCCGATTGAAATCGGAAAAATTGGAATCAATGCTTTTGTGGGTGGAAACAACTTGTACCGCACACGTGACATTGCCAATACTTCAGGTAATAGCTTTGTGGTTCCAGGTGTTTATACTTTCAATAACCTGTCTACCAAATTGCCAACCACCAGTAAGAGCAGGCAAAAAACCAATTCTTTCTTTGGTAGTATGGAATTGTCTTACAACAAATACCTGTTCCTGACACTAACCGGACGAAACGATTGGTTTTCGACCTTGCCGATAGAAAACAATAACCTGTTCTATCCTGCGGCTTCTGTTTCTTATGTGTTTTCTGATGCCTTTAAATTGCCTTCGGTAATTTCATTTGGTAAAGTAAGGGCATCTGCAGCCCAGGTAAGTGGGGATACCGGGCCTTACCAACTGGATCTGAGTTATACCCTGACACAGATTGCTTATGGTTCCAATAACCTCCAGTACATTGGCACAACCAATGTACCCAACAGAAAGTTGCAACCACTTTTATCAACGGATTATGAATTGGGACTGGAAATGGATTTCTTCAATAACCGCATCGGTTTTGATGCATCTTATTACAACAGGGAAACCAAAAATGACATTGTAAGAACTGCGGTATCCAGAAGTACGGGTTTCCGTACAGCCATTCTTAATGTGGGTAAAATGCAGAACAAAGGCTTTGAGATCTTATTACGCGCCACACCGGTTAAAACACAAAACTTTAGCTGGAACATGAGTTCAACTTTTTCAACCAATGATAATAAAGTAGTCAGATTGGGAGATGGTGTTGAAAATGCAACCATTCTTTTAGCTACGGCTAAAAGTGGTGAAGTGATCATTCAGCTGGAAGAGAATAAAAGATATGGTGGCATTTATGGCTATAAATACGTTCGTGACGACAGCGGTAATAAGGTATTCGATAGCAGGGGATATCCGACTTATACCACCAAAAATGAATTTCTTGCCAATGGAGTCTATAATAAGATGCTTGGCTTTAGCAATACGTTTAACTATAAGGACTTTTCGCTATATACCTTGCTGGATTCCAAATGGGGTGCATCCATCTATTCAGAAACCAATGCCCTTTCTTACGGCAATGGTAAACATAAAGCAACGTTGGTTGGACGTGAAGAAGGGCTTACTGGAGTGGGTGTAAATGACAAGGGCGAGCCGAATACCGTACTCGTGCCTGGAAAAACAACAGATGTTACTGGCTTGCCGGCCGGATATGGCAGCATCTCAGGATACTATCAGCAGATGTCACACATCGCCGAGGAGTTTATCTATGATGCCAGTTTTGTAAAACTGAGGGAACTGTCCCTTTCTTATAAGTTGCCCGCCACTGTGCTTAAAAAGTTAGGCATCAACTCAGCTAGCGTGGCACTGGTAGGCCGAAACCTGGCAACACTTTATAAAGATAAAAATCTAAAAAATGTTGATCCGGAAAGTAGTGTGGCCAGCGGTAATGCACAGGGTATCGAACGATTGGTTTATCCGGTGACGAGGAATTTTGGTCTGACCATAAAATTAGGTTTGTAGCACCGTTCAAGGTTATACAGCGATAAAATATAGAAAAATGAAACACAAAATTAATAAATACAGCATTTGCCTGCTGATGCTGCTCACTGGCCTGTTTGGCGCATGTGATAAAGGTTTCGAAGACGTAAACCGAAGTGTGGACTTTGTTTCGCAGCCCAATCTTGATTATATGTTGCCGGACATTGAATTGAAAATGCTGGACAATACCTATTATACCATGGGAGATTTTGTAGCACCATTGGTGATGCATGTCACCAACCGTAAAACCTATGCTGCGGTAACTACCCCGGGTGGATATCATGGCTATCATTTTGAATGGATTTATGGCAATCCGCTGGTGGGTACGGTCGATTTTATCGAACGTACAAAAGCTGATCCTGAACGGGTTAATTATTACCAGATCGGAAGGATCATTAAAGTTTACCTCGCCCATCAACTGACCGACCTGTATGGCGATATCCCTTACTTTGAAGGAGGCAGGGGTTACCTGGACCGTACATTTACTCCAGCTTACGATCCGCAGCAGGTCATTTACGAAGACATGTTTAAGGAACTGGAACAAGCTGTA
>Ga0247805_1000994_pt1 | contig 13966 bp, 11 predicted proteins | sample UWRJL044104R1_FD_180930 | JGI IMG/M metagenome (GOLD analysis project Ga0247805, IMG submission 180930) | Plant litter microbial communities from Arlington Agricultural Research Station in Wisconsin, United States - UWRJ-L044-104R-1 | ecosystem: Environmental > Terrestrial > Plant litter >... | reverse complement strand
TAATAATTTATCACTTTCCGCAGTGGTGGCAAATCGTAAAAAATCATAGGCTAATTTCTTGTTTTGGCTTCCCGCACCTATGGTGTACAACCAATAGACATTCAACGAAGCAGTTTTTCCACCCACAGCAAATGGCAAAGTAGTTACATCTACTTTTCCTTTTACTTTCGATTCTGCAATAACTTCGCACATCGAAGCAAAACCAAACCAGTTAATAGTCATTGCTGCTTCTCCATTGGCGAAAGCCATTCCTGCTTCGACCGAACCAAAATCGGCAGAACCGGGATGAACAGCAGCGGTATTTTTAACAATATAACGGTAATAATCTAAGGTGTCAATGGCGGCTTGTGTGTTAATATCCATTTGGTTTTTGGCATTCAACAACGAACCTCCACGAGTCCATAAATGCAAACAAAAGTCGAAAACCATGTTGTGTCCATCAGGATAATTGGCAAAAACGCAGCCGTATAAATTTTCGTCTGGACGATTAAAAAAAGTAGCAATTTGCTCGAATTCTGCCCAGGTTTTAGGTGGCGCTAATTCGTAACCAAACTGCTTTTTAAAATTCTCTTTTTCTATCGAATTTTCGAATAAATCTTTTCTATAAATCAAACATTCAGGACCATCGTGAAAAGGCAAACCATAAATTCCTCCGTTAATTTCCTGCAAATGCAACAACGAATTGTGCCAGCCTTCGGGGAAATCTTGTGGAGCTTTTTTGGCAATAAAAGACGTTAAATCCAGAACTGCATTGGCATGAGCCGCATCAAAAATCCAGTCGGTATTGATGTGGGCAATATCCCAATCTCCTTTTTTCAAGCCGCCTTCGCTGATGGTTTGTTCGTACAAATCATGCAATTCCATTGGTACCATTTCGACCGCAATACTGATATCGTTTTTTAAACAAAATGCATCCCAAAGTTGCTGTAAAGCACTTTCAAAAGGTCCAAATTTCCTAACCGCGATTCTAAATGTTGAGTTTTTCATTAGCAAAGATTAAATTCTTTTATGATGCTTTCATTGTCCTGACCTAATTTTGGCGAACCTTTACCTGAGGTAAACAATTCCCCGTCAATTCTAATAGGACATCTGGTAGTTTTATAACTGTAGCCATCAAGCATTTCTACTTGTTGTAGAAAGTCTAAAACCTGAAATCCTTCCTGAGCAAAAAGCTGCTCGTAGTTCAATACATTGGCACACCATATATCAGCGGGTTCTAGAATATTCAACCAATATTCTGAATCCTGCGTTAATAAATGCGCTGCCAAAATCAATTTGATATCGTCTCTTAAAGCAAATTTATTTTCTGGAAATTGCTTCAAATCGTCACAAGATAACAATTCGGCTAAAACTGGAATGGATCCCATAGCCAGACTCATGTAACCATTTTTAGTCTGGTAAATTCCGTAAGGCGCACCTAAATAAGCATTCGCATTATTTGTTTTTGTTCGAACAGGTAATTCGCCACCATCATTAAAGAAAGTAGTGATGGTTTCAAACTGAAAATCAAATGCCGATTCCAGCATGCTTACTTCTACTAAAGCACCTACATTTTGAGTCACTTTTCGATACAAAGCCGCTAAAATTCCCTGCGCCAAATGCGCTCCCGCTAACATATCCACAATAGACAATCCCATAGGAACTGGTCCATCGCCTTCATTTCCAGTTAACCAGGTCAAAGCCGTTAACGATTGCAATAGCAAATCCTGTCCCGGCAAATCTTTAAAAGGTCCTTTTGAACCATAACCACTTATTGAGGCATAGATTACATTCGGATTTATCTTTTGTACTTCTTCATAACTTAACCCAATGCGTTCCATAACGCCTGGTCTGAAATTATGCATCACCACATCGGCTTTTGCTAATAATTTCTTCAATTTTGCTAATTCCTCAGCTTGTTTGAAATCAATTGCAAAAGATTCTTTGTTTCTATTTATGGTATGAAAAACGGAAGATTCTCCGTTCATAATCAAATCCGAAGTATATAATGTTCTGCAAATATCACCTGTTCCCGGTTTCTCAATTTTAATAACACGAGCACCCATATCGGCCAGACGTAAACTGGCTGAAGGTCCCGAAAGAAACTGGCTGAAATCTATTATTAAATAATCTTCTAATGGTTTCATCTTCTAATTTAAAATAGTTTCCTGTATTATTTTATTCTGCTCTCCTACTTTTGGTGCTGCTTTCGAACTAGTCAAAATTTGACCGTCTAACTGAATCGGACTTCTGGTAGTGACAATCTTTTTGTTATCTGAATTTTCGATGGTTTGTTTCATTGGCATACCAAAATCAATTTGATCCAAATCCTGATAATTCAATACTTTTCCACACCAAACGCCTTTTTCCTGCAACAATTGTAACCAATGGTCAGTGGTTTTTTGTGCCAATCTTTCGCTCAAAAGCGTTCTGATTTCGTCACGGAATTCAAACCACAAATGTTTTTCTTTATACTTTTCAAGATTTACTTGCAGCAATTCGCTAATGTACATTAAATCGCCCATAGCTAACGAAAGATAGCCATCCTGAGTTTTATACACTCCATAAGGCGCACTTAAAAAAGCATGTGCACTTCCTTGAACATCACCTCTTTCCTGAAGTTTTCCACCATCATTTAAATACGAAGTAATGGCTTCAAATTGAACGTCTAAAATGGATTCGATTAAAGAAACCTCAACCAAAACACCTTTATCAGTTTTTGCTCTTTTTAATAATGCAGCTAAAAGTCCTTGTACCAAATGATTCCCGCACATAATATCGGCTGTAGATAAACCAAAAGGAATGGGTCCTTGGCTATTTCGTCCGCTTAACCAGGTTAAACCGGATAATGATTGTACTAATAAATCCTGTCCTGGCTTTTTAGACCAAGGTCCTGTTTCGCCATAACCAGAAACCACTCCATAAATAATTTTTGGATTGATGGCAATAGCATCGGAGAAAGCCAAACCTATTTTATCCATTACACCTGGTCTGAAATTATGCGTCATAATATCAGCCTTGGTAATTAGTTTTTTAACCAATTCTAAATCATCCGGATTTTTAAGGTCGGCTGCAAAAGAATCTTTATTTCTGTTAATAGTATGAAATAACAAACTGCTTTCATCAACAAATAAGTCTTTGATACTTAATTGGCGACAAGCTTCTCCTTTTACAGGTCTTTCAATTTTGATTACTCTGGCACCTAAATCCGCGAGCTTTAGTCCTGCTGAAGGTCCTGCCAAAAACTGGCAAAACTCTAAAACAACTACACCTTCTAAAGGTCTCATACTGTTGTTGCATTAAGCGATTTTACATACAAGGCATCCATTGCTTCAAGTACTGCCACCTCATCGCCACCATTCATCAAATAATCACGCACTAAGTCTCCCGCATGATCCTGAAAATACATGTGTCCGGAATATCTTGGACGCAAGAAAGCACGCTCTAAAGCTGGCAAAGTATTTTTGAAATAATCATGGGTGATTTGGTTGATTCTATCGCTTTTCCAGGCTTGTAAATGCCCTGGTTGTCCTCCATTATCAGCAAAAATATTTTGTTGCACATGGGATGAACCTGTAAATTCAGCATATTTCAATGCTTCTGAAAGATTTTGGCTAAAAGCCGAAACAGCTAATCCTGTTCCTCCTAAAGAACTAATCATCGGTTGATTGTTCAATTTTACTAAGTCATAAAAATGAAGTAGGTGTTTGCTGTAGCCAATTCTTGAATAATTAGAATAGCCGTAAGCAAATGGGCAATAAGCAATTTCGTCAGTATTTACCATGGCTTCATACACCTGAATTGGATTTCTGTTAAAATTAGCCGGATCCATCAACTGTGCTAATTCGCGGTGCATTTGCAAAGCTTTAATTCCTGTTTCATTAGAAATTACTTTCTCCTGAGATAAAAAAGGTGCTTCGCCTAAACTGCAACAAAACGAATAAAAACTCATTAATGAATCAACTGGAATTCCAGAAAAAGCAACCAGTCCTTTTTTGGCTAAAGCCAATAAATCTTCATAAGTTTCAGGTACTTTTAATCCTTTACTTTCTAAAATATCCAAACGAGCCGCTGCTACCGGAGTAGCCGCATCGATAGGCAAAGCCCAAAGTTTGTTGTTAAAAACATAACTTTCGTATGATTTCCCTACAGTATTTACTTCCTGATCTTTTATATATTCTTTTGAAAAATGATCTGATAAAGGAACAATGGTATTGGTAGCAGCACCAAAACCTGTCCATGGATGATCAATTACTAATAAATCAAATCTTTTAGCTAAATCCTCGATTGAGGCATCTGCAAATTCTTGTAAACTTCTTTTTTCCCAACTAATTTCTACATCTGGATATAGCTCTGTAAAACGCTGAGCAGTAGCAACCATAGGCAAAAGGCCTCTTGTATGGTTCCATGTAATCCCTTTCAATTTCTTCATTTTTTGACTTTTCAATTTTTTATTTTAGAACACCTATTTCCAAAAAATAAAATTAATAAAACTATTTAATTCTTTTTTATCCGTTATTATCTGTGTTCTATCTATTTTTTTCATTTAAAAACAACGATAAATGTAATTATAAATCATCATTTCGAATATTTTAGTTATCACTCTCTATTTAATATTATTCGAAATGATAAAAAAAACAAAAACGTATCGAGAACCTTTTTAATGAAATCTTTCATGTTCTCGATACGTTTTTCTGTCAAAAATCACTCAATCTGACGGCTTTGTAACAGTTATAATAAACTTTATTATTGCAAATCTACATCTCCACAAAAATGAACCTGAATTCCTAGTTCTTGTAATGCTGCAGCTTTTATTCGGCAACATTTATTTGCTTCAGCTTCATTTTCAGTGTACACCACTTGGATGTGATTGGCTTTATGACGCCCCATCAATTGGTCACGACTCACCCCTTTTAAAGTAGCATTCATAATAGGCCATTGAGGTGTAGTCATATTCCATCTTCTATCTAGTTCTTCTTTTGGTAAATCTACCGATTCTCCAATTCCCAAATCACAATGCAAAGCATCATCCATTACATAAATACGACTCCAGACAATAGAACCCGGTTTACTCACTCCTTTTACACTTCCACCGCCTAATCTAAAATACATTTCAGGCTGTCTTTCGCTGGAAGTTCCTTTATAACCATCTACAAAATGTTCTGGCGGTGCCGCTCCACTAATTAAGAAAACCCAAACAAAATCATCAATATTTTCATTTTTAAAATGCTCTCCATAACGCAAATCATGCAAAGTATTTTCGCCTTTTAATCCCATAGAACGCCATAAATTATAGGTTACTAAAGCATCAATTCCAGCACATTCATCTACTTCATTAAAATGTGGTAAAGCTTCACCAGCATATAATTCATTCCCTTCTTCATCGAAAACAGGAGGACGGTTTTGATTGTTTAACAAACCTTCCACCAAATCACTGGCAGGAACTAAATCCTTCAAACCTTGTTGGTATTGGATTCCAATAGTATCACAACCAAATTCAGCTGAAATTCGCACTGCAGCAATGTACATTTTGCATTGCAACAATGTTTGACTTCTAGTTAATTCAGTCTCTTCATTTCTTCCCCAATTGAATTTCATTCCTTTATCCAGCAACCATTGTAAAACAGTTTCTGCTTCTTCATCTTTCACTGTTAGCATTTTTGCGTAAAGCGAAGATTGAGATAATCTTTCTTTATAAATTCCTGTTGGATGCAACAAATGATCGGGAACAATAGCATTGAACATTCCCATACACCCTTCGTCAAAAACACCCATAATGGCTTTTTCATTTCTAAAAGCTTTCGCAAAAGCAACTCCCTTAGCCAATTCATCCGAAGGGATAAGTGATTTATCAAATGCTTTTACGTGACTGAAATCAGGTTGAACGGTAGCGGTTTGCAACCAATTTTTCAAATTACTTTTGAAAAAATCATCGCTAAAATCAATACTCCAAAGCGTGCTGTATTCCACCCCTGCCTTAGTTAAAGAACCATTCAAATTTAACATTCCCACTAATCCTGGCCATTCGCCACTCCAGTTAGCCACTGTTAAAATAGGTCCTTTATGTGTAATTAAACCCGCCAAAACATGATGCGAATATTGCCAAACACTTTCAGCAACAATTAGTGGTGCTGTTGGGTCAATGTTTTTAAAAACCTGCATTCCCATTTTCTGGCTATCAATAAAACCGTGTTGTTTTTTCTCATCATAGGCATGTGCTCTAATGATTTTTCCACCTGCTTCGGCAACAGTTTCTGATAATAATTTTTCCATTTGGGCTTGTGCTTCCCAACATACTTGATTTGCTGACAAACGTAAATCGCCACTTGCTACTAAATAGATGTTCATTTTTTAAATTATTTATAAGCAATAAAACACAAAACCAATTTGAATTCCTGTTCAAACTGTTTTGTGATATGCTATTAAGGTTTATTTATTTCTTCAAACTACCACCAGTACCTAATTAGACGGTTCTAGTGTATTTTCAAATTTGCTAAAAATTAGACTTTGAGTCTTATTATTTATTTGCATCTATTTATAGGATATTATCATAAAAACATTTGTAATTGTAAAAATTACACTAATTTAGCGTAATTAATCCAAAAGCGTTGTTTATGAAGCCTTTATTTCACAAAGTTCCTACCAGCATTCAAAGTTCTTTTGAAGTGAGACACAACAAAGAACCTAATTTTGGTAAAATTTGGCACTACCATCCTGAGCTGGAATTGCATTATGTAATTAAAGGGGAAGGCGTGCGTTTTATTGGCGACAATATCAGTAATTTCGGCTCAGGAGAGCTTATTTTGTTAGGCGAAAATTTGCCTCATACCTGGCGTTGTCATGAAGAATATTATCAGAATAAAAAGGAATTAGATGTCGAAGCCATTGTAATTCAGTTTTTACCGGATTGTTTAGGCAAAGATTTCATACACTTACCTGAATCTTTCCAGATTCCGAAGCTTTTTGAAAAGGCAAAAAAAGGGATGATTATTCATGGTAAAACCAAAGAATTGGTAATGGAGCAAATGAAAAAAGCGCCCAATGCCAATCATATTGACAAACTGATTATTTTATTAAATATCTTAAAATTTCTATCGGAAACGGAAGAATATACCGAAATCACAGCTTCCCATGCGTTTTATCAATCCAATGAATCGGATTCGATTCGGCTGAATAAAATATGCAGTTATACACTTTCGAATTATAAAAAAGAGATTACTTTAAAGGAAATTGCAGCTTTCAGTAACTTAAGTGTTACTTCTTTTTGCCGTTATTTTAAGTTGATGACTAAGAAAACCTATTATGATTTTCTAATAGAAATTCGCATCAGTCATGCCTGTAGATTACTGATTGAAAACAAAGTTCCTACCGAAATGATTTGTTTTGAATGTGGTTTTAATAATGTGTCCAATTTTTACCGCCATTTTAAAAAAGTTGCTGGAATTACTCCTATGGAATATAAGAAAAGGTATTTGTCGAATTAAGTTTAGCTAGTTTTTAACCGCAAAGAGCACAAAGGTTTTCGCAAAGTTCACAAAGAAATTTTCACCATATAAGGCATACAAGTTTTTATCTCCTAAAGCTATTTAGAAGTTCTTATAAGCTATTTTCATAAATGAAAATGGAAATCTGTATAACCTGTGGTGAAGTTTTAAACCAAAGATTAGAAAAAATAATTAGTGCATTCGTGGCAAAAAAAGAATAAAATTATTAATCCGTCTGTCCAAAAAACTTCCATTGGAAATCGTATTCAGAACCAAAATTATGGTCAAAAAAAGGCTCTCAACATTTTTTATACAATGACCAAAATGGGAGGAGTGGTCATTTAAAAAACAATCGAACAGACGAGTTAATAATCACTAACACTAACCAAAATATATAAACTAGAATGATAATTCACTCTGGAGAATATCGTACTCATTTTGCAGTTGATCTACTGCATTTTTTACAATTGGAGTAAAATCACCTACTTCTCTACGAGTAAAATTAGAAATAGACAATCCTCTTTTTTGTAAAGCATATTTAGCCACAATAGGATACACATCGTGCATAACACCCATATTAGACTCTAAAAATTGTTGCACTGCTGCTAATTCTTCTGCTTTTGAAGCATCATTGTAATTATCGCAAATCCAAACAATCAATTCAGGGAAAAAATTTCCTTGGATACAAGACAATCCTGCCGAACCTGCTTTTAAAGATTCAATTGCATGTACCATGTAAGCATCATACAAACCAAAATCAGGATTTTTTACCACACTCAATTTCGCCTTAATCTGATTGATATCTAAGCTGGTATCTTTATGGTAAACCACTCTTCCTGTATTCACAAAATCTTCTAATTGCGAAGCCGTCAATACTCTTTTGTAAGGAACCGGACATTCGTAAAAACCAGTTGGAACACCTGGCGTTAAATTCAATAACTGATGTACATTGTCAACAAAAACAGCATCCGAATCATTTTCCTTAGCCAATAATCCTGAAATTAAAATCACAGCTTCAATTCCTGTTCCGTAAATTTTATTGGTAAAATCAGCTTGTTGCTGGATTGTTCCTTCAAAAGTTCCTGTAGCAACAATCGGTACCTGACCTGCCACTACATCCACTACGTGTTTCGTTACCTGAAGACGTTCAGCTTCGGATAATTCAAACATTTCGCTAGACAAACAATTGGCAAATAAACCAGTAACTCCGGACTTTAAATAAAGTTCCGTAAGAGCTGTTAATGTTTTGTAATCAATGCTACCATCATTATTAAATGGCGTTAACATTACTGGAATAAATCCTTTTTTTGAATTGTTCATCGTTATTCTATTTTCTCTTTTTTTATATTATTAAGCTTTTACGCTTCTGAATTTTGCTAGAGTTGCTCCCGTCAAATAAATAGCTAGCGTTCCTATCACAATTACCATATTAGCATGAAGCGGGTTTCTTAAAAAATCATATTCTTCGGGAATCAAGTACGAAAGTGACAACCAAAGAATAACCATAATTCCGACTACAGTAGCAGCGATAGCCTCTGTATTTCCTGATTTTCTACTGATAATTCCAAGAAGAAAAAGCCCAAGCATTCCTCCTGCAAAAATCCCCGAGAGTTGCCACCAGATATCCAGAATACTTTTAACTCCTATCATTGCAATTCCGCACAACATTCCGCCTAGTCCAAATAAAACTGTAGCGATGTATAGCAAACGCATATTTTGTTTGTCGCTGATTTTTGTTTTCCAATAACGCTTGTAGATATCTTCAGAAAATACCGTTGCCGAAGCATTCATTCCTGAACTAATGGTACTCATAGCTGCCGAAAGTATCGCCGAAACGATTAATCCCAATAAACCGGTAGGAATCATATTTACCATAAAATGAGGCATTACTTTATCTCCATAATCAGATGGTTGTAATGTTTTTGCATAGTTGGCAATATCCGTTTGAGAAGCCGTGGCTCCAAGATGTTCTGCTGCTGCTTGTAATTTGATTGGCTCTATTAATCCTGGAGTAATTTGGTAATAAGCAAACAAACAAGACCCAATCATAAAGAAGACCAAAGAAACAGGAACAAACATCCATACGCACAACCAAATTGACTTTGACGCTTCTTTAGCCGATGACGAAGCATGATAACGTTGCACATAATTTTGGTCCATCCCAAAATTATTCAGGTTGATAAAAAAACCATATAGCAATACCACCCAAAAAGTAGATGTTGTAAAATCGAGCGAAAAACTCCCCAGACTAAACTTATCATTTTGCTGACCAATTTCTATAATTTTCGAAACACCCCCTGGCATTTTTGAAATAATCAAGTACATAATCAACAAAGCTCCTCCTGTTTTTAAAACGGCCTGAACCACCTCAGTCCAAATTACCGCTTCAATACCTCCTAAAACCGTATAAATAACAATACAAATTCCTGTAACCAGCATAATGGTTTCCATACTAAAACCAGTTAAGGCTTGTAACGTAAGGGAAATTCCAAAAAACACCGATCCCATTCTTGTAATCTGCGTTAGTAAAAAGCAAACCACAGCATAGGTTCTTGCCCAGGGACCAAAACGTTTTTCTAAATTAGTATAAGCCGAAACTTCTCCTGTACTGCGATAAAACGGCACAAAATATTTAGCTGCTACCCAAGCCGCAAATGGCATCGAAATACTGAATACAAAAGCATTCCAGTTACCTCCAAATGCTTTTCCAGGAACTCCTAAAAAAGTATTACTACTTAAAAATGTAGCATATATTGACAATCCAATTGCCCAGCCCGGAATAGATCCCGAAGCCTTTGTATATTGCTCTGAACTCTTATTTTTTCTAGAGAAGTAAACTCCCACGCCCACCATTGCAATCAAATAAATTACAATAATAGCGATATCTAATAATGGTAAATTTTTCATTTATTAAAGATGGGATTTTTAATTCAATTTTTTATTATCAATAAACATATCGTACAACTTATTGATGATTTTACAAATTTATCGGAAAACTACAACGATTTAATATAAAATTTTCTCAAAAAATTATAGGATATTACCAAAAAGTGTTTAAAACACCTTTATCTGTTGTTAGAAAACGACCAACAACTAATGAAACATAGTATTAAAGATGATAAATTACTATAAATAAACATTTTATAATTATTAAACCCAATATAAACTAGGGCAAATCCAGAATTTTAAAAAAGCGGTTTAAACTTTTTTACTATCTTTAAAAAACAAAGTTTAATACACCAGCTATGAAAACATTTTCACTATTGTTCTTTTCTGTTTTTATTTTAAGCTGTCAGGCACAGTTGAAAAATAACGATGAAATTCCGTTAAAAGAAGAGACGAAAAATTACCGTTTAGAAACTGTAGTAGATGGTATTAACAATCCCTGGGGAATGGCTTTTCTTCCTGATGGTTCGATATTGGTTACAGAAAAAAGTGGTGTTTTATTTCATGTCATAAAAGGCAAAAAAACAGAAGTCAAAAATGTTCCCGCAGTTTACAATCGGGGTCAAGGCGGCTTACTGGATATTGTTTTGCATCCTGATTATGCTAAAAACGGCTGGATTTACATTACGTATTCTTCTACAGAAGGTGAAGGCACTGGCGGAAATACCCAACTTATTAGAGCCAAACTGGAAAACGAAAGCTTAACCCAAATAGAATCTTTATACAAATGCGGACCGAATACTACCAAAGGACAACATTTTGGTTCCCGAATTCTTTTTGACAATCAGGGTTATTTGTATTTCTCGGCTGGAGAACGCGGCAATCATTTTGTAAATCCGCAGGATATTACCCGGGATAATGGAAAAATCTATCGTTTGAATGATGATGGAAGCATCCCAAAAGACAATCCGTTTGTGGGAAAAGAAAATGCCAAAACTGCCATTTATTCTTATGGACATCGCAATCCGCAAGGACTTGCTATTCATCCTAAAACGGGTGCTATCTGGGAACACGAACATGGTCCACAAGGTGGTGACGAAATTAATATTATCAAAAAAGCAGCTAATTACGGCTGGCCAGTGGTTACCTACGGCATTGATTATGACAACAGCATTATTAGCAACCAACAAAAAAAAGAAGGAATCGAAAATCCTATTTATTATTGGGCGCCCTCTATTGCTCCTAGCGGTATGACTTTTGTAACCAGTGATAAATATCCCGACTGGAAAGGACATTTACTATTAGGTGCACTAAAATTTCAATATTTAGAATTGGTAAAATTAGACGGCGAAAAAGTCATTGGCAGACAAAAAATTGCAACTAATATTGGCCGATTGCGTAGTGTATCTCAGGCGCCTGATGGCTACATTTACATGGGTGTAGAAGGAAAAGGAATTCTAAAAATTATTCCGAATTAAACCTATAAAAAATCAAATTGATGGTTACTAAATTGACTTTTGGATTTACTTTGCTAGCATCTGCTTTTTTCTATTTTTCGAATACTAATTCTTATTTAAATTCGAAAACAAATTACATTACAAGAATAGAACAACACCCCCCCTTGCAAAAAAGCATCACTAAAGGCAAAGAAGTTTATACTGATTTTTGTATCCAATGCCATTTGGCTAATGGAAAAGGAAACGGAACTACTTTTCCACCTTTGGATGGATCCAATTGGCTAAAAAGTAAAATAACCGAAAGCATTCATGCGGTAAAATACGGTCAGAAAGGCGAAATTATTGTCAATCAGAAAAAATTTAACAGCATCATGCCACCAATGGGATTAAGCGATGAAGAAATTGCCGATGTAATGAACTATGTGCTAAATTCTTGGAGCAATAAGAGCACAAAAATGATTACAACAAAAGATGTTGCTTTAGTAAAACCTTAAAAAAAAATCTAACAAACTTTAACAACAGAATAGTATTCCAAATTCAGGAAGGACGGTATAAAATACGCTACATTTGTATCAAATACCCAGACTTTTTTATGAAAAAATATGCTTTAGCACTATTGATTAGCCCTTTTTTATTTTTCCTTTTTACCAATTGCAACAAAAACAAATCCAATACCGAAGAAACTCTTGTAAAAGACACTATTGTAGTAAAGATAGACTCAGTTGAAAAGAAACCTGTCACTACAATTGACACTGTCGATTTCAACCAAAGAATGATTGCGTTAAGCAACAAAGATACTACAGGCAGATGGCCGGTAAAAGCGCCTTATCCTTTGCCGGGTGCTTTATTGCCTTATAACCGAATCATTGCTTTTTACGGAAATTTATATTCGAAAAGAATGGGCGTTTTAGGCGAATATCCAAGAGCTGAAATGATTGAAAAACTACAAACTGAAGTAGCCAAATGGCAGGCCGCCGATTCAAGCGTTACCACAATTCCAGCCTTACATTATATTGCCGTTTCTGCTCAGGCAGCTCCTGGAAAAGCAAACCGTCACAATATGCGAATGCCTTTCAAACAAATTGATACGCTTTTAAGTTGGGCAGAACCCATAAATGCTTTGGTTTTTCTGGATATTCAGGTGGGACATAGCACGGTGAAAGAAGAAGTAAGCCAACTCGAAGAATACCTGGCTTTGCCAAATGTTCACCTGGGAATTGACCCTGAATTCTCGATGAAAAGTGGACATATTCCAGGTAAAAAAATTGGAACTATGTCTGCCGATGATATCAACGATGCCGTTGATATTTTGGCTCGAATTGTTCGCGAAAACAAATTGACTCCAAAAATATTAGTGGTACATCGTTTTACTCAAGGTATGGTGACCAATTACAAAGCCATCAAAACCGTTCCCGAAGTTCAAATTGTGATGGATATGGATGGTTTTGGAAGTCAGGTTTTAAAACGTTCTACTTACATGAGATATATTTACAGAGAACCAGTTCAGTTTACGGGTTTTAAATTATTTTATAAAAATGATAATTGGAACGACTGGAAAATGTATACTCCAGAACAACTATTAGAATTTACGCCAAAACCAAGTTACATTCAGTTCCAATAATTGTAAGCATTTCCTAAAATGAAAAAATTGATATTCGTAGCTACAATTGGTCTTTTTTTGATGATTAGTTGCCAACAAAAAACAACTGCTCCCGTTGAAACAAAAGTTGCTGTTCCAGATACTATTAGAACTCCAAAAAAGGAAGAAAAATTAGTAATGAACGATGCTGCGACAATACTATCTCGAAAGGAAGTACCTATTTTGTGTTATCATAATATCAAAGTATTTCTCCGCTTCTGCTGGCGAAATGACCAAAACCTATACGATAAAACCAGCCAACTTTGCTGAACAAATGAAAGCCTTAGCTGATGCAGGTTATCAAAGTATTTTGCCTAATCAATTGTATGATTATTTGGTGTACAACAAACCATTGCCTGAAAAACCAGTCATGATTACGTTTGACGATACCAGAGGCGAGCAATACAGCATTGGCGCAGCCGAAATGAAAAAATACAATTTTAAAGGTGTGTTCTTTGTAATGACGGTTTCCATTAACCGCCCGAATTATTTAAGCAAAGACGAAATCAAAAACTTATCTA
>Ga0247805_1000993_pt1 | contig 13994 bp, 11 predicted proteins | sample UWRJL044104R1_FD_180930 | JGI IMG/M metagenome (GOLD analysis project Ga0247805, IMG submission 180930) | Plant litter microbial communities from Arlington Agricultural Research Station in Wisconsin, United States - UWRJ-L044-104R-1 | ecosystem: Environmental > Terrestrial > Plant litter >... | reverse complement strand
GTAAATGACACCCAATTTATCCCGCCCATGCCATACTTCATAATTTCCCCTGTCCAGTAACTGAACGTTGACCATCGTAGGATATCCGCCAACCAGAATTTCAAATTGATAGCTCATGTCTTTTGATATAGGTAAACAATAGTAAATAAAGCACTCGGTTTTTACAAATCAGAGACGAGCGGATTTGTAAAATGGGACAAAAGTCACCTGGCTGATTGGAACTAATACGCATTATTTTTCATCAATATTGCTGGCAAAAAAAACGGTACTTTCTAAAGTACCTTCTACTACGACCTGTTTACCTTCCATTTGCTTCAAGTCATTGTTTTCGAATGGATTCGCCCCTTTTTTTCGCAATACATAACTGCCTTCCGCAGTATCGAGGTAAACAGCGGTGTGCTCGCTTTTTGATCCTTTTCCGAAATTTCTAAGAGATATTGTTCCTGTAAGCTTCATTCTTTAGCGGCTAACATAGGTTTTCCAGCCTAAGACCTGGTTATTAATTTCTTTGATAACCAGTGTTTTGATATTTCGCACGGGTGCTTTAATATAAACTTCTTTTTGAAAAACACGAAATCTTACTTTACTATCCTCGGGAGTGATACCCATCATATTCAATTTCTTTGGAAAAAAATCACCCTTTAATCCTTCTACTTCAAAAACAGTTTCCAGCCCTGTATTTTTAAAATCCTCTTTTTGTAATATAGAGGAGAGCTCACTGGAAGTACCTGATGCAGGATGATCATTAACTTTTACTGTCTTGGAAATACTCTGGCCCAGCGTTGTCCCTTTGCTTGCTAAATTAAGCCTGCGGTTTTCTATGGTATTAAATGTGCTTTTTGTAGGGATTGTTCTGATCAGCTGTATGGATGGATCGCCCAGAATATAAAACTGCGCAATGGTTTTCAGTTCATAAGGATCGAGGTCGGGTGCGCTTTCTGTTAAAAATCTTTGTCTGGCTTCCAGTAAAGCACGCCCTGCGGAGGCTCCATTACTCACATTAATCATATAATACTGACAGATCAGGTCTGCGAGACCCTGTCCATCCGCTGGTCCGTAAGCGATAGTGCTGCTCCCCATAAAAGACAGTGCATTATTTAATAAGTAGTTGCTGGCAATGCTAAGCCCGTATTCTTTTTTATCCAGTAATTGAGCGCCAAAGCAGCACTCCGCAGCGACAACCGTCCCGTAGGTAACTTTATAATTAATATCTGTTGTACTTAATGAAACAGGATAGGAGGACCCTTTTTGTCCATAGTAATTAGTATCATTCAGGGCGCCATGACAATTGTAAAAATGAAAAGCCGGACGGAGCTGGTCTGCCGTATACTTTCCTTTTGCGGGAGGTGATGATAACAACGTTTTTATGTTACCATAAATGTTATTTATGCTTTGTTCCGTTGATTTTTCCCACACACTTGCGGTAACTGCGAAATAGTCTATAGGATATTTTGAACTGACAGGTTTTGATTTAATACTGTTATTAATTAATATTTTTACATAGCCCAGATCACCAGTTTGCGGCAGGTCCGGCAGTCTGCCTATAACTCTGGTAGGGTTTGTGAATGCATTGCAATCTGTACTATACGCCGAATCACAGGCATAAGGCAAGTCGGATGGAATAAATTCATCATCATCTGTTTCAGGCGTAAACAGCGGGTTGTCCAGCAGCTGAAATGGTACAACGTCCTGTGCGCCAAAGATCAGGAGATAGTCGGGGGAATGCGCTGCATACAATTCATCTATAGCAGCTTTACAAGCTTCCGCGGATACAGCGTTCATTTTATCATCAAGATAAATCAGCTGCGTACTCATCCCTTTTTTCTCATCGCTATTAATCAGCTGGGTGAATAATTTTTCAAGCGCATCGAACTGAAGCTTATATTTGGCCATTAAATTCGATTTAATAGTCGCTATTATTTTAGTTGCCATAATGGTTACTTTGAGGTCTTCAGATGAATTTATACCATTTGCGAAATAACTGGTATAGCAATTACTTGCCATTTTATAAATTTTTAACTTTATAAAATAGTAATGAATATGTTTATTATTGTTTAAAAAAAGAATCATGGAAGCAGCGGGTAACTTAAAAGTGACAGGTAAAATCTGGGTGGAAAACGGTGAGGGTAAGGTAATCGGGCCAGGCAGAATAGAGTTGCTGGAGCGGGTGCAGAAATCCGGTTCTATCCGTCAGGCCGCCCTGCAGATGAGCATGTCTTACCGCCAGGCCTGGCAACTGATTGATCACATGAATACACAGCTGCAAGCCCCGGTGGTTATTTCTCATCGTGGCGGAAAAGGTGGCGGGCATGCTGAGATTACTGCGGAAGGGCAAAAGGTTATAGATCAGTATAATTTAATCAATAAAAGGTTCAGGGAGTTCTTAGCCGAATCGGGAACTTCTTTTACCATTGATTAATCACGTATGTATGATGCTGATTTGCTGCGTGGTTATCTTTAAAACAGCGTATACTATTCGTGTTTTTATTGATCCATCAGTTCAGTCAGGACAGCTGAATTTTTTATTTGATCAGGTCACAAATCCTGAATATTTTTTTTGCTCAATCGAAATTAATTTATAAATGAATTATCATTGACCACTATAAGTTAATTATTAATGATAATTCGGTGTTATGTAAAAAAAGAAAAATTTCATGCGTATATTTTACGTATATAATCATAGTTCAACGGCAATACAGCTGAAAGATCAGACTTAGTAAATGGAAAATACTTCAGGGATAAATACTATTCTAGCGGATGACCTCAAAAGAGTTGAGGCGTTAAAAAGTTTTAATATTTTAAATACGCCGCCTGAAAAGTCGTTTAATAACATCGCTAAATTATCCGCTGAGTTTTTTGACCTGCCCATAGCTTTTATCTCTTTTGTAGATACAGATCATATATTTATAAAAGCTGCTATCGGATTAGAATCAGTTAATAATACTCCCAGAACAGACTCTCTTTGTACACTTGCTATCCTGAATGATAAAGTCACTGTAATAGATGATTTTGATCATATTGACCCATGTTTGGGCGCAGACCCAGTATTTGTCGCAGAACTGGGCTTTAAATTTTATGCTGCCGCACCTATTACAACAGCCGACGGTTTCCGCATTGGAACAGTGACAGTTGTAGGTTCTGAACCGCGTAAATTCTCTGAAAAGGATGCCCTTATCCTGGAGCGCATGGCTTCGATAGTATTGGATGAGATTGAATTGAGAGTAAAGGGAATTAAGGAAGCTGAACAAAACCTGCTTGATGCCGTTGATCAGGCAAAGCGCAATTTCAATAGCAAATCACTATTAGCGGAGGCGCCGGTTGCAATCAGTGTTCTTAGCGGCAGGGAACTGACAATACAAGTGGCGAATCATAAAATTCTGGAGGTATGGGGAAAAACAGATGCTATCATTGGTAAACCATTACAGGAAGCCCTGCCGGAATTAAAAACACAGCCGTTTTTAAAAATTCTGGATGATGTATTTACCACCGGCACTCCATTTTATGGCAAAGAATTGTCGGCTTTTCTGGTAAGGAACAATGTACTGGAAGAGGTGTTTTTTAATTTCGTGTATCAGCCAATGAAGGATGTGTCTGGACGGACGGTCAATATCATGATTGTAGCTACCGAAATTACAGAAGAAATAAAAGCCAGAAAAGTTCTGGAAAGCAGTGGCCGGCAATTGGAAGGCATGGTGATGAACTCTACGGCGGGGATGGGGATTTTCACTGGGAGGGACTTAATCGTGGAAGTCGCTAACCAGTCTCTGTGTGATATATGGGAATTAAGTCGTGAGCAGGTAATCGGTAAATCGTTATTCAACCTGTTTCCGGGTGAGGATACTGAGGTTTTTCATTCAACACTACTTAGTATTTTTGATAATCATGAAGAGATTTCTTCTGTTGATCGTGAAGTTGAATTTGCTACCGCCAATGGGATTAAAAGAATGTTTATCAATACTAAATATGTGCCGCTTATGGATGATGAGGGAAATGTTGCACATATTATTGTCACTGCTACAGATACTACCGAGATTGTAAGATCAAGGAAGTTCCTGGATCAGATAGAGGGTTTTTATCAGCATTCCAATAAGATGCTGATGCAAACGTTAATGGATCTTACCGCGGCAAATCAGGAGGTTCCTGCCGAAGATATCCCGACCCTGTTCAGCAAAGTAAAAGAAGATCTGCGTCGTGCGGAGGATAACTTGCGTACCGCAATCGAGACGACCAACCTCGGTACCTGGTTTATTCATGTGAAAACTCTGCATCTGGAAGCAACGGCAGGATTGAAAAAATTGTTTGGTTTTTATCCTGATGAGGAGATGAGCTTTGACGATGCGGTGGGGCAGATGGATATAGAGCACCGTAACAGGGTAATTGCTGCAATGGACGCAACAATGATTACTGGTGAACCATACCATATAGAATATGCTGTTACCGGGTTTCATGATCGCAAGGTACGCTGGCTAACGGCCTACGGAAAACTAACCAGAGACAGTGATGGCCAGCCTTCCTATTTTTCTGGTGTAGCCTTTGATATTACTGAACAGAAAAAAGGAATTTATTAAAATAAAACAGCTCATTAAAAAAGGAGACCCAATTTAATGAAATCTCCTTTTTTAATGAGCTGTAAACCCATATATTTTAATTATACGTTGAAACGGAAGTGCATGATATCACCATCCTCAACTACATAAGTTTTTCCTTCTACAGAAAGCTTTCCGGCATCCTTACAAGCATTCTCCGAACCTAATGTGATAAAGTCTGTATACTTAATCACTTCTGCACGGATAAATCCTTTTTCAAAGTCAGTATGTATCACACCAGCAGCTTGTGGCGCAGTAAATCCTTTAGTAATTGTCCAGGCTCTGACTTCCTGAACACCTGAAGTAAAGTAAGTGTACAGATTCAGCAGGCGGTAAGCTGCAACGATCAGTTTGTTTACACCTGATTCCTCTAAACCAAGATCTGATAAAAACTCCTGACGCTCTTCATAACTTTCCAGTTCTGCGATTTCTGATTCGATTTTTGCGGAGATAATCAGTACTTCTGCGTTATCATTCTTTACGTTTTCCTTTACCAGGTCTACATAAGCATTACCATTGATGACAGAATTCTCATCTACGTTACATACATACATCACCGGTTTTTGGGTTAATAAACCTAAGTCTACAATAAACTCAAAATCATCTTCGTTTAAAGCCGCGGAACGTACAGAATTACCGCTTTCCAAATGCGTTTTCACTAAGCTTAAGATCTCAAAAGTTCTTTTTGCGTCTTTGTCAGTTTTAGCTAGTTTTTCAACTTTCTGAATCCGTTTTTCCACAGTATCCAGATCCTTTAACTGTAATTCTGTATCAATGATTTCTTTATCACGGATAGGATCTACAGAACCATCAACATGGATTACGTTTCCATCATCAAAGCAACGTAATACGTGGATAATTGCATTCGTAGCCCTGATGTTTCCAAGAAACTGGTTGCCCAGTCCTTCACCCTTTGAAGCTCCTTTTACCAATCCGGCGATATCTACGATTTCGATTGTGTTGGGAACAACACGGTTCGGGTTCACCAGTTCAGCAAGTTTGGTCAGTCTTTCATCGGGTACGGTAATAACACCGATATTTGGTTCAATCGTGCAAAAAGGAAAATTCGCTGCCTGTGCTTTTGCGTTTGATAAACAGTTAAATAAGGTAGATTTTCCAACATTTGGTAAACCTACTATACCACATTGTAATGCCATGTATGATTATTTTCGTTATTTGTCGCAAAGGTATCAAAATTTTAAATCCTTAATACAATAAACTTGCGGAGCATTTTAATATTCTTTATGTTTAGAAACTTAAAAATATTTTCAATACAAAACACAGTATGGACGAATTTGAAGAAACAAAACCGGAAATTCAACAGGATGAACAGGTAGAGGCACTATGGATATCGGAGGATGTGCGCAGCTATATCTATGATATGGCTAAGTGGGCCAGGTTTTTATCAATTGTAGGATTTGTATTTTCTGCGATGATTGTATTGTCTGCTTTTAGCACTGGCGCTTTCATGGCAGGAATTGCCGCATCCAGTCCGGGTAATCCATTGTTAGCATTAGGTGCTACGGGGCTGACCATTCTTTACCTGCTGATCGGATTATTACAATTTTATCCCAGTTTCCTGCTGTATAAATTTTCTACAGCTGCAATGCGGGCTGTTTTATTCGCAGATCAGGAAGGGTTAAGTGTAGCGATGAGCAAGCTTAAATCATTCTTCAAATTCTGGGGGATCTTGACGATCATATTTCTGGTTTTCTATGTACTGGTTATTGTAGTGGCTGTTCTGGGGGTTGCCGGTATGGCTGCGGGCTAGACGAGCGGTTCATAGGCGAGTCTTAAGCCTGACCCATATAATGGCAGAATAATTCATTAAAAAAGCCCGGTGCTTAAAGCAGTACCGGGCTTGGTTTTTCTATATTATGCTTAAAAGTTTTGATTTCTTTTTTGAGCAGGTGTTCGAAATACGGGTTTAACAACTTTGCCACACCGATACCTAATCCGCCTGCTGGTGGATGATATGAAAGGACAATTTTCAGGATTGTACCTGTTCCGTCTGCTGTTTCATCAAACTCTACCTTGCCAACATGCTGGAGGACTGAATCGGCGGTAGACCGCCATCCGATCAGATGACCGGGCTCGTCTTTTACTATCTCCGCTTTCCAGTCTACCGGTAACAAGTTTCCTAAAATCTTACTTTTCCAGTGTGATAAATGCTCGTCTATCATCTTTACATCCATCAGGTGTTTGATGCTTGCAGGCAGGTTGTTCAGGTTTCGCCAATGGCTGTAAACCTCTGCTGCGGGCCTGTCAATTACAAACTCTCCCCGGATATTTACCGCTTTCACTTTATTACTATCGATACCCAGGTAATCGTAAACAAGGCAATGCCCGGTAACCCCGCGGTAAGTAAGGTAAGCCCCGTACAGAAATTTAGGTTTAAACGGATTTTTTAATCCTTTACTCAGCAGCAATGCACCAGCAAATACAGAAACAAAACGCTCTGTGAGCCCTATGTTTTCCAGCTCATGTTTTTCTATCGAAAAATTTCCCGAGCGTAATTTAAGATGTGTCTCCTGTATGTTCATAACTTACTCCTTTTCGGCTATTATTTTACCAACGGCATCAACATCATCCTGTTCAAGTTCTCCCCACATTTGTTCCCAGTTACCATCTTCATCCAGCCTTACCTGTGTAAGCAGGGTTTCCCCGTCATAACACTTATAAAATGGTACACCATCACTGGTTTCATCAGGTTGCACTTTTACTGTTTTGCTTGTTCCGTCCAGTTCAACAACTATATCGAATTCCGGATTATTTAATTCCAAATCTGCCATACCTTTAAAGTTTATACTAGCTTAACAGTTTAGCGGGCGGAGTGTTTCGTTAAAATCCATAATTGGCGTCAGGGCAGCTGGAGTCGCAATTAAAAAGGGGTAACCGCTTGCGCGGAACCCCTTTAAAGTGTTTGCCAGCCAGATCAAGAACCTGCCAATCCTTTTACCGGCTGCAAACACAACCTAACCAACTGAAAAAACTAACCTTATATATTTTGTATGGCTCTCGCTTCATCTCGAATGTCTGTGATCTGTTTTGTTTTTTTCTCATAAGCCCAGTAGAATACAATCGGGTACACGAAAAGACAGAATATGGTGTTGGTAATTAAACCTCCGATAACCACGATTGCCAATGGTTTTGAGGCTTCGGAACCGATTCCTGTAGACAATGCCGCAGGCATTAAACCGATAGCAGCCATCATGGCCGTCATAATTACCGGTCGCAGGCGGGTAGCTACACCATCTTTCAATGCATCCGCAAAGGTCCATGTCGGATGATACTTTAATTCTGTAATATTAGTTTTAAACCTGGTCAGCAGGATCACTCCGTTCTGTACACAAATACCAAATAAAGCAATGAAACCAATACCTGCGGAGATGTTGAAGTTGACCCCTGCAATCAGCAAACCTAAAATACCGCCCACCATGGCAAATGGAACATTGTTAAGTACCAGCAGCGAGTCTTTGAAATTTCCGAACAGGATAAACAGGATAAAGAAGATCAGCAATAAACTAACCGGTACCGCTTGTGATAACCTGGCTGTTGCCCGTTGCTGGTTCTCAAAATCACCTGCCCATTGCAGTTTATATTCTTTAGGCAATTTGATTGCGGCATTCACTTTCTTTTGCGCCTCGGCAATTGTACTGCCCATATCCCTGCCCCGGATAGAAAATTTAATAGCCCCGTAGCGCTCGTGCTTATCACGGTAAATGATACTCGGACCGGTAACTTTTCTAATCGTAGAAATCTCACTCAGTGGAATTTTAGCTCCGGAAATACTTTGTATCCGCAGGTTGCCGATCGACTGTTCGTTCTGTCTGAATGAATCGGGATACCTTATCCTCAGGTCAAATTTGCGCTCCCCTTCAAAAATCTGGGTAGCCGATTTACCACCGATCGCCATTTCAATGACCGCATTGGCATCTTCAGTAGTTACACCATACAGCGCCATTTTAGTCTGATCCAGATTGATCTGCAGTTCCGGCTGTCCGAGATTCCTCAGGATACCTAAATCCTCAATCCCCGGTACAGTTTTAAGTATCGCCTCGATTTTTTCTTCCTGTCCTTCGATATATTGGAAATCTTCACCAAACATTTTTACCACTATAGATCCTTTTACACCAGACACCGCTTCTTCTACGTTATCAGAAATCGGCTGTGAAAAGTTCAGGCTGATGCCGGGATAACCTTTCAGCTTTTCCTGCATCCGTTCTACCAGCTGCTCCTTGGTTTCGTGTCGTTTCCATTCTTCCTTCGGATAGATATCCACCAGGAACTCCATATTATAAAAACCAGTTGCATCCGTACCGTCATTCGGCCTTCCGGTCTGCGATACGACCTGCTTTACCTCATCAAAATGAAGGAAAATCTTACGGATCTCATTAGACAGTTTTTTTGTCTCGTCCAGTGAAATGCTCAGCGGTGCGCTGGCCCTCACATAAATCGATCCTTCATCAAGTGTCGGCAAAAACTCAGTACCCAGAAATTTGAAACTAAAGAACCCTGATACTAAAACCACAATAGCGATCGGAAATACAATTTTACGTGCTTTAAATGCAGCAGAATATATTTTTATGGTTCCGTTGGTGACTGCCCTTAAGAAGAAATTGTCTTTCTCTTTAACGTTTTTCTTCAGCAAAACACTTGCCAGTGCCGGTACCAGGGTAAATGTTAAAATTAATGCGCCTAACAGAGCAAAACTAAGTGTCCACGCCAGCGGCGAGAACATTTTTCCTTCTACCTTCTGAAAGGTGAAAATCGGCAGCAGGCCTGTAACAATAATTAGCTTGGCAAAGAAAATACCCTTGCCATTCTCCATGCACGCCCTTTTAATGATGCCCAGCTTACTCAGTTTATTGAATTTCTCCATCCCGTCTTTATGCGCACGGTGGTCGAGCGCCACAAAAATCCCCTCTACCATTACAACAGCCCCGTCGATAATAATCCCGAAATCTATCGCCCCCATCGATAACAGGTTGGCGGACATGCCTTTCAGTTTTAAACAAATGAATGCGAAAAGCAGTGCCAGCGGGATAATGATAGACACAATCAGTGTGGTTCGCCAATCGGCCATAAACAAAAACACAATCACTGTTACGAAGATAATCCCTTCCAGCATGTTGTGCATGACGGTATGGATAGCATAATTCACCAGGTTTTCCCGGTCGTAGAAAGTACTGATTTTTACATCTGAAGGCAGGATATTGTCATTAATATCTGCTATCTTTTCCTTTAAACGGGTCAGCACCTCACTAGGGTTTTCTCCCTTACGCATCACTACAATTCCTTCTACTACATCCGGATCATTATCTCGTCCTACTTGTCCTAGCCTTGGCAACGCGCTTTCGGTTACATCGCCGATAGTTTTAACATACACCGGCGTACCATTTACGTTATCAACGATCACATTTTTAATCTCGTCGATATTATTCAGCACACCGATACCACGCACTACATAGGCTTGTCCGGCCTGAGTGATCACGTCACCACCAACATTGATATTACTTTTTGATACGGCATCAAAAACCTCTTTTGCTGTTACACCATACTGTATAGATTTTTGCGGGTCTACCGTAATCTGATAGGTTTTTACCTCCCCTCCGAAACTAACTACATCGGCTACACCTGGCACGGAAAGCAGTTCCCGTTCTATTACCCAGTCCTGCAATGTTTTTAATTCCCGTATAGATTTTTTATCACTCTTTAAGGTATAGCGGAAAATCTCTCCGGTAGGCCCAGAAGAGGGTTGTATACCAGGATTTACGCCTGCCGGTAAATCGGCATCATCCATATGGTTGTTCACCTGCACCCTGGCAAATGCATAATCTACATCATCATCAAAAGTAATTTTAACAATGGAGAGTCCGAATAGTGAGGAGGAACGGATACTGATCTTTTTCTCCGTTGGGTTCATTGCAATCTCCAGTGGCCTGGTCACAAACTTTTCTACCTCTTCGGCACTTCGTCCCGGCCATTGGGTGATGATTGTAATATTGGTATTGGTAACATCAGGAAAGGCTTCTATAGTGGTGCTTTTAAAGCTTAGGTAGCCTGCCACAACCATCACGAACGTCGCAAAAAATACGAAGTATTTATTTTTTAAGGCAAAACCTATGACCGACTTAATGAATTTATTCATTGATAAAAAAGTTTAATCTGTTGTCTTAAAAATTAGTTCTTCAGGCTATCATAAAGAAAGACCGTTTTTGAAGCCACAACCCGGTCGCCCGCCTGTAAGCCCCTGCTGATATAAGCCCTTTCGCCAGACTGCCTTTCGATAGTGATTTCCTGGATGCGGATTTTCTTTACTTTATCCAGCACCATCACATAATTTTTATTTTCATCAAATACGATATCGTTTACATTTATCGAGGGGAGGTCGTTATTTGTTTTTGCTATGATCTGTACTGTCGCCATCATCCCTGGCTTTAATAGATAGCCAGGATTGGGGATGTTTACTCTCGCATTCATTACTTTACTATCAGCATCTAAAACATTATAGATTTTATCTATTTTCCCGGTGAATACTTTATCCGGGTAAGAAAGAATAGAGATTTTAACATCATCACCCTGCTGGATGCTGGCGATATCTGACTCATAAATATTGATAATTCCCCAGACCGAAGAGAGGTCGGCCACAGTAAACAGACTCTGGTTGTTATCAGGTCTCAGCTGCATACTACTGTTTACATTTTTCTCGATTATAAACCCGGAGATCGGGGATTTTAAGGTATAACTTCCATTGGTACTTCCGCCATTCAGCTGAAGCACGGCCCTGCTGCGTTTATCTTCAGCTTGTTTCACCAGGTAATCGTTTTTAGCTTCTTCCAGTTCTCTCGCAGAAGAAAGTCCGCTTTTATACATGTCTTCCGCCAGCTTTACAGACCTTGCCGCGTTTCTCAGTTCCGCAGATGAGCTGGTCGCATCTTTGTCGAAACCGGCCATTTCCGGACTGCCCATGGTAGCGAGCACCTGTCCTTTCAAAACCCTGTCGCCCAACTTTACCGGGACAGAACGTACATTTCCACTCACCATTGGAAATATCCTGGCCGTAGTTTCTTCGTTTGGTGCTATTCTGGCGGAGAAACTTAAATCAGTTTCACTGTTCGGACTGCTTACTGTATCTATTAATAACCTGTTTACCAGCGAATCCGTCAATACAAATTTATCTTCCTTAGGTTCTTCCTTTACCTGTTCTGAGCAGCTTTGCAGCAGGAATGCCGCGGTGAGCATACTGAGGGTAAGTTTGCTGATAGTATTCATTTGGATTTGCATGTTATGTTATTTGAAAATGTTGGAACCGGTTACATAATTGATTTCTTCCTTATCATTCATACGCTGGAATTTAAGGTCGTTCATCTGCAAGGCATTCTGCCGGTAAGAATCGTAGAAATCCATAAACTCTATCAGGCTTAAATTTCTTTTCTTAAAGTTTTTGATTACTTCGGTTATCAGTTTATCGAAGTCCGTATTAAAATTGTGATCAAAGCCATTATATAAGGTTTCTGTTCTTAATGCCGTTTTGTAACTATTAAAAACTTCGTTTTGCAATATGGCCTCCTGCTGTTCCAGCTGTGTTTTTCCGGCATCAATAGCGATCCTGGCTTTTTTTATTTCTCCCTGGTTCCTGTCAAATAAGGGAACGGGGATTTGTACACCTAAACCGACATAGTTATTTGGGTAGCTGCCTTGTTTATCGTACCGGATGGAGAATTCTACATCAGGTACTGCCATTGCTTTTTGCAGCATCAGGCTTTTTTCTGCGAAGTTTATCCCGGACTTTGTCAGTTTGAGATCGGCGCGGTTGTTACGTGCAGAATCCAGCAGGTTATTGTATACAGTTTTGTTGAGCAGGTGATTTTTTTCTTCTGAAGGATCTATCACCATCACCAGTTTGGCATCAGGCCTGATATTGGTCATCAATTTAATGTCGGTTTCCATATCCTCGATACTGTTTTCCAGGTTGTTGTATTCTGTTTGGAGACTGTAGACGAGCGACTTGATCCTGATGATGTCTTTCGCTGCGAGGTTCCCGGCTTTCAGTTGTTCTTCTGACGCAGAAAGGAGCTGCCGCAGGGAAGTGATTTGCTCCTGGTACAGTTTTGCGCTCTGCTGTGCATAATAGGTTTTATAGAAATTTGTTCTGAGGGTGAATCGGAGTGTCCGCATCAGGTCGAAATACTGATATTCAGCCATTTTAACACCTGCATCGGCTACCTGTATATTTTTATTGCGTTTACCCGCTAATTTAACCAGCTGCGAAACTGCGGCTTCATACTGGCCTTCAGTTTTTGAAGTTTCGAAGAACCTTTTGGTATTGGAATTATATAGTTGTGTTTCCGCACTGATTGTAGGGTTGTCAAATAACCTGGCGGTAATGATATCCGCCCTTACCTGGTCGGTCTGGTATTTTTGTGCGATCAGCTGGTAATTGTTTTGCAGGAAAAGTTTCTCCGCTGCCGGCAAGCTGAGCTGCAGCGTTTCGGATGATTGTGCTGCAGCATTTTCCGTTAAGCCTGACAGGGCAAAGCACAGGAGTAACAGGAAATATTTTAGCGTATGAGATGCCATTTGTTTGTCTTTTAAACAAATCTAGCCCGGCAGAATTAAAGGGGAATTAAAGGGGTATTAAAAACCCGTTAAAATGTTTTGAATTGTATAAAAAATATTGTGCCTGAGTCGATTACGGACTTTACAGTGATGTTCCCCTGGAACAATGCAATGATTTTATGAGCCATATATAACCCCATGCCATTACCCGCATGTTCGGCTTTCCCTGAGGAACTGAAAAATGGCTGGAAGATCTTTTCCAGCTTATCTTCGGGGATGCCCACACCCCGGTCAGTGATAGTCAGGTCTATACCACCAGGCGTTACTTCCAGTACGCAGGTGACCTGCTGATTATCAGAAAATTTAAATGCGTTTCCTATGATATTATCCAGGGCAATCTGCAGCAGGGTAGGGTTAGCATGGATTACCAGTGAAGATTCGTCCGTCATAGGTAAATTGATCATCTCCACATGCAGTTTGCCTGCACCTTTTTTCTGGTTCCATTCCGTCTGCAACTGCCATATCATCTCATCGATACGGATATTCTCCGCCAGTGAAGAACTGTATTCAAGATCTGTTTTGGCCAGGTTTACCAATGCAGTAATAATATTCTCCAGTTTTTCCGCGTCTTCCAGCACGGAGTGCAAAGCACGCTGGTATTCTTCTGTTCGCCGCTCTTTTGAAAGCGCAATTTCGGCACCTATAATCATCCGGGTAACGGGTGTTCTCAGTTCATGGGAAGCATTGGCAACAAATGTTTTTTGCAAAATAAAGGAATGTTCCAGGTGTTCCATCAGGTTATTGAAATTCTGTGATAACAAAGTGATCTCGTCTTTATTACTCCCT
>Ga0247805_1000991_pt1 | contig 14008 bp, 11 predicted proteins | sample UWRJL044104R1_FD_180930 | JGI IMG/M metagenome (GOLD analysis project Ga0247805, IMG submission 180930) | Plant litter microbial communities from Arlington Agricultural Research Station in Wisconsin, United States - UWRJ-L044-104R-1 | ecosystem: Environmental > Terrestrial > Plant litter >... | reverse complement strand
AGACATCTAGTCGAAACTATTCCACCCAACCGTTGTTAAATAAGCACATCATCTTTAATCCTATGAAAATGAAACCTATCATTAAAGCCCCGAATCATAAACCTCATATATTCGTAGTTGAAGACAATCCTGATATCGGTTTTATTCTGGATTATTACCTTAGCGAAGAAGGTTTCAAGGTTAACCTTTTTCCAACCATTGCGGCCTTTAGCAATACCTTTGCTATAGAAACTCCAGACATCATCTTACTGGACGTGATGTTGCCTGACGGAAATGGCCTAAAGCTCTGCGAACAAATCAAATACGATCCCAGAACGGCTGGCCTTCCCGTACTTATGATGTCTGCACATGCCAGCATCGCCAATAATTTGAGTTGCCCGGCAGAGGAATTTATTCCAAAACCATTTGATCTTGAATTTCTGCTAAACAAAATTCGCTGCCATCTTCCCGCAGCTTAAACCATAATGCCTGGAATGCTAAAGCATAGTCTTGATTCTTTTGTTATTAGAATTACCGGATTTGCACCCAGGGACTAAACAAAAAATCAGGGAAACGATTATTTTGTTTATAATTTTTAATCAATTTAAGCTTAAAATACTTAACCTTGCACTGATTCTTCAGGCAGGAAATATAGATTCGAAAGATCTTTACGACTTACGCCAGAATGATTTTTAGACCAGCTATTTATAGCGTGACCTGAAACCAAAATACATTAATCAATCATTCAAAAGGTAAAATATACAAGGTGGCGTATATACAAAAATTGCAAAATAACATATGGGTACAATTCTCAATCCCTATTCTGCTTGCAGCCGCGGTTACCTGGCTAACCTTACATCCTTATATTGAGGTCAATTACCGGACACCCTTTCTTCTATATTTTGGAGTAATATTCATTAGCGCTGCCATTGGCGGGAGCCGCTCCTCGATTGTGGCCACCTTAAGTTGTGTAATCCTATCCTTTATATTCTTATTGCCAGGCTACAGTCCCAATTCGGAGTTTTTTGGCATTGGTACCTGTATTTTTTTAGCGGAGGGACTTTTGCTCTCAGGATTGTTCAGGCGGGTGGAGAAAATACAGCAGAAGCTTAGCGAAAGCGAGCAACGTTTTCGCGGAATCATAGAGAAAAGTGCAGAAGGCATGCTCATGACTGACAACAACGGCAAAATCGAATACCTCTCGCCAGCAGTGATCACACTGTTGAATCAGGAGTCGGGAAAGCTCGTTGGAAAACGGATACAAGAACTGATTCACCCCGATGAAGTACTTGAATTTGAAGATCAGCTTCACAAGCTGTCCAGAAAAGAAGTTTCGGAATTTGAGTTCCTCCGACAGGTAAAAACAAAAGGAGATCGCTGGATATGGATTGAAGGTATAGCAATGGATTTGAGAGCAGAAAAATCAATCAGAACCTTTGTTTTTCAGTTCAGGGATGTGACAAGCCGTATTGAGCTTGAAATGCAAAAGGAGGATTTTGTCCAGATAACCTCTCACGAACTTAAAACGCCCGTTACTTCAATTAAGGGATTTGTGCAGGTTTTGAAAAAGAGACATCAAAAAGAACGGCGTGAACAGGACATGATGATGCTTAACCGCATTGAAAATCAATCGGAGAAGCTTGTGAAGCTAATTGAAGACCTTCTTGATGTGACAAGAATTAAAAACGGAGAACTTCCCTATCATTTCAGCCTGTTTGACCTTAGCGCATATTTTACAGAAACGATCGCTATTTATCAGACGGTCTACCCTAACTATACTTTTACGTTTACTTCCGAGGGGCCTGCATACGTTTACGGAGATAAGGACCGAATTGCTCAGGTCGTATCAAATCTACTCAATAACGCCATTAAATACTCGCCCGGAAAAACCAGTCTGGAAATTTGTGTCCATACAGAGAACGGGCGTACAAAAGCCGCAATTAAAGATCAGGGGCCTGGCATACCAAAAGATCAGCAGGAGAAAATTTTTGAACGTTTTTATCGCATTTCAACCCTACCAAAAGAAGCGCACAATGGCCTTGGTATCGGCCTTTACATTTCCAAAGAAATCATAAAAAAGCACGGTGGTCAAATAGGCGTAAACGGCCAGACTGGAAGTGGATCTGAATTCTGGTTTACACTCGACACAGTAAAGCAACGAGAGATAAACTTACGATTTGAAAATAGCAGTACACAACTATAGCCTTATCGTTTGCCTGAAAACTAATTGGCCGCAGGATCAATAAGATCGGTCGTAATCGACAACGACTTTAAAAGATTCTTTTGATCAAATAGCAGGGTAACATAGTGCTTTTCCTTTTTGAAAGTAAGTTTCGCACCGCCAGAAAATAAGCTATCCTCGCCAAGTTTTTCTTTTTTAACCTTATAATTACTGAATTTAATCACACCCTGTTGAACTGTAGTTTTGTTCATGATCAGGTTAAAAGGCAGACCGGAGATCACCAGGAATTTATCATCCGGAATGTTAAAAAACATCTCGTTGATACGTTTATCTTTTCCGAGACTGCAATAAAGCTCTAAACCCGATTTCGTAAGCCATTTGGCATATTGTTCCTCATTAGCATCTTCATAAAATACAGTCTTAGTATTTAAAATAGCCGAAATTTTATCAGGCGTCTGCGGAAAAATAAATTCAGAATTTTTGTTTAACAAGGTGTTTAAACCCGCATCTTTTTGTGCTGATGCAACCAGGGTGACCAGTTGAAAAATGATGATTACGGTGAATGCTTTGATTTTCATAGGGATTGTTTAGAATTTAATATATCTGCTTAAAGTTATCAAATTAGATAAGAGGATAAAAAATATAGATGACCTAAGTGAAACATCAGTGCATCTACTTATGTTCTATTATTTTAGCACTTTCATCTGACTTAAGCAGTCAGTTATCAATAAATCTTTAAAATCAGCATTGTTTTTTCTTATTAATCCCTTATTTTTACCTTTTTTGTTCACACATTACTCACGTTTCTTCAACATTTAAAATGCAGAAAATTCACAGAAGTTCTAAACGCAACCTTGTTTTGGGTTTTGGCATTAGTTTATTCTTGTTATTATTAAGTTCGGGTATTTCTTATTTCAGCATCAGTCAGCTTATGGAAAGCCAACGCTGGGTGGAACATACTACACAGGTCAAATCCGCTCTAAACAACCTCATTTCATTGATGAAAGATGCCGAGACAGGGCAGCGCGGATATTTGCTAACCGGTGATGATACCTTTCTGGAGCCTTACAATGGGGCAAAGGCACAGGTATTAGAATTTTATTCCGAGGTGCAGCAATTGACCCGGGACAATCAAAGCCAGCAGCATGATCTACCGCTCATGGAGAAATTAATAGAAGAAAAGTTTAACATCATCGAAAGGACAATCTCGGAAAAGAAGCGTGGCCTGCCACCCACGATCAATACCTTGGTACGCGGAAAGGCCATTATGGATTCAACCCGGGTTTTAATTAAAGTGATGAATACCCGTGAGGCTAATCTGATGCTTACCAGGAAGGCAAAATTGAATAAATTCACGGCCTTTACCCCTATTTTTATAGGATTCGCTTCATTAATTGGCATGGTGATTACACTGTTTTTTTATAGGAGAATACAACAAAATACAGAAGCGTCCAGCATCCTGGAACAGCAACTTTCTGAAAAGAAAAAGACCACCGAACGACAGATTGAAGTCATTTCAAATGTGGCAAACAAAATTTCCGCTGGTGACTACCATGTTCGTGTAGATGAGGAGGATTTGAAGTAGACATTACGAATATGTATCTTCATCATTAATCATACTGATTTTATAAGCAAATGGAACACATAAAATATTTCATTTATCAAACATCTGATCAAATACGGCTTGTAACTACAATCGACACAACTGATGGAACAATAGCGGCACAGATGAAGGGCTTCCGTTTAGAAGTGGTGACCTGAATACCTGGGAGAAAGCAGAAAAAATGTCTGTCAGTTTTAAAGACAGACTCCTGAAAACTATAAAAGACCAATTTCAGGAAGAAGAGGAATTGATGAAATCTCCATTAAAAGAGACTGCTATCCGTTATGATCATGATTTAAATGAATATCAATTCAATTTTGATTCCGCATGCAAATTATTGAAAGAAGGAGGAGCAATATTTAAAACACAGATTGAAGTTTGACAGGTATTAAAGTCGTATCATCCTCGTAATTGGGCAGGCGTTAGTGGGGTATTGAATAGGTGTTGCTGGGGCCTTGATGGGGCTAAATACACCAGCAAGACTGGAGGAAAGCATGCCAAAGAAAAGAAAAAGCCAGACTCATCATAAGACAAGTCCGGCTTTTAAATTAACGCTCTCAAGGGCTAAGGTGATAATTAATGAGCAAACATCCAAAATAAAATTGTTATTTTTTAGTAACTAACTATTACACAATGGAAAAACTTAGTTTGCAGACAATATTGTTTACCAAAATCGAATGATGGGGTGAATTGCCTGGTCAAGTGGAAAAATGTAAAACATTATGTATTGGTCATTGTAGTTATTCTACAGCATCTAATGTTAAACACTAAAAAAATATTATGGGACAATTAAGCAATCGAACTATTGCCGTTTTATCAGAAAGTGGCTTTGAAGAAACAGAATTAACGAGCCCGGTTCAAAGATTAAAGGAAGAGGGTGCGACTGTGCATATCGTATCTTCTAAATCCGGAAAAATACAAGCGATGAAAGGTGATCATCAGTGGACAATTGAAGTTGCGGTAGACAAAACGATTTCAGAGGCCAATCCGGATGATTACAACGGGCTACTCATTCCAGGTGGTGTATTGAACCCCGACGCCTTAAGGAAGAATGATGATGCTATCGCATTTGTAAAAAGCTTTTTTGAGGCAGGAAAACCTGTAGCTGCGATTTGTCATGGTCCACAAGTGCTGATCACAGCAGAAGTTGTATCGGGTAGAAAACTCACCTCCACAAAAACCATAAAAATCGATCTGATCAATGCAGGCGCAGACTGGTATGATGAGGAAGTTATTGTTGACCAGGGCATGGTGACCAGCAGAAGTCCTGATGACTTACCTGCTTTTAACGATAAAATCGTTGAAGAATTTGCAGAAGGGATACACGAAGGACAACATTCTTAACAATCAAATTAAGGAAGCTGTATCATTAATCGTATAGCTTCCTTATCCAGGTAGCCTCTTCTGATTCAAGAAAAGCAGCAAAGGCTACCTGCTAAAATTACTTCATAAAAGATCGCTGAATACCAAATTCCCAGCGATTGATTTTACCTGTATTTCCATCAGTAAGATTTTCGAAACGCTGTAGTCCCCTGTTCATACGGAGGTATAACCGGTTAGAACTACCTACTTTAAGCTGCGCATCAAATGCCATTGACATAAAATTATTAAATGCTTGTCCACCATCCTCTAGCTTGTATTTATATTTGTTGGTATGATAGTTCCACTGCGGACCAGCAGCCAATCGCAGAAAGGGTAATGGCTTGATCTGGAAAAGTAATGGTAAAGACCAATATCCCATCCCTTTCATGCCTTCCTTTAAACCATCAATGCTTTCCAGGGTTTTCACACGTGTCCGGTTATACAAAACCTCGGTTTGTAAACCAATCAAGGGCAAGGCATCAAAATTAAGATATAAACCGAATTGATAACTGAGCCGGTTCTGATCTGAAAAGTTAGCATTGTTCCTTACATCTGTGGTAACGCCCCCAATCTTGGTACCGATATCAATTTGCGCATTTGCCGAAGCATTACATAAGGCTAAAAAAGCCAAGATTACAAGTTTTCTTTTCATTGGTATATATATTTTTATGTGTTATACACATATATATACAATGGAAAGCATGTACAGGACTAGTTGGCAAGCATAAAATTTTAACCCGTTTCTATTTCCCAAAGGTTTTAATAAAGGCTTCAATTTTTAGGGCCTGAGCTTTATTTTTTAAGCGATATTTTAATTTCCCTGATGGATCCAATTCCTCATTAATGTGTTCAAATATAAAAGGAACAACTTCTTTACCATTTTGAGAAAGGAGCCCATACAGGTAATTACTACCATCAGGCGTACGAATTCCAGCAATATAGTAGTCCTTTATCTCAAAAAATGGACTTATAAATTCATATTTAAATGGAGTCAATATTTTTAAATTTTTATCTGTTAAAGCCTTCTTTTTCTGATCGTTTTCTGCGACAAAAAGTAATGGATATTTAACATCAGAAGCGATAAATTCATTAATGGTTTGTATTGTTTTGATCTCGTTACCTGGAATCCTCTTAAAGTTAAGATCATAAATTTCATCCACATCGGAATTTTTATGCCCGATGATAAAATTATCGTATTTATCAAAACGATGGTATGCGAAAGGTAAAACGACTTTATCACGATTGAGCACTACGCCAACGGCAGATTCATCACCAATAGTTTTTTCAAAAACATCATAACCTGGCTTTATCGTTTGCACATAGTTTTGAAACTGCGGCAGTGCTTTCATTTTCTTACCGTTTACATCAAGCCAATGTAGTTTGTCATCAACAAGAAAATACGCGTTGCCAACTTGTTTTATTTTTTCAAATTGTGCAGCTATGATGATATCCCCATCTTTATTGGAAATGCCATATCTTATACCCTTGTCCTTTTCGTAATTGTTGTAAATGATGTTGGGTTGATTGACGTCAAAATATTTCACATCTAAATGATGGTTAATAAACTTGACCATGCGGGTGTTTTGAAGTGATTTAAACTTTGTGGCTACGAAAACATCAATTGTTTTAATATCATCCGGAAATTCTACAATAACAAACTGATTTTCGGCCGAAATTACCTTTTTACCGGTGTTCGCCACCTCTTCGTAAAAAGCGATATCGCCAAGTTCTTTAATGTGCTCCTTACTTAAACCGGAAATGTAGCCGTTAAATTCAACCATATCATCTTTAGCCGTTAATTGATCCTGGTTAATTTTGTTTAGCAATTTCCGTGCATCATTGACATCATCTTTCTTCAGTACATCTGAAAAGATACCCAATAATTCTCTTAAATTCCGCTGAACATCTTTCCTGATCTCGAGCATTGGAGTGGAGCTTAGGGCGTTGCTGTTCATCCGGATATTCTGGCTATTATAAGCCTGATATCCAATAATGTCTGTATAAGCTGCAATTGGTATTTTCAATTGGGCTACGTTAGCCTTAATCTTTTCTATTTCAACGGTCTGATTTTTATATGATGTATTTTTTTTTGACTTTTCGATAGTGAATTTTTCAAAATCAACAGGAAATTTCAATTTGATTTCGGTCTCTATACTGTCAATACGTTTAAGGCCGATCTCTTCTTTTGCCAGTTTCCTGCCTTTAAAAAAATAGCTTTTTTCAATCGTTTCTACTGATGGTTCGAAAGGTTTAAATAAGCTGTCTCTTGTTTTGATGATATGATTGTTATCAGTAAGACTATATCTGCTTTCAAATTCAAATCTACCTCGAGCGTATAAACTAAATTTATCTTCTTTATAAGTTCCGTTAAAATCTTGATTAAAATACAACTGTTTACAATATGCATCAAAGATATCCGCAACCTTTGATGGATCGGCATTCAGTGAAAACTCCGGATCAGATTTTTGAGCAGTACTTTTTTCACCCGAAGAAAAGTGTGAGGTTAATTGTATACTAAAACTGGCAGTTTTTATCAACTTATTTAAAAGCGTGGTATCTTTCTTCAATTGTCGCTTCAGATCATCCAACTTCATAGCTTGTAAGGATGCAATGTATTCTTTGGCCTTTTGGGTTTTTTCGGGACTTTGGCCACCACAGGAATTCAGAAATAAGCCTATAATAAACAGACTAAGCGTAAATTTATATTTCATTTTTCAATTTAGTTTCGTAGCGGGGTTTCAATAATCCTGCCATCCGTATCTTGATTTTGTGAAAAAGATAAAATAATCAGGGCAATCAAATCATTTATCTCACAATAATGTGAAATAATTTAGAAATGCGCCTAGTCTATCAAACATGTTGAACACTGGCTTTTCTGAAGGCGTAAGCGAGGGCAACGCTCAGCAACAATATCCCGGTAAACGTCAACGCAACAGCTAATGAAAAGTGGTAAGCTATGAATCCAAGCAGCGCTGGACCAGCGAGCTGACCTGCGTAGCCCATAGTGCTAATTGCAGGAATCGCCACCGAAGCTGGTACGCTTTTAAGTCTGCCTCCCTCGCTAAAAAAAACAGGGACTATATTTGCTGCACCTACACCTAAAAGTACGAAGCCCAATAGCGTGGTTGGAATCCATGGTGTTGCTACGGCAATAAAAATCCCCAAAGCCGCGATCAGACCACCACCAACGACAACGATTTTTTCACTAAAACGTTCCACAATGCGATCTCCCAAAAGTCGCATGGCTGCCATCGCAATCGAAAAAGTGGCATACCCGACTCCTGCAAGTTCGGCATCAACACCCCTATTTTCCTTTAAAAAAAGAGCACTCCAATCCAGCATTGCGCCTTCGGAGAGAAATACAGCAAAACACGCTGCGCCTAGAAAAAGTATTGCCGGGCTGAACCATCCTGATCTGTTTTTTATCTTATTGCCATCATAGCCTGGATTTTCCGGGAGGTCATTCTCTTGGTTTTTAGAAAACAACGACTGGTATTTCCATAGCAGGATAACGATCAGCAGTATGGAAATTGATACAGCTGCTGTTAAGGGGTTGAGCCCTGCCCGCATCAATAATCCTAAGCCCAGAGAACCACATAGGCCACCCACGCTAAAAAGGCCATGGAGGGATGACATGATTGGACGTCCATATCGGTTCTGGACATGGATACCTTGAGAATTCATCGCCACATCAATGACTCCGATTCCACTGCCAAAAATAAAAAGCGCAGCCCCCATTGTCCAGGGATTGGGCATCAATAGCAGGACCGGAAGAAAAACAGCTGCTATCATTCCTGAAATCAAAATCACGACCCGGGTACCGTACAACTTAGAAAGATAACCGCTCAGCGGCATCATCGAAATCGCTCCTGCACCAAAAAGCAGTAGAAGTAATCCCAGGCTTCCATCATTCAGATGAAGTCTTTCTTTTGCGAAAGGTACCATTGGTGCCCAGCTTGAAAGTGCAAACCCGCAAACTAAAAAAACATACTGTGTTGCTTTTTTGGCTTTTATCGTGATCTCATTAGTTTTCATGCCACAAATTAATGCAAATATTTGCAAATTTGCAAATAAACGCAAAATAAAAAGCCACAGTCCTACGATTTTAAGCAACGGTCCTAAAGAATTATATTTGTAAGCACATGATCAGAGAAAAACGGTTCGAACACATCATCTCCAGTCTGAAGAATAAAGGCATGGCCAGTTATACTGAGCTGTCTGCAGCACTAGCTGTTTCTGAGGATACCATTCGTCGGGACATTGATTACCTGCACGAAAATGGTCTCCTGTCAAAAGTCAGAGGTGGGGCCATACCACGCGATAAGAATCCGCTTTCTTTTCAGGACAGGACAGATTTTCACGCCACAGAAAAAGAGGTCATCGGGATGAAGGTCCAGTCTTTACTCAAACCTGGAATGAGTATTTTCATGGATGGTGGGACCACCATATGTGCCGTTGCTGAGTATTTGCCAACCAACGCATCATTGAGGATCATCACCAATAATATAGCTTTAGTTCCGTTACTAGACAGGTTCCGAAATGTAGAGATCATAGTGCTTGGCGGAAACTATGACAGGAATACACAAACAAACACAGGTGCAAGAACATGTGATGAAGCAGCTGATTTTGTTGTCGACCTTTATCTGATGGGTACTTGCGCAATCTCAACTGACTTTGGCATCACATCGGCAATAAGAGAAGATGGTGCAGTTAAGAAGGCCATGTTGAAAGGTTCTAAAACGGTAGCTGTAGTTGTCAATAGCAACAAGATAGGCACAGTTGAACCTTTTGTAGTGTGCAATCTCCAGCACGTCAATGTCCTGGTCACTGAACTTCCCAGCGACGATTCTAAATTGGATGACCTTCGGTTTAAAAAGCTAAAGATCATCTGATCATTTTTCATCGCTAAAGACCACTTTGTCTATTCATAGCTGATAATTAATTACTCTTTTACCGTAGACAATGAATATGGATAATCAGCACGGTCTGTCCCCCTGTTTTTGTTGGGCGTTGCAGACATTTCAAAATTCAACACGCCCCCTTGCAATAAAGCTAAATGACTTAGCCAGTTCCTGGTGTAGGGTTTACCGTTATGTGTTAAACTCTCGATGTACTTGTTCTCTTTGTTGTTTTTTGCAGCATTTATGGTTAGTGTTTTTCCATTTTCAAGGTTAAGTGTTACCTTTTTGAATAAAGGAGCACCAATCACATACTGGTCTACAGCCGGAGTCACCGGATAAAAGCCCATTGCAGAGAAAACATACCATGCAGAGGTCTGTCCGTTATCTTCATCACCACAATATCCGTCTGGTGTAGCCTTGTACATTCTATCCATAGTCTCACGAACCCAATACTGCGTTTTCCATGGTGCACCGGCATAATTATACAAGTAAATCATGTGTTGTATTGGCTGATTTCCATGTGCATACTGACCCATATTGGCAATCTGCATCTCACGGATCTCGTGGATTACACCACCATAATAACTGTCATCAAAAATAGGTGGAAGTGTAAATACAGAATCAAGCTTGTCCACAAATTTCTCTTTACCTCCCATTAATGTGGCCAATCCATCTATATCCTGAAACACAGACCAGGAGTAGTGCCAGCTATTTCCTTCTGTAAAAGCATCTCCCCATTTAAAAGGATTAAATGGAGACTGGAATTTACCATCTGCATTTTTACCACGCATTAATCCACTTGAAGGGTCAAAGAGATTTTTGTAGTTCATACTGCGTTGCTTATAAATATCAATTTCCGAAGCTGGCTTTTTCAACGCTTTACCCAATTGATAAATGGTGAAATCATCATAAGCATATTCTAAAGTTCTTGCTGCATTTTCATTGATCTTTACATCGTAAGGCACATACCCCAGCTCATTATAGTATTTAACTCCCCGGCGGCCGGTTGCCTGCGGACCTTCGTTATTTGCACCATGCTTTACGGCTTCCCATAGGGTATTGATGTCATATCCACGCATCCCTTTAATATAGGCATCTGCTACTACCGAAGCTGAGTTATTACCAATCATACAATCTGCGTAGGCCGGGCTGGACCATTCCGGCAACCAGCCACCTTCTTTATAATCGTTAATTAAGCCTTCCTGCATTTCTTTGTTCACTGCCGGATACATGAGATTCAAGAAGGGATATAATGCCCTGAAAGTATCCCAAAAACCAGTACCGCCAAATCTGTAACCAGGCAATACTTTGCCAGTATAAGGGCTCCAGTGTACTATTTTATTGGTTTTATCCAGTTCGTACATTTTATGTGGAAAAAACAACGTACGGTAGAAACTGGAATAAAAGGTACGTGTTTGATCTACTGTACCGCCCTCTACGGAAATTTTGCCGAGCGTTTTGTTCCATGTAGTTTTACCTTTTTGTTTGGTAGTCTCAAAACTATCGTTAGACAGTTCTCTGCTCAGGTTTAGCTCAGCCTGTTCAAAGCTGATAAATGAAGAAGCAACTTTTATATTTACCTGCTCACCTTTGGCCGTTTTAAAACCAACGATGGCTCCAGAATGGTCTGCATTGACTTCAAGCTGTCCCTTTAACAGGTCGTTGCCTTTCCATCCATCTGCAGAAGCAAAAGGTTTATCAAAATAAATGACAAAATAATTTTTGAAGTTTTCCAGCTTGCCACGGCTATAACGTGTACTGTAACCGATGATTTTATGTTCAGCCGGAATGATCTTCACGTAAGATCCTTTGTCGAATGCATCCACTACGATATAGGATTCATCAGACTTAGGGAAGGTAACGCGGAACTGTGCAGCGCGCTCTGTAGGAGTAATCTCTGTCGTTACATCGGCATCTGCAAGATAAACACTATAATAATATGGCTTTACTATCTCAGATTTATGAGAAAACCAGCTCGCCCTATCGTCCTGATTAAACTTCATTTTGCCAGTTACAGGCATAATTGAAAACTGCCCGTAATCGTTCATCCACGGAGATGGCTGATGCGTTTGCTTAAAACCCCTGATTTTATCAGCATCATATGTATATGCCCATCCATCTCCCATTTTACCAGTTTGCGGTGTCCAAAAATTCATACCCCATGGCAATGCAATTGTAGGATATGTATTACCGTTAGACAGCGCCGGTTTACTGGCAGTCCCCATTAAAGGGTTAACCCAATCTACAGGATCTGTAACTTTCCCTATAGTCTGCGCAAACAAAGCTGAGGATACGACTAATAATGAAGCAGTTAAAAGTTCTTTAATCATGTTTTAATATTATGAAATTTTATGCTTACAACATCGATAATATTTTTTTATTTTTCTAAGTAAATGCATGAAATCTAATTTAAATTTAACCTCTGGTTTTGTTTTAGCAAGGCACTTTTCAGATCTCCGTAAGGTAAATCCTGAACTGCAGTATCCTGGTCAATTGCCAATGATGCTGCTGTTGCTGCAGACTCTCCCAGAATCATAAATACAGGCTCCATTCTGATAGAACCGTAAGCAATATGGGATACCGATAAGCAAACCGGCACAAACAAATTTTTACATTCTGATTTTTTGGGAACAATAGCTTGGTAAGGTATAGCATAAGGCTTGGGTGCTTTTACACCGATGTCACCTTCATTTTGGACAAATCCATTGGCATCCACATAACGTTGTGTATGGTGCGAATCCAGGGCATAAGATCCCATGCCAATGGAATTGGAAACAGCTTTAATTCCTAAGACTTCATTTTCGGACATGACGTAATCGCCAATCATCCTCCTGGCTTCTCTGACATAAATCTGATGTGGCCAATTTCCATTGTCTTTAAATTCGTCTTTGGCAAGGCCCCAGGTATTTATTTTTTTCTGCAGGTCTTTTGGCACCCTCGGATCCGTAGCCATAAAGTACATCAATCCTTTCTGATAATCTTCGTGTTGCTTAATAATGGCCTTTCTTTTTTCATAACTGGCTTCAGGATAATCGTAATTCATCCCGATGTAATCGGTACTAAAGGGACCGTGGTTATTGGTGTCTGTTTTATGATTGGGTAATGGATCGTATTTATTGAAAACCTCTCTCCAACCACTTTCAAACACTCTGGCCAACAATTCATAATTTTTGGGATTATAATGATCGGGTTTAGGAAATGTAAGCCTATTGTTTTCTATGTTAGTGAGACACATTCTAAAGCAGTAGGCTTGTAACTTATGATCTCCAGATCCTTGCTTACCTGGTCCATCAGGCGAAATTCCGGCCAGCAAACCGCTATTTTTATCACCCGGCACCTGATAAGCTGAAATATTGGTTTTAAAATGATGTCCATGTTGAAACACCCCTACCTGTACGCCATTCCATTTTTCGCCATAGGTACTGTTTGCTTCCCTGCCCACATGATAGCTAACTTTAGCAGTAGCCATTAAGTCCCCTTCATAAGTGGCGTCGATAAACATTTTTCCAGTTATTTTTTTCCCACTCAGGGTTTTTATGGAAACGATTTTATCAGCACGCATTTCTACCCCGTTATTTCGGTTTAACCACTCGTTTTTTAAAACTTTTATTTTATGTTCCTTAATGAAATCGTTCATGATTTGCTCGGCAACATGCGGTTCAAAGATCCACATGGTGCGCTCAGCCCCATCCATAGCCGGAGTGCCCTGACCTTTATTTCCGTAAGCTTCTTTTTTTTGCCATTTCCAGGCACTGTCACTTTGATAATGTAAATACACACGGTGATAAAATTCACGCGCCAGGCCACCGATGACTGACTTATCTCCAGTATCTGTAAAACCAAGTCCGCCTGAAGTAAGGCCCCCTAAATGAATGTCCGGTGATATCATAATCACAGATTTCTTCATTTTTGTAGCCTGGACGGCTGCAGTAACAGCTGCAGAAGTACCGCCATAAATTACGATATCGGCTTTATATGTGT
>Ga0247805_1000989_pt1 | contig 14012 bp, 9 predicted proteins | sample UWRJL044104R1_FD_180930 | JGI IMG/M metagenome (GOLD analysis project Ga0247805, IMG submission 180930) | Plant litter microbial communities from Arlington Agricultural Research Station in Wisconsin, United States - UWRJ-L044-104R-1 | ecosystem: Environmental > Terrestrial > Plant litter >... | reverse complement strand
GGTTACAGCCGGTTGTGTTGGGTATTGGTCAGGCAGCGGGTGCGCTTGCTGCGGTGGCCATTAAACATAAAATTGAGCCAGCTGAAGTTAAAATCAGGGAGGTGCAGTCTGCATTGCTGGAAAGCGGGGTGTACCTGCTGCCTTTTATCGATGTAAAGCCTGATCAAAAGCACTTCAAAGCGATTCAACGCATTGGTGCTACCGGGATATTGAAGGGGACGGGCATTCCATTTAAATGGGCAAATCAAACCTGGTTTTACCCGGAACAGCCGGTAAACGAGTATGATCTTGTTTCCGGACTGAAATCTTATTATCCGGTAATGGATGGAATATTTCCTTCGGGAAAAATGGTTACAGCAGAATTTGCTGCAAGCGTATGCGCTGCATTGTCTAAAAAAACAATTTCGGTTGAAGATTTTTCCAAGGTAGCTGCGGCACTATCCTTAAACCAAAGTATACGTGCAAATACAATCCTCTCTCGCGAATCCCTGGCTGTCTTGATAGATCATTTCTTAAACCCTTTTGCCATAGCCATAGATTTTAACGGGCTGCCAAAAATTTAATAAAAACAAACTGAATCATATAATCTAACCAATTAACATTATGCAACAAATTTTTACAAAAAATAAGGAGAGGCTGCTCAGCTTTATGTGCCTCGTCCTTTTCATGTGCATGTCTTTTGCCGTGATGGGGCAAACCCGAACGGTTACGGGCCAGGTCAAAGACCTGAAAGGGCTGACTTTGCCAGGTGTTACAGTGCTGATTAAAGGAAGTAAAACAATGGTGAACACTTCAAATAATGGCGCTTTTCAGATTAGATTGACGCCTGCTGATCAGGTATTACAGTTTAAATACATTGGATTTGAAGATAAAGAAGTCAGCCTTGGTCAGGAAACCGTAGTAAACGTTACCCTGAGAGAGTCTGTTTCACAGCTAAATGATGTGGTTGTTATTGGTTATGGTACTGCTGCAAGAAAAGACCTCACCGGATCAGTCGGTAGTGTGACTGTTGCCGATTTACAAAAGGCGCCGGTAAAATCATTTGATGAGGCTTTGGCTGGCCGGGTAGCTGGTGTTCAGGTTACCTCAAGTGAAGGACAACCCGGATCTCCAATTGAAATTACAATTCGTGGAAATAACTCGATTACTCAATTAAATTATCCTTTGGTGGTTATTGATGGTTTTCCAATGGAAGACCCGAACAACAGTGTCGTGAATCCATTAAATACATTGGATCCCAATGAAATAGAATCCATTGATATTTTGAAAGATGCTTCAGCAGCAGCCATATATGGAGCCAGAGGAGCGAATGGTGTGGTTATGGTAACCACAAAAAGAGGTAAACAGGGTGCTCCTGTAATTGCCTATAACGGTTATTATGGTTTACAGGAAAATAACAAAAGAATGGGTCTTTTAGGACCTTATGAATTTGTTAAGCTGCAGAATGAGATTGATCCGATACGTACAAAAGCACTTTATTTTAAAGATGGCAGAACACTGGATAGTTATAAAGATCTGGCTGGTATCAATTGGGAAGATCAGGTTACCCGGATTGCACCTATGCAAAATCACTATATGTCGGTTATGGGTGGGACTGCAAAAACAAAATATAGTGTTTCCTTATCGCATGTGGGTCAGGATGGTATTATTCTGAATTCTGGTTTTAAACGTACGCAGGGCAAAATGAGCTTGGATCAAGAGGTTTCTGACAAGCTAAAAGTTGGTTTTAACGCAACCTATGCGGACATTAAAACCTATGGTAGCCCAACTTCAACTGGTAATTTCAGCAATGAGCTGAATATGTTGTTTAGCGTTTGGGCTTTTAGGCCGGTAGCTGTAAATCCGGATCTCAATTTATTGGATTTAGCGAATGACCCGGAAGTTGAGCAAAGTGGTAACTTTACTTTCAATCCGGTATTGACCACTAAAAATGAGTTGCGTGAAACCTATGGCACAAGTTTTACAGCCAATGGTTATTTGGAATATACCATCATGAAAGAGCTGAAGTTCAAATCTACAGCATCATTTAACCGTGGATTAAGAAGGGCGGATGTTTTTAATGGTTCGATGTCCAGAAGTGCGGCGACAGGAAATTATTTGGTGAATGGCACGCAAACCTATTACAACTCAACCGGCTGGCAGAATGCGAATACACTGACCTATGCTAAAAGACTAAATAAAGCGCACTATTTCGATGTGATGGCTGGGGTGTCTTTTGAAGGAAACCAGAGCCGTTCTTTAGGAGCTACCGCAGTGCTTTTACCAAGTGAAAGTTTGGGCTTAAGCGGCCTGGATGAAGGTAACCCATTGGCTATTGGTTCACTTTCATCAAACTCCACACAAGCATCTTTTATTGGCCGGGCCAACTACAAGTTGTTTGACCGCTATATTTTTACAGCAACAATCAGAAGGGATGGCTCGTCCAGATTTTTAGGAGATAACAAATGGAGTAACTTTCCATCTTTAGGCGGCGCATGGCAAATTAATAATGAGTCATTTGCGAAAAATATAAAGTCGCTCTCCAACGCTAAGCTAAGGGCTTCATGGGGTAGAACGGGTAACAACCAGGTCTCTAATTTTGCCGCTTATCCGAGTTTGAATTACGCAAATCCGGATGGTTCATATCCAATCAACAATTCACCGGGTTACATGTTTAACAACAGCGATAACAAAGGGGTGATTTATTCAAGTTTGGGTAATGCCGACTTAAGATGGGAGACGACAGAACAAACCAATTTAGGTTTAGACCTTGGTTTTTTTAAACAAAGACTAACATTTGAATTTGATTTATACCAGAAAAAGACATTTGATCTTTTGTTGAATGCAAATTTACCGCCTACAACGGGTTACAACAGGGCGATCAAGAATATTGGGGCTACCCAAAACCGCGGATTTGAATTGACAGTAGGTTTTAGTCCGGTTCAAAATAAGGACTTCAGCTGGTCTTCTTCTTTCAATATTGCTTTCAACAGGAATAAAATACTTGAATTGACGGAAAACCAACTGCAATTGGTGACCAGTCAAAGCTGGGGTGACGACTGGAAAAATATTCCAGGTTATGTAGCCAAAATCGGTAGTCCGATAGCACAGTTTTATGGTTTGATCTTCGACGGAGTTTATGGGTATGATGATTTCATTAAGGTTGGGGATGTTTACACGTTGAAAGATAATGTTTCTTCTAATGGTGGAGCGAGAGCAAATGTAAAGCCCGGAGATGTAAAGTATAAAGATCTTAATGGGGATTTTCAAATTACAGAAAGTGATAAAACCGTTATTGGAAGTCCATATGCTAAATACACCGGTGGTATGAGCAATAATTTCACTTACAAGAATTTTGATTTGAATGTGTTCTTGCAGTGGTCGTACGGGAATGACATCATCAATGCCAACAGGATCTTATTTGAATCTTCATATAAATATGGATACAACCAGTATGCAACTTATGCAGACCGCTGGAGTCCGGAAAACACGGGTTCTAATATACCAGGTGTTGCTGCGGGAAAAGGATCGTCTTTAAAAGCTTATTCAACCAGAATTATTGAGGACGGATCATTTTTGAGGTTAAAAACAGTTTCTTTAGGCTACAATTTTTCGCCTGCTTTTGTAAGGAAATCCAAGGTCTTTAAAACAGGACGTATCTATGCCTCAGCACAGAACCTGTACACATGGACTAAATATTCAGGATATGATCCTGAAGTTTCTGTTCGGAATAGTGCATTAACGCCAGGATTTGATTACTCTGCTTATCCGCGGGCCCGCACAATTACCTTAGGAATCAACACTACTTTTTAACCAAAGAAATTAGATTTATGAAACGTATTTTATATAGTATAATCATATCCGGACTGGTACTTACTTCATCTTCATGTAAGAAATTTCTGGATACCACGCCAACCGATTTTTTATCCCCTAAAAACTTTTACAGAAATGAAGCAGATATCAATGCTGCGGTAACCAGTATCTATGATGTATTAGGAAAATCAGCAACCTACGGTCGGAGCTTCTATTTTGAGATGGATGTGGCTGATGATAGTTTTATAGCTTTATCGTCATGGACACAGGACATTGGTCTTTACAATTATAATCCTTCTGATACCAAGTTAACGGATGCCTGGATTGCCTTGTATAACGGCATCAACAGGGCAAATATGCTGATAGAAAATATTGACCAGGCAACAATGGATCCTGCAAAGAAAAGGGTTGCTTTAGGTGAAGCTTACTTTTTACGCGGTTACTACCATTTTATATTGGCCAATAATTGGGGGAACGTGCCTTTGAAACTGACTTCAACAGCCTCGGCTTCAGAAGTTAACAATGCCAATACTCCATATAAAGAAGTATACCTGCAGGTCGTCAATGATATGGAGAAGGCAGCTGATATGGTAAACCCGATATCCAGTTATACTTACGGTAGCCGCGTTACACAATCTGTTGTATGGGGTATTTTAGCCCGTGTAAATTTAAAAATGGCTGGTGCGCCAATGCGTGATGTTTCTCGTTATGCCGAAGTTAAAAAATGGGCAGAAAAAGTGAAACAAGCAGGTCACAGTCTTAATCCTGATTACAGGCAGGTATTTATAAACATGTGTCAGGATAAGTACGATACCAAAGAAGTGATCTGGGAGGTTGAGTTTGGTAAAAAGAACGGAACCCAGGATGAAGAGGGCTCTGTTGCAGCAATAAATGGCATTGGGGCAAATGCAACCATTGGTTTCAGTTATGGTGCTAAGCATACTACGGAGAGTTATTATAGATCATTTGATGATAATGATTTGCGTAGAGACTGGAACATCAGTGGTTATGCCTACGACACGAACAACGGTAAAGTTGCTTATGCTCCGTCACAGATTTATAATCGTTATGATGCCAAATGGAGGCGTGAATACGAGACGGCGCTGCCTAAATTTAATGGTACTACCTCTATTAACTTTCCATTATTGCGCTATTCTGATGTGCTGTTGATGCTTGCTGAAGCTGAAAATGAGATGAATGGGCCAACGCAAACTGCCATAGATGCTGTGAATGAAGTGAAACGCCGGGCGCATGGAAAAACCCTGGGTACTTTAGAGCAGGTGAAATCGGTAGCTGTAGTGAATGGTGGTGCTTATACTGTCGCTCCAACTGTTGTTTTCACAGGTGGGGGCGGTACAGGTGCAGCTGCAACGGCTGCTGTGGCGTCTGGTAAAATTGCCGCAATTTACATGATTAGTGGTGGTACAGGTTATACTTCTGCACCTACAATAACCTTTACAGGAGGTACAGGAGCAGGGGGAGCTACAGCAACTGCCACGCTTACTAAAATTGCAACCACTAATTTTGACCTTACTGCAGCGGAGACTGCCGGTAAAGATGATTTAAGGATTGTAATTCGTAAAGAAAGATCCCTTGAGCTCGGTTATGAAGGCCTGAGGCGCTTTGACCTGATTCGTTGGGGACAGTTTTACTCAGCAATGAAAAGTGTTGCCAATGAGATTGTAACCACAGCCCCATCAACTTATACTTACGCTGCTAAATCCGGACAAAATGTTTCGGAAAAAGATACCTTGTTTGCTATTCCTGCTGCAGAGCTTAACTTGAATAAGGCCATCATCCAAAATAAAGGCTGGTAATGGTAATTGTAAATTTAATTCATAAAATTAAGAAAATGAATACATTAAGATATTTACTGGGCATATTTGTTTTGCCTTTGATGGTAGCCTGCCAAAAAAATGAGCCAGTGACACCGTCGTTCGATGTTAAAACTTCAAAACTGGAATACAATAAAGGGGACTCTGTAACTTTTTCCATTAACGGTTACGCTGATATCATTTCTTTTTATTCGGGTGAACCCGGTAAGGAATATCGGTACAAGGACAGAATTGAATCTGCAGATGCTAAATTGAATTTGAACATCACGACACAGGTACTTTATGGTGCCCAGGCAGATAACCTGCACCTGATGTACTCTACAGATTTCAACAATACTTACAGTACCGATGGGATCAAAGCGGCAACCTGGACGGATATCACAAATAGGTTTACTTTGTGTTCAGCTGCAGCAGGTGCTGTTGGTGTAGCTACAGTTTCTGGCGACGTGGATTTGTCTGATCTTCCGGTTTCTGGTAAGCCTATTTATTTTGCATGGAAATGGATTGGTCAGGAAAGCACATCTGCGGCCTTGGGTGGTCGAACCTGGAGAATTACCGTGTTCAATTTATTCAATAAAACACCTGGGGGCAACGCCAGTATTGCATCCGTTACCTCGGCAGGTTGGTTAGCTGTTGATGTCTTGAATGCTGCAAATAAATGGACGATTCAAACCACAACGCCATTTTTATTCTTTGCTCCGGCAAGTACTTTATTGCCATCGGAAGACTGGGCAATAAGCAGGGCGTTGTTTCCGACGGCCGTAACGCCTGATGCTGGTACAGGTATTAAAGGGTATCTGGACAAAGTGAAGGATTTTAAATATGCATTTAACTCACCTGGTGTTTATACCGTAACTTTTATCGCCAAGAATACCAATAACCTGGGCTTAAAAGAAATTGTAAAGGAATTTACGATTACGGTTAAATAAGCAATATACCTACAAATGAAACTATATCTCAAATTGACTTTTATCTGCGTTTTCATCGGTCTAAGCGGACTGCTGAAAGCGCAGCAGAAGAATCTTTTATATTTCGATGCGACGGCCAATTACAAGCGCTTTGCGGATAAAGATTCTATCGTTTACTATCTGCAGAAATCGAAACAAGCTGGTGTTACCGATGTGATCATCGATGTAAAGCCAATTTCTGGAGAGGTATTGTATCCCAGTAAGATCGCACCTGTAATGAAAGAATGGCGGGGGTACACCAAAAAAGGTGGTTTTGACATGTTGGAAACCTTTATTGCCGAAGGGCACAAGCTTGGTCTTACTGTTCACGCCACGATTAATATTTTTAGTGGTGGTCATAATGAGTTTAAAAGAGGGATTGTTTTTAGTGATAAAAAGAAACGCGGTTGGCAGTCGTTAAATTATACTGCTGCTGGATTAGTACCCATTACAAAAATTAAAAATAAATGGTCTGCAATGGTCAATCCGGCCAATAAGGAAGTACAGGATTATGAGTTGTCTGTGATGTTGGAACTTGCAGCCATGTATCCGAAACTGGATGGGATCATTTTAGACCGTGTGCGTTACGACAGTATAGAAGCTGATTTTTCACCATTGTCTCAACAACTTTTCGAAAAATATATAGGTGTTAAAGTCCATAATTTTCCTGCTGACATTTATACTTATGATGCCGAAAAAAAGCGGATTCCCGGTATACATTACAAAAAATGGATAGCGTGGCGTGCAAAGGTAATCCACGACTTTTTTTATACCGCTAAAGCGGCGTTAAAAAAGAGTCAGCCGCAAATTAAATTTGGCGATTATACCGGTTCCTGGTATCCAACTTATTACGAAGTTGGCGTGAATTGGGCAAGTAAGGATTATGATCCGGCAGCAACATTTGACTGGGCAACTCCAGAATATAAAAATTATGGCTATGCAGAAGCACTTGATTTATATACTACCGGAAGTTATTATTATGAAGTAAATAAATCCGAAGCCCAACATATTGATCTGAGTAAAGTGAGCAGGATTGAGGCGGGGCAGGGAAAGGGAAAAGACGATTGGTATACTGTGGAAGGTTCGGCTGAAATGGCCATGAAAATTACAAAGGGTAAAGTGCCGGTTTACGCAGGTATTTATGTAGAGCAATACAAAAAAGATGAAGCCCAGTTTGTCAAGGCATTGAAAATGTGTCGTAAGAAATCTGATGGGGTGATGGTTTTTGATATTGTACATGTCATCGAAAAGAACTGGTGGGAGAGCTTGAAACGAGGTTTAACAGAATCACTGTAGTCTTTATGAAAAAGAGAGAGCAAGCTTTAGATGCATTGAGAGGATTGGCGATATTGCTGATGGTATTGTCTAGCAGTGTTTCCTTTGGTATTTTACCCGCCTGGATGTACCATGCCCAGGTGCCGCCGCCATACCATGTTTTTAAACCAGAACTTCCGGGAATCACCTGGGTAGATTTGGTTTTTCCATTTTTCCTGTTTACTATGGGGGCTGCTATTCCTCTGGCTTTACAAAAAAGGCTGACTGCACAACCTGTCTACAAAACGTTGGGGCAGATTATCCAGCGTTATCTGCTATTGGTCGTGTTTGCATTATTTACTTTTTACGCACGTGCCTGGGTAATGAGCGGAACGCCGGGCTGGAAAGAATATCTTTTATCTATCGGATGTTTCTTTGTGTTGTTCCTGATGTATGCCCGTTTCAGCGGACTCAAAAATATCAAAATGGCAGTGGCCGTTAAAATTATTGGTTTCGTTTTGGCAGGGGCATTTTTGATCTGGTATCCTTTTAAAAATGGGTTTAGTTTGGCCGCCAGTGACATCATCATCATTGTGCTGGCCAATATGGCTTTTTTCGGAACATTAATCTGGTGGTTTACCCGGAATCAACCTTTACTCCGGATCGGCATTTTACCTGTATTGATGGCCATATTGCTGACATCAAAAGATGCGGGAAGCTGGAATAGCGTGCTTTTTAACTGGTCGCCGGCCCCCTGGATGTATAAACTATATTACCTGAAGTACCTATTTATCGTATTACCTGGAACATTTGCGGGTGAGTGGCTCCTCAACAGGGCTGCTATGCCGGTGCAGGATGTAGTGACAGGAACCAAAACAAAACTGTTTGGGATTGCTGGCTTATGTATGTTTTTGTTAATCAGTAATGTAGTTTGTCTGTATATGCGTTGGCTGGCTCCAAACCTATTCTTAACCGCGGCGGTTTCGTTGTTGTTATTGCAATTACAAAAGAAAATGCCTGAGGGAGCTGACAAAACCTTATTTTCAAAATTTGTCAATACCGGTGTTTATCTGTTGGTTTTGGGCCTCTTTTTCGAGGCATTTGAAGGCGGGATTAAAAAGGACATCTCTACCTTTAGTTATTACTTTGTAAGCACCGGGCTGGCTTTTTTAGTGCTGCTGTCATTGAATATTTTTGAAAGACTGGGGTATTTTTCAGCCACCATTACTTTCCTTGGTAACCAGGGTAAAAACCCCATGGTAGCTTATACGGCCGGAAACTTGTTCCTTATTCCTTTACTGAAACTTACGGGAACAGAAGCTTATCTGGATAAATTGGCCAATTTACCAACTGGTGGTTTTTTACGGGGACTGGTTTTTACAGGTATCGTCTCCATAATTACCTTATGTTGTACACGCGCCAGACTGTTCTGGAAAACTTAAGTCCTCCAACTAAATTCATTTATAAAATAAATTCACTGTGTCAAAACTAAAAAATATAAGCCCAATTTACTGGATTCCAACCACCTGGTTCGCTATGGGCTTACCTTTTGTGGCCTTGTCGGGCGCAAGTTCCATCATGTATAAAAATATGGGCATCTCGGATACGCAGATTGCCTTCTGGACTTCTCTGATTATGTTTCCATGGACTATTAAGCCATTGTGGGGACCATTTTTAGAAATGTATAAAACGAGAAAGTTTTTTGTTTATACCACACAGATCTTTACTGGTGTATTGTTTGGTCTATTGGCTTTGACCTTGCAGATGGACCATTTCTTTAGTTTTTCGATAGCCATTCTAACCATTATTGCTATTAGCGGCTCTACCCATGACACTGCTGCAGACGGTGTATATCTGAACGAACTGACGCCGAAGTTACAGGCGAAATTTGTGGGCTGGCAGGGCGCGTTTTATAACATCGCCAAGGTTTTTTCCGGCGGTGTCCTGGTTTATTTTGCCGGACAACTGGAAAAGGAAATCGGGATAAAAAATGCCTGGATGATTGTCATGTTTGCCTACGGTATTATTATGATCTTACTTGGGTTATACAACATGCGTGTTTTGCCTGCAGGTGAAGAAACGCAAAAGGTAAGTTCTGTTAAAGCAGGTTTTGTCACCTTAAAAGATGTGATCATCACTTTTTTCCAAAAGAAAAACATTTGGTTTAGCTTGTGTTTCATCGTGTTTTACCGGTTTGCAGAAGGACAGGCCATTAAAATTGTCCCTTTGTTTTTTAAAGCTTCCAGAGCGAGTGGGGGATTGGGTTTAAGCACCTCCGAAATTGGTTTGCTTTACGGTGTTTTTGGATCGGTCGCATTCGTATTGGGTTCTATTGTTGCCGGCTATTATGTGTCCAATAAAGGTTTAACCAAAAGAACCCTGCTGATCTTGTGCGCATTTTTTAACCTTCCATTTGCCGCTTATGCTTTTTTGGCTGTAACCATGCCACATGATTTGTACATCATTGCCTCGGCTGTAGCTATTGAATATTTTGGTTACGGCTATGGCTTTGTAGGCCTGATCCTGTTCATGATGCAAAATATTGCCCCTGGTAAATACAAAATGGCCCACTATGCTTTTGGTAGTGGTTTGATGAACCTGGGTTTTATGATCCCATCAATGATCAGTGGTCTGCTGAGTGACTATCTTGGCTATAAGGAGTTTTTTATTTGGGTGTTGATCGCCACAATTCCTGCTTTTATAGTGACCTGGCTGGTTCCATTGATGCCGGTAACTGAAGAAAAAACTGAAGACGTAACGTTGTAATCCTTGTATAATGCTGATAAACAAGTTTAAGATGAACAGATTGTTTTTTACCGGGTTATTATTTCTTGCATACCCTTGTATTGCGAATGCCCAGGACACGCTTGCGATAGACAGTAGCTATGCCAATGGGCATTACCTGCAGCGGCTTGATTTTTTTAAGAAAATGCCAAATCAGAAGAAAGAAATCGCTTTTGTAGGTAACAGCATTACCGAAGGTGGTAAGTGGCAGGAATTAATCCCCAACAAACACGTCGTTAACCGGGGAATTAGCGGTGATGTTACTTACGGTATCCTGGCGCGCTTAGACGAAGTATTGGCTTCGAAACCGCTTAAGATCTTTCTGCTGTGTGGCATCAATGACATGAAAAGAGGGACGCCCAATGAGGTAATCCTGGCCAATTACCTGCGTATGATCAAACAGATCAAAGCCGAATCGCCTGCAACACAGATTTATTTTCAGAGTGTATTGCCAGTGAATATCGCAATGCTGCCTAAATCCTATGAAAAGCTCTCTAATGCAAAAATATCTGCCTTAAATGAAGGCTTAAAGGCACTTTGCAAGGCTTATGAACTACATTATGTAAATCTGCACACCGTTTTTGCTGATGGCAATGGCGAATTAAAAAAAGAGTTGAGCATTGATGGATTACATCTTAAATCTGCAGCATATATCATTTGGGCAGCTCATTTAAAGAAAAAACATTTATTATGATAAAAGAGCTAACCTACAGCAGCTTCATGATGGGCGTCGTGCTCATGTGCGCGGCGAGCGTTAAAGCGCAGCAAACCGTAAAAATTGATAGCAATTATGCCAATAGCTATTATCAGCAAAGGGTTGAATATTTTGATCAGATGTCCATTCCAAAAAATGCCATTGTCTTTCTGGGAAACAGCATTACAGAACGGGGGGAATGGCAGGAAATTTTATCAGGTTCTCCTTATCCAATCATCAACAGGGGAGTTGGTGGTGACAATTCCTTCGGTATTTTAGCCAGGATGGACCGCATTCTCAAGGCAAAGCCACATTCCATTTTTTTAATGGACGGCATTAATGATTTGTTCAGGAAATTACCCAATGAGGTGAGTGTCAATAATTATAGACGAATTATCCGGTTGATTAAACTGAAATCACCGAAAACAAAGATTTACATAGAAAGTGCCTTACCCATTAATGAAGAAATGACCAGAGAGCCTTATACTAAGGGGCGCAATAAATTGGTCCCATTGCTCAATGAAAAGATTAAAGCAATGGCGCTAGAAGAACAAATTACTTATATAAACATATGCCCGGTTTTTCAGGACGAAGCTGGTAATTTAAAAAAAGAGATTACACCTGACGGTGTGCATCTTAAAGCCAGCGCCTATATTGATTGGGTAGCCTATTTAAAAGCACAAAAATACTTATGAAGATCACAGGAACATTTATAGACGAGATTTCTCATGATATTCCGCATCAAAACTGGGGCCGGACGGAATGGGACAGGGATTTTGCCCACATGAAGTCGGTGGGTATCGATACCGTCATCCTGATCAGGAGCGGATACCGCCGTTTCATTACTTATCCTTCAACTTACCTTAAAGATACTTTTGGTTGTTACCATCCTCCTGTCGATTTGGTGGAGCTATTTCTGCAACTGGCGGATAAGTATCAGATGAAGTTTTATTTCGGTTTGTACGATAGCGGCAAATATTGGGATACCGGAAACCTGCAGCATGAAATTGATTCCAACCGTTATGTCATTGACGAGGTATGGAAGCAATATGGACATTATAAGAGCTTTGGTGGATGGTACCTGAGCATGGAAATCAGTAGGCGTACAAAAGGCGCTACAGAAGCATTCAGAACCCTGGGCTTGCAGTGTAAAGGGGTAAGTGAAGGCTTGCCTACCCTGATTTCGCCCTGGATTGATGGTAAAAAAGCAGTCATGGCAGCTTCTGCTGATTTAACCAAGCAAGATGCTGTATCGCTTCAGGAGCATGAAAAAGAATGGGGCGAAATATTTGAAGGAATTAGTGGTGCTGTTGATGCTGTAGCTTTCCAGGACGGTCATATTGACTACCATGAGCTGGATGATTTTTTTGCGGTAAACAAAAAGATCGCAGATCAGTATGGTTTGCAATGCTGGACCAATGCCGAGAGTTTTGACCGCGACATGCCCATTAAATTTTTACCCATTAAATTTGAAAAACTGAAGTTGAAATTAGATGCTGCACGCCGTGCCGGTTACGATAAGGCGATTACTTTTGAATTTTCGCATTTTATGAGTCCGCAGTCTGCCTATGCACAAGCCGGACATTTATTTAACAGATATAAAGAATACCTACAAGGATTGACAATTTGAGTGAGCGATGATGAATTACAGTGAAATTTACGAGCAAGAGTTATTAGATAATGTGATGCCATTTTGGATGAAATATTCCATAGATGAAGAGAATGGTGGTTATTTCAATTGTTTAGACCGTTTTGGAAATGTGTTTGATACCGATAAGTTTATGTGGTTGCAAGCCAGGGAGGTCTGGACTTTTGCTACTTTGTATCATGAACAGGAGCAGAAACCAGAATGGCTGGCTGCGGCCAAACACGGAGCAGATTTTTTAGAATCACATGGCAGGGATGAAGCGGGAAACTGGTACTTTTCATTGGATCAGTTTGGCAATCCACTGGTGCAGCCGTACAATATTTTTTCCGACTGCTTCGCCTGCATGGCATTTGCAGCATTATACAAAGCAGATCCGCAACCAAAATACGCGGAAATTGCGAAAAGTACATTCGATAATATTTTAAAAAGAAGAGCCAATCCGAAAGGAAAATACAATAAGGCTTTTCCGGGCACAAGGGCACTGAAAAATTTCGCCTTGCCGATGATTTTAAGCAACCTTTCTTTGGAGATGGAGCATTTGTTGGATCAAGAGGTGGTTGACGGACTGCTGAAAGATGTGATTCATGAAGTTATGGATGTTTTCTATCAGCAGGATACCGGGCTGATTCTTGAAAATGTAAATCTGGACGGTTCTTTTTCAGACTCGTTTGATGGGCGGTTGGTAAACCCGGGACACATCATTGAGGCCATGTGGTTCATGATGGATCTTGGTGTTCGTTTAAACGATAAAAGACTGATTGAAAAAGCTACAGATATCGCCTTGAAAAGTTTGGATTATGGTTGGGACAAAGAGTTTGGCGGTATATTCTACTTCCTGGATATTAAAAATAAGCCGGTTCAACAATTGGAATGGGATCAGAAACTCTGGTGGGTGCACCTGGAGTCATTGGTGTGTATGGCGAAAGGTTATGCGCTTACCGGAAGAACGGAGTGTAAAGACTGGTTTGAAAAATTACATGCGTACACCTGGTCTCATTTCCGGGATCCGGAGCATGGTGAATGGTTCGCCTATCTGAACAGAAGGGGAGAAGTCTTAT
>Ga0247805_1000987_pt1 | contig 14027 bp, 10 predicted proteins | sample UWRJL044104R1_FD_180930 | JGI IMG/M metagenome (GOLD analysis project Ga0247805, IMG submission 180930) | Plant litter microbial communities from Arlington Agricultural Research Station in Wisconsin, United States - UWRJ-L044-104R-1 | ecosystem: Environmental > Terrestrial > Plant litter >... | reverse complement strand
TTTTCTGCTGAATATCTAAAACCTTTGCACTTTCTTTAGGAACTTCACCTTTCCATTTTTCCTGAACAGACGGATTTGATGGATATTTTCCGTTTTTAATTTTAAGAAGATGAAATTTCCCTCCAGTCTCAAAAATAAGATCATAAAACTTTTCAGTCGATGATGTAGTTACATAAATCGGAAAATCGGTTACAGTAAATTTATTGATAACACTTCCGTCATTATTTAAAATATATCCAGAGCAACCGCCGCTTCCACAAAAATACGGGTTTGAAAATCCAACCAAATATTCGTCTTTTTTATCGTTATTTAAATCGAAAGCTTCATAATAAAAGAACCGATCTTCTTTTGTCATAGCAGCTAAATCTTTCTCTAATAGAACTTTCAATTGTTCCCGAATCAATTCTACTGTCTTATTGTCTTTTACCAGAGTATCACTTACATCTGCAGTTCCTGCTGCTGTCTTTGATAATGTATCTTCGGCAATAGCTTTGACAATATTTTTTGAATCGGTTTTATCTTTATTTTGGCAGCTACATAATATTACAACTGCCAAAGCAATTAAAAATTTACTTTTCATAATTCACTTTTTATAATTCGCAACTTAAATTTACAGCTAATAAAATTAAAAAACTATAACTTTCTAAGCTAGCAATGCCGCTTTATTATCAATATCATTTTGAGCGAGCAATGATTCTATATTATTAAATGTTACTAGAGCAATTTGTGTCAAGGCTTCATTGGTAAAAAATGCCTGATGTGCCGTTACCAAAACATTTGGAAAACTCATTAAACGCTGTATAGCATCATCCTGAATAATATCTTCAGAAAGATCTCTAAAAAAAAGTTTTTCTTCCTGTTCGTAAACATCAATTCCCAAGTAACCTATTTTTCCTTCTTTCAAGCCTTCGATAACACAGGCTGTTTCTATCAAACCTCCGCGACTTGTATTGATAATCATAACATGATCTTTCATTATTGAAAGCGATTTTTTATCAATAAGGTGCTTCGTTTTTTCATTTAACGGACAATGCAACGAAATAATATCTGATTCTTTAAAAATGGTTTCTAATGAAACAAAACTTACTCCAGCTGCCTCCATTTCAGAATCGGTAACAATGTCAAAAGCCAGAACTTTGCAACCAAAACCTTTAATGATTTTGGCAAATGCTTTTCCTATATTTCCAGTTCCAATAATCCCAACGGTTTTGCCATGCAAATCAAAACCCAATAATCCATTTAACGAAAAGTTTTGTTCCCGAACCCGATTGTATGCCTTATGTGTTTTTCTATTTAATGTCAAAATCATTGCCATCGCATGTTCTGCAACCGCTTCTGGAGAATAAGCAGGAACACGACATACTTTTAAATTGTATTTTTTAGCAGCTTCTAAATCAACATTATTAAAACCCGCACAACGCAAAGCAATAATCCGCACCTTTCTTTCTGCTAATTGTTTAATTACTGATGCATTGACAACATCATTTACAAAAACACAAACTACATCAGTATTGCTAATTAATTTCACGGTTTGCTCATTCAATTGAGTGTCAAAAAAATCTAATTCGTAACCAAAATCGGTATTGTATTTTTCAAAGAAAACTTTGTCATAAGACTGAGTTGAAAAGAAAGTGATTTTTGATTTTATTGGTAAAATAGGATGTTTCATGAGCTGTTTTTAAAGTATTTCTTCAAATTTAAAGTGTTTTCAAGTTAGGAAATTAATCTTAAGTATCATAATTAATTCAATTATAAAAAACACAATCATATAATAAATAGATTACATTTATATTTTAAAACCAAAAACATAAACTATTACAACCCAACCAAAGAATAACCACCATGACCAAAAAATTATTTTACCTGCTGGTATTTTTTTTCAGCATACCCACCATTATTTTTGCCCAACAACCAAGCGATTCTATTCAAAAAACAAAAACTACTCCTCCAGAGATTGAAAAAGTATATCTGCATACGGACAATAATTATTACACCGTTGGAGAATCATTATGGTACAAAGCCTATTCTGTTTATGCTTATACCAATCAGCTTTTTGATCATAGCAAAATACTTTATGTAGAACTTATATCTCCAGAATCGAAAATAATCAGTCGTAATATTACTAATCTAGAAGGCGGTCTGGGTCATGGCGATTTTATATTGGCAGATTCTTTAGGCGTTAAGCCTGGAACTTATCAATTGAGAGCTTACACAAATTGGATGCGGAATTATGGGGATGATTTTGTTTTTAAAAAAGAAATTCAAATTATAACTCCTAATAAGGAAAATGCAATCCTTGCTAAAGAAAACAACAACACAAAAACAGGCGCAAAAACCAAAAAAGAAAATTCGAAAGTTGAAAATACAGCATCAGTTTTAATTGATTTTTTCCCCGAAGGCGGTTCTCTCGTCGAAGAAATAATTAGCAATGTAGCTTTTAAAGCCACAGATTCCTATGGAAATCCAATTGAAATAAAAGGAACCATTTTCGATGCTAATGATAAACCAATTACTTTATTCAAAAGTATTCATGATGGAATGGGTAAATTTATCATACAACCCGAAAAAAATCAAAAATATTATGCTAAAGTAATTACTGCTAACAATGAAGAAATAAAAGTACCCCTTCCTGAAGTACAAAAAACAGGTTATACATTAAGTATTAATACCATTGAAGAGAAAAAAGTAGTTACTATTAAAACCAATGCAGCCACTTTAATTCAAAATCCAGATGCCGATTTGACACTTATTTGTACCACAAGAGGCATTGCTTATTTTGAAGGAACTCAAAGTTTAAAAGACACTAAACTTTCTTTTATATTACCCGAAGAAAATTTTCCAGAAGGTATTGCACAAATTACACTTTATGATAAACTTTCCCGACCTCAAAGCGAACGATTAGTTTACATTGAAAAAAATAATCCTATCAATATATCTTTATCAACTGATAAAAAACAATATACTCCAAAAGAAAAAGTGAACCTGAATGTTTCAGCAAAAGACAAACAAGGAAATCCTTTAATAGCTAACTTTTCAATAGCAGCAACAGACACCAATGGCATAAACGAAAATCTTGACAACACATTCAACATTTGTTCTTATTTCCTGATGGCATCAGATATTAAAGGAAAAGTACACAATCCGACTTACTATTTCAACAATTCAAATCCTGCAAGATTATTTCATTTAGATTTACTGCTATTAACTCAGGGATGGCGAGATTTTGTCTGGAAAAAATTCCCAAATCTTAATGGTAATCAAAATTTTAAAGTAGAAAAAGGAATCTCAATTACTGGGAAAGTGGAGAATTTATTTGGCACCACTGCGAAAGAAAATAATCAGGTGCAAATGGTACTTTTAAATAACGGAGCTTCGGTAATGTTAAATGATACAACGGATGTTAATGGAAAATTCGCATTTAATAATATCGTTTTCAAAGGCACTGCTACCATGTTGCTCAACACAAAAAATCAAAAAGGGAAAAATAACGGTGAACTTGTATTAGATTCCATATACAACCAACCCATAGCAGTAGATTTTAAAGCTTACAAACCGCTAAATGAGGAAGAAAATAAAATCACTCAAATCCAGACAAACCTTCGAAATAAAAATATGCTTTTTAATATTCCCGAAGCAAACCAATTGAAAGATGTAATTATTACTGCGAAAAAGAAAAAAGAAGACACAACTGAAAGCCGCTATGGTTTTGCCGATTTCACTTATATTCCTAACGAAAAAGGCCCTCGATTTTCTAATATTTTTATGCTTCTGCAAATTGCTATTCCTAATGTCACAGCTTCTTCAAACTCAGTTCGTTTTAACCGTTATAATGGACCACCAATTATTTTAGTTGATGGAATTGAAACCGATATGGATCTTTTATCTTCTATTTCTACTGATGATATTGCTAAAATTGAAGCGATAAAAGGACCTGGAGCAGCTGTTTTTGGTTCGCAAGGTGCAAATGGAGCCATAATTATCTATACCAAACTTGGAAAAGGAAGCACTACAAGCAGAAAAGTTTTTCACTCTATAGCTATGCCAATCAATGGATATCAAAATACTCGTTTTTTCTATTCTCCCGATTACAGCAAACCAAAAACCTTAGAAAATGATCAAACCGATATTCGAAATACCTTATATTGGAATCCTTACATTCAGTCTGATGAAAATGGAAACGCTACAATTTCATACTACAACAATGAAGTAAATACAACTGTAAATGTTAATTTAGAAGGAATAACAAATAATGGAATTCCAGTGGTGGTTAAAAGCAGTTATCAGATAAAAAAATAACAAACAAAAAAAGGACTTCAAATTGAAGTCCTTTTTTTGTTTAAATCTATAATACTGTAATATTATTTCAACTTATTGAAAGTATCTTTATAAGTACCTGTAATAGTAACTCCACTATTTTTAGTTACAGTACCATGAATAGTTATTTCTGAATCAGAACCCAAGAATTCTAATTTAGCGCCACTATTCAGAATAAGGTTTCCATAAATTACAACACTACCTTCAATTTTCATTGTGCCATTTATATTAAGAGATAGCCATCGATTACCAGCATTACCTTGAGCCAAAGAACCTTTCATCGTAAAAACACCATTACTATTAACATTTAATCCTTCTGACACAGCTAGCGATCCACAAAAAGTAAGTCTATCATTAACATTTACTCCTTTTAAAGAAGCGCTTCCTTGGTATTTTAAATCCTCATTAGAATTTACATTCAACCATTCTCCACCTTTATAAGTAGCAAATCCAGTACAATCAATAGAAGATACAGTTACTTTTTTAATAATCTTAAGTCCACCGTTTCCGCTGGCAACATAGATATAATCTCCCACACTTTTTACATAGTTTGAAGAACCTGAAAGATCAATTTTTCCTAATAATTTTAATAATCCGTCAGTAGTTTTATAAACTGCAATTCCTGCAGCACCATTAGCAACATAAGCATAATCTCCATTTACAGAAACGGCATTTGTTACTACATCATTTTGATCTTCATCTGCAGCAGCTGTTGGAACAGCAAAAGATTGTATTGATGTTCCAGTAGTTAAATTATAAACTCCTAAACCTGAAGTACCTTGAGAAACCAAAACATTATTACCTTGAAAATCAATGGTTCTTTTTGCTTCGGCAATATCTTTAGGAGTAGTAAAATAAGATTCTAAACTCAAAGTCCCTGCATTATAAACTTTAACACCTACGCTACCGCTTAAAACAACAATTTTGTTGCCTATGCGTCCCATAGCTCTTAAGTCTTCTACATTAATTGTTGTTTCTAAAGCATTTGTAGCTTTATCTAATTTAGCAACAACACCAGGATTTCCAGAAACAGCATAGTATTTAGAATCTGCAACAGCAAGTCCTGTTCCTACATATCCTGCTAAAGGATTCATGATATAATCAGTAGTCAAAAGTCCTGATTGAAGCGGCATTTGAGCCACAAAAGCAGGAGTTGCTACCTTATTAGAATCAGCATCTACTGCACCAGCGATATACAATTTTCCATTGTCATAAAGTACTGTGCTAATATCTACATTTGGTAAAATAGCCTGAACAACTAATTTTGGATTATTAGGGCTACTAATATCAATAACATCAATCCCACCTAAATAGGCATCTCCTTGAGTATTATAAGATACATAAACGTAATTATCTTTAACATCAACATGAGTTGCCATTAAAGTTTTTCCTTGATAAGAAGGCGCTTTAACCTCAGCTAATAAAGACATTGGGAAAGTTCCAGCTTCAGTTTCGGCAGTTTTTCCGGTAACGCTTGAGGAAGTAACTAAATCCAATACTCCAGAACCAGTAAGGTCGATTCTATTACTTAAACTTTCGGAGCTGGTATTTAAAATAACTTTTTCATCTCCTGTTGAGTTGTTTGAGTTGTCATCAGATTGACAAGATTGAATTAAAAATAAGCCACATAGTGACAAGGCAAGTACAATTTTTTTCATCTTAATAGTATTTTGGGGTACGCAAAAATACAATAATATTTTTCAGCTATTAAAATATTATCGTTAAGCTACTAAAAAAAACGATTATAATTTAACCCGTAAGAATATTACCTTGTATTTTTTTTATTTGTATTACCTGTGGGCATGTAATACAGTAAGCTGAAACCAATTAGAAACAATATCAGTGAAGCAACAAAAGCCGGAATGAGAATCTCTTTATTATTCTCCAATGCATTATTCAAAGCGGCATAAAGCAGCCAAATTTGAATAGTAACATTCATAATTAATATAAAAATCAATGTCGAAAGAATCGCATTTAATTTATTCGGATTGGATTGATTTTGGCTTCTTCTAAAATTACTCATAGTTGTTATTTTTATAAGTTATCCTATTTTTTCTTCTTGCTCTGCTCTTACATAAATGGCATCGTCTTTAAAAAAAACATCTAATTTTGGTAAAGCTCTTGGCGGCGGACCAGCTAATACATTTCCAGTTTTAGCATCAAATGAACCTTCGTGACAAGGGCAATGAATAATTCCAGTTCCTGGCTTGTAAAAAACAGAACAAGAAAGGTGGGTGCATTTCTGTTCATAAGCTTTAAACTCGCCAGTTTCCAGATGAATCAATATATAAGGAATGGTGCTCCCTTCAATAACAAAAGCGCGTGTACCTCCTACTGGCACTTCTCCTTTTTTACATACAAAATGTTCTCCAGCTACTTCTTCTTTTGGATACAAATAAGCTTTAGCAGTCACTAAACCACTTCCTACCATTAATCCACCAGAAACTAAAGTCAGAAATTTGGCAAAATCACGACGACTTACATTAGTTGCTTGTTGTTTCTCAATTGGGAAATCTTTTTTCCAATTCTTTTTTAAATTATCTTCTTTTGACATTTCTTTATGTTCTAAAAAGTTTTTATTTCCTATTTCAAGTTTAGACACTTCCCACTTCTAACTCCTAGCTTCTTAATAGATAACCAATTCAGTACTTCCTTTTGGCATCATGATATGAACTTTAGTATTTACTACTTCTTTACCAAATATAAAACTACTTATAGGAGTACTATTTGGACGCATTTCCTGAATTTCATCTTTGGTACCATAAAACAAAGCACCACTTGGACAAACTGTTGCACACATTGGTTTTTTACCTACGCTGGTTCTGTCGTAGCACATGGTACATTTCATCATCAAATCGTAATTTTCTTCTTTTTTTGGCACACCAAAAGGACAAGCCATTACACAATTTGAACATCCAATACATCTTTCGGTATTGGCAGTGTGAACAATTCCGAATTCGTCTTTTGAAATTGCATCAGCAGGACAAACATTCGCACAAACAGGATCATCACAATGCATACAAACCTGAACGGTGGTTTGTACTGTTGAAGCCCGATCGACATAATTTACGTGAATCATAGAGTCCTGTCCATTCGTTTCACATTCGGCGCACGCCAATTCACAGGCTTTGCAACCAATGCAACGTTGCATATCTACAAAAAACTCTTCATTTTTATTGAAACTGGTATAGTTCATATTATCTCAATTCTTTATAGATTAAACACTAGCATAAGCCATCGATTCATTGGAAGACGGAGCTATTTCTTTAAGTGGTTCCAAATGACAGGCACAAACTTTAAATTCAGGTATTTTAGAAATTGGATCTAATGTTCCCGGTGTCAATTGGTTGGCCGATTTTTTTCCAGACCAGTGATAAGGAATAAAAACGGTATCTTCCCGAATGGTTTCTACAATATTAGCTGGAAAAATTCCTTCTCCTCTTCGAGTAGAAACTTTTATTAACTCCCTTTGTTTGATACCGTATTGTGCTGCCAATTTAGGATGAAGTTCCAGTAAAGGCTCTGGATATTGGTCTACCAATTTTCCAATTCTACGCGTTTGTGTTCCGCTTAGATATTGAGAAACCACACGTCCTGTTGTTAAAATCACGGGATAATCGGCATCAGTTACTTCACCAGGAAGTTTATAAGGCGCTGGATTAAAATGCGCTTTTCCATCTGGCGTTTTAAATTTTCTATCTTCCCATAATCTCGGTGTTCCCGGATGACCTATTTCAGGGCAAGGCCAAAAAACACCCATTTCATCTTCAACTCTTTGGTAGGTAATTCCGAAATAATCGGCTGTCCCTCCTTTGGAAGCAACTCGCAATTCATTAAAAACAGCTTCACTATTCTCATAAGTAAATTTATCTTTCACTCCCAAACGTTTGGCTATTTCTAAGATAATCGAAGTATCTGTTCTGGCATCTCCAGGAGGAGTTACTGCCTGACGAATTCTAATAACTCTTCCTTCGGCAGATGTTGTCGTACCTTCTTCTTCTTCCTGTAAAGAACCTGCTAAAACAATATCAGCATGACGTGCTGTTTCGTTTAAGAAAAAGTCAATACACACATAAAATTCTAATTTTTCTAAAGCTTCCCGAACATAATTACTATTAGGCAAAGAAACCAATGGGTTGAAACAAATAGACAACAAACCTTTGATTTCCCCTCGGTGAATGGCTTCGATAATTTCATAAGCCGATAAGCCCTTACCAGGTAAATCTTTCTCATTAATCCCCCAAACATCTGAAATGTATTTTCTATGTTCTGGATTTTCAATATCTCTGTTTCCTGGTAACTGATCGCATTTATGACCGTGTTCTCTACCACCCTGACCATTTCCTTGCCCCGTAATGGTGGCGTAACCGCAATACGGTTTTCCTATTCTTCCTGTTGCTAAAACCAAATTGATACAACCCAAAACATTATCGACACCTTTAGAATGGTGTTCAATACCACGGGCATGAAGTAAGAAACTCGTTTTGGCTTTGCCCCACAATTCGGCTGCTTGTTGGATTTTTTCTTTTTTGATTCCTGTAACTTCCTCTGCCCATTCTAAAGTATAGTCTTTTACAGCATCTATGGTTTCCTGAAAACCTGAGGTATGATTATCAATAAAATCATGATCTAACATATCATTATCTACCAAGTATTTCAACATCGCACCGTACAAAGCCGAATCTGTTCCCGGACGAACATCCAAATGAATATCAGCCGTTCTAGCCAGTGGAATCATCCTTGGATCAATTACAATCAATTTTGCACCTCTATCTCTGGCTTTCCAGATCCAATGCGTTAATGTTGGAAAAGTTTCGCTAACATTAGCTCCAGCCACAATAATCACTTCGGCATATTCTAAATCTGAGTAATTATTAGAACCTCTGTCAAGACCAAATGCTTTTTTATTTCCTGCTCCTGCACTCACCATGCACAAACGTCCGTTATAATCTAAATTTTTAGTTTTTAAAGCTACCCGGGCAAATTTCCCCATCAAATAACTTTTTTCATTCGTTAATGAAACCCCAGAAAGAACCGAAAAGGCATCATTACCATATTTTTCCTGAATTCTTTTAATTTCAGAAACCGTTTTTGTCATGGCATCATCCCAGGATGTTGGCACAAACCCTTGTCCTTCTACTCTTTTTAATGGTGATAAAAGCCGGTCAGGATGATTATTTTGCAAATAACGTTGTACGCCTTTGGGGCACAATCTGCCTTCATTAAAAGGAAATTCCATCCAAGGTTCAAACCCTACTACTTTATTATCTTTAACAGATAATTGAATTCCACATTGCATTCCGCAAAAACAGCAATGGGTTTTTACCAATTCATCTGGTTCATCTCTTCCTTCATAACCTTCCTTTGGACTATAATTTTTGTGAGGTCCAAATTGTGTAATAATATTTTCTTCTGAAACTGGTAATTTTGCCATTTTATATTTTTTACAGTTGTCTGTTGTCTCTTTTAAAATTTGAATCTTCTTTTTAAAATTTGTTATTTAAAAAATTATCCAAATAAATTTCCTCCTTCTTGTCGGGCTTTCAAATGCGCTTGTGCTAATCGGGATCTTTTCCCTTCTGGACTCAAATCTAGGTGCGAAGTCCCATCTTCGTGAGTAAAATCAAAACCCAATTGTTGGGTTACCGTTTTCAAATCCTGAATATGCAATTTGGTTGTAAATTCTTCTCCAGTATGCGGACAAACTGCCATTCCCATTTTCATTCCTTGCTTTTTGTAAATATGGGCTCCAATTTGGGCTGGACGCTGAATGATATGAAAGAACTTTCCAAACGGAATCCAAATCAAAAACATAATTACAGTAACAGCATGTAAAACCGCCAGGAAATCAAATGCAAATCCTTTCATAAACTGATAAGAATACGTCAATCCTAATCCTGTTACCGAAATCGCTATCAATAAAATAAGAGGTAATAAATCGCCTTCAAAAGTTTGTGTTGCAATCAATCCTGGATTTGTCAAACGTCTTCTTAAATAATACAATGATCCAAAAATCACTAAATACGAAGACCAATTCAAAGCATGAAAAGTCAAAAATGCCATAATCGAATCCAATTCAAAATCCATTACTTTAAACCCGAAAAAGTAGGCTTCGTAAGTCGAAATAGTATTCGGAGCCATGGAAAAGTGGATCCAGCCAAATGTCAGTGGAATAGTAATTAAAAATGCAGATGTACAACCTATTGCAATCATAAAATGGGCCACCCAACGGTATTTTCCTCTTGGATAGATGAATTTTTGAAATGCAATATTCTCTACAGTTTCCTTGGTTGCAAACCAAAAATGCGAAAACACTTTTCCAGTTACTAAATACGTTACTCCTCTTTTGAAATAAATCCAGGTAGGTGGTCTTTGCAACCAAACTGTGTAACGATATACAATTCCGAAAAAAGCAAACACAGTTCCGAATAAATAAGTAATTAGAGCCGCATCAAAATTTTGCAATTTCCTTGATCCATAAAACACCAATACAATTATAAATATCGAAAGTATTGTGGCAATGAGTAAGGCTTTTGTATTAAATTGTCTGTCTTTCATTTGATATTATATTAAATCGAATCATTTATTTAATGCTATAAAAAACCAATAGCTAATTTGAAAAAACATTTATAACCAAGAACAAAACTAAGTAAAAAAATAAGAAAATATACGTAAGTACAAACGAAACACAATAATGTTTTATTATGTTATAATTATTGAATACTGTAATATACAATAAAAGAACAAGGCAATCTCATTTTATAAAACTGTTAGTCTAATCCTATCTTAATTTATATTCAAAATCAATAGTCTATAATTTTATTTATTTGTCTTTTCTATCCATATCCTGAGCAAATTCTGGCAACTTCTCTCTTGTCATTTTTACGATCACACGGTGCATCCAAATCAAACAAACAATAGATAATGCAAAAATAAAGAGCCATGAACTGGTCCAAAATCCAGTAAAAGAAAGCAAATACCCAAAAACTATTGGACCAATAAACCCTCCTAAACCTCCAATCATTCCTACCATTCCGCCTATAACTCCTACCTGATTCGGGAAATATTCAGGAATATGTTTGTAAACTGCAGCTGATCCAATTCCCCAACAAGTTCCAATCAAGATGACCAAAATAAGATATACCCACATATTTGCTTCAAAATGAATTTGTGTTATTCCGTCGGCAATTAATTCTTTCTTCTGTACTTTTTGATTTTCGGCAACAACTACTTCCTGCCATGTTTTTTTAGAAGGAAAAAATTGGCTATGATTCACATCATTATCTTTTGGAGTAACTACATATTCTCTTTCTCCTATCACAATTTTAGATGGCGAAACTTGCGTAACTGTACCCGCTTTAGCTGCCATTAAACCACTACCAGAAGTAGTAATATTCATTTTAGGGAACAACAATAAAAAACTCAATACTACCGAAGTACTTAATACCCAATACATCACTTTTCGGGCTCCAAATTTATCTGATAGAAATCCTCCAAAAGCACGAATAATTCCCGCTGGTAAACTAAAAAAAGTAGTAAATAATCCTCCTAAAATTAAAGTAGTATGGTAGACATTCATGAAATTAGGTAACAACCATTGGGAAAATGAAACAAAAGAACCAAACAATAAAAAATAATAAGTCCCAAAACGCCACACACGAACTTCTTTAAGTGGTTGCAAAAGTTCCTTAACCGTTTTTGGCTTTGCTTCTATTTTTTTTGTTTTCGAAAAAAGAATAAAAACAATTCCCATGGTCAATAATACTCCTCCATAAATTACTGGCAAATATTTCCAGCCATTTACAGGATCTGACTCTGAAAAATATTTCAACATAGTTGGCGCTACAAAAGGAGTAATAGAAGCTCCTGCAGTTCCCATTCCGAAAATTCCTAAAGCTCTACCTTGCCATTCTTTTGGATACCAAAGTGAAGTATAAGCTACACCAACAGCAAAACTGGTTCCTACCATTCCGAACATAAAGCTTAACAATGCAAACATCCAAAAATTAGCTGCAAAAGGAAGCAAGAACAAAGGAATGGAAGCTAAAATTAATAAAGCTGAATACACAATTCGTCCACCAAATTTATCTGTCAAAATTCCCATTGGCAATCTCATTAATGAACCCGTAAGTACTGGAATTCCTAAGAGCCATCCAATTTGAACTACACTCCAATTGAAAATTTCCTGATCCACTAAAAAAGTGACTAAAACTCCATTCAAAGTCCAACAAGCAAAACAAACTGCAAAAGCGAGTGTGTTTAAAAACAATATTCTGTGTGATTGCGATAGATTACTCATACTTTCTTTAATTAATTCTTCAAAAAAATATTTAACGAAAAATACTACTTTAAAAAACAGAAAACTAATTCTGTCCCCTAAATGTTCGTTTTTATTCCGTTAATAAATTGTAAATAATTTAGACATAAAAACAAATACATCCTTTTTAACACTACAAAGAAAGCAAGGATAAAAAAATCAGGATATGATTTAAATCATATTCTATCCTTTTTATTATTATAAAATTTACAGTATTAAAAAACAACTATCATGGAAACATTAGAAAAAACAACAATTGGAGAATATGTTGCAAAAGATTTTAGAACTGCCGCGGTTTTCTCAAAACATGGAATTGATTTTTGTTGTAAGGGAAACAAAACAATCGAAGAAGTTTGCGACCAAAAAAAACTAAATCAAACTAATTTATTAGATGAACTAAATACTGTTTTAAACTCAAAAAATGATTCGGCGATTGATTTCAATTCTTGGCCGCTGGATTTGTTAGTAGATTATATCGAAAAAACACATCATCGTTATGTTGAAGAAAAAACAACAATTTTACTTCCTTTTTTAGACAAATTATGCAAAGTACACGGAAATACTCATCCTGAATTATTCCAAATCAATGAGCTTTTTAAAGGATGCGCTGGAGAATTAGCACAACACATGAAGAAGGAAGAATTAATTTTATTTCCTTTTATTAAAAAATTAGTCCGCGCTACTATTTCAAATGATGCAGTTGAACAACCGCATTTTGGAACCATCGAAAACCCAATAGCTATGATGATGGATGAACACGATACGGAAGGGGAACGTTTTAGAAAAATTGCCGAATTAAGTCATAATTACACTCCACCAGCGGACGCTTGTAATACCTACAAAGTTACTTTTGCTATGCTAAAAGAATTTGAAGAAGATTTGCACAAACACATTCATTTAGAAAATAATATTTTATTTCCTAAAGCAACAAAACTTGAAAAGTATTTTTCAGAACAATTGTAACGAATATCAATAAAACAAAGAATATCCAACACTCTTAATTTATTGATTAAAAAATAAAAATTTGTTAATAATTAAACCTTTCGTCTTGTTGATTGTCTTACCACTATAACTTTAACATAAACCATGAAAAAATGAAAAAATTAATTATTGCCGCATTTTTAGTTGTAGGAGTAGCAAGTTTTGCTCAAAACAACAATGACAGACCACAAAGAGGTGATTTTTCTCCAGAAAAACGTGTAGAAAGAATGACAACTCAGTTAAATCTTGATGCTAAACAACAAGAGCAGGTAAAACAAATTTATGCTGAACAAGCTAAAAACAGAGAAGCTCAAAAAGGATTCTCTAGAGAACAAATGCAGGAAGAAAGAAAAAAATCTGACGAAAAGTTAAAAGCAATCTTGACTCCAGAACAATTAAAAAAATGGGAAGCCAA